>Ga0268298_10002320_pt1 | contig 20925 bp, 16 predicted proteins | sample WWTPWeurt_MetaG_FD_194462 | JGI IMG/M metagenome (GOLD analysis project Ga0268298, IMG submission 194462) | Activated sludge microbial communities from WWTP in Nijmegen, Gelderland, Netherland - WWTP Weurt | ecosystem: Engineered > WWTP > Aerobic digester > Activated sludge | place... | reverse complement strand
AAGAAATGGTTAATGAGCCAGATGCCGATAAAAGGGCTAGTATATTATCTGTGATTGAAGATTTAGAGCACAAAAATGATGATGCCACCCATTTAATTTTTACTGAGTTAGGTAGAAATTTCATCACCCCATTTGATAGAGAAGACATACACTATTTAGCTACTGCATTAGACGATATTGCAGATTATATTTATGCTTCTTCTAAAAAAATTAGCTTTTACAAAGTAAATCCAAATGATAGCGGAATTCAAAAATTAGCTGAACTTGTTTTACAAGGCACAACAGAAATTAGTAAAGCAGTTAAAGGGTTAAGAGATATGAAACATCTTAGAGAAATGACAGAAGCATTGGTAAAAGTAAATAGTATAGAAAACCAAGCTGATGATGTTTTTGATATGAGTATTGAAATGTTATTTAATCAGGAAAATGATTTTAAAGAAGTAATTAAGAAAAGAGAAATTTACCAGGCTTTAGAAACTGCAACAGATAAATGCGAAGATGCAGCCAATGTTATTGAAAGTATAATTATTAAATACTCTTAATATTTCGTTGAAGAAGTTAAATTAATAAGCACAAAATACTTACTATGGATTTTCCAGTTTTACTAATTGTTATAATTGCATTGGCTTTTATTTTTGATTATATTAATGGCTTTCATGATGCTGCAAACTCTATAGCCACAATAGTTTCAACCAAAGTACTTACTCCGTTTCAGGCAGTGTTATGGGCAGCAGTTTTTAATTTTGCTGCTTTTTTTGTGTCAAAATATTTGATAGGAGAATTTAAAATTGGTAATACTATCGCCAAAAGTGTACATGAAAACTATATAACCTTAGAAGTGATTTTTGCAGGTTTAATGGCTGCAATAACCTGGAATTTAATTACCTGGTGGTTTGGTATTCCTTCTTCCTCCTCTCACACATTATTAGGTGGGTTTATTGGTGCATCTTTAGCTTATGCTGGTGCTTTTAGCAAAAACGGAATTGATGTAATTAACTATGCCAAAGTGTTACCAACAGTATTGTTTATTTTTATAGCACCTTTAATTGGTATGTTTATAGCATTTTTAATTACTATTTTAATTGTACATATTTTTAAACGAAGTAATCATTATAAAGCAGAAAGTTGGTTTAAAAAGCTACAGCTTGCTTCTAGTGCAGCATTTAGTTTAGGGCATGGTGGTAATGATGCACAAAAGGTAATGGGCATTATTGGTGCTGCAATTATTTATCACGAATCTACCTTAGGCCATAGTCTTTCTTTTAATGAATTTGTTATTAAATACAGTTGGGTGCCATTTTGTAGTTTTTTTGCTATTGGTTTAGGCACATTGAGCGGTGGCTGGAAAATTGTAAAAACAATGGGAACCAGAATAACTAAAGTTACCCCCTTAGAAGGTGTAAGTGCTGAAACTGCAGGTGCAGTAACTCTTTATATTTCTGAACATTTAGGAATACCTGTTTCTACAACACATACTATTTCTGGCTCTATTATAGGTGTTGGTGCTACTAAAAGGCTTAGTGCGGTTCGTTGGGGTGTAACTGTAAACTTATTATGGGCTTGGATATTAACTATTCCTATTTCTGCACTAATGGCTGCCGGTTTTTACTATATTTTAAAACTTTTTGTATAAAATAATAGTTTATTTTGCCAAAAACAAATAATACAAAATGCCTACTATTTTAGTAACTGGTGGTTGTGGTTATATTGGCTCTCATACAATTGTAGATTTGATAGAAAATAATTTTGATGTTATTTCTATTGATGATAATTCACGTTCTACCAATATTGCCATAGATGGAATTCAAAAAATTACAGGAAAAAGAATTAAAAACTATAAGGTTGACCTGAAAGATTTTAATGACACTAGAGCTGTTTTTCAAGAAAATCAACATATTGATGGCATTATTCATTTTGCTGCTTACAAAGCGGTAGGCGAAAGTGTTGAAAAGCCTTTGTTATATTTTGAAAATAACATGGTTGGGTTAATTAATTTACTTAAATGCGTTAGCGAGTTTAATATACCTCATTTTGTTTTTTCATCTTCTTGTACTGTATATGGCAATCCAGATAATATTCCAGTTACAGAAAAATCGCCAATGAAAGAAGCTGAAAGCCCTTATGGTGCTACCAAGCAAATGGGAGAACAAATGATTAAAGACTTCTCTAAAGTAAATAACATTTCAAGTATTTTACTAAGGTATTTTAATCCAGTTGGTGCACACCCTAGTACATATATTGGAGAGTTGCCAATTGGCAAACCAATGAATTTGGTGCCTGCTATTACCCAAACTGCAATTGGTAAAATTTCTACAATGTTTGTACATGGTAACGATTATGATACAAGAGATGGCTCTTGCATAAGAGATTATATACATGTTTGCGATATTGCACATGCTCACACTTTAGGAATACAATACTTACTTGACAAAAGGAACAGAACTAATTGTGATATTTTTAATTTAGGAACAGGTTGTGGCGTTACTGTTTTAGAAGCCATTCATACATTTGAAGAAGTAAGTGGCTTAAAGCTTAATTATGAAATTGGCCCTAGACGTTTAGGAGATGTTGTTGCAATTTTTGCTAATAATGAATTGGCTATACAAAAATTAAACTGGCAAATTAAATACGACTTAAATGCAATGTTGAAAACTGCTTGGGATTGGGAGCTGAAATTGAAAGAAGAAGAAGATTTATTACATAATCAAACATTGCTGAATTAATTGCACAAAATAAAAATAACAAAATAGGGATTGAAAATTCAATCCCTATTTTTATGATAGTATAAAACCAAACTATTAACGTTTAATTCTAAATTGATAAGCTGCTGCACCTACAGTTGTAGCATCTGTCATTAAATCTAAAGTTATGGTAAAAGTTTGATCGCATGCTGAGAAAGTGTTTGTTTTACCGGCAGAACCTCTAACATGTGTTACTCCACTACCTGTGGAGCCTGTTGTTTGTAATGGTATAGTAACTGTCCATAATCCAGGATTTATATTACTATAGTCCATAGTAAAGTTAATTGGGCCCCAATCAAAGTCATATAAACCATCAAATTGTCCTGTAGCAGTGTTAGGAGAACCTCCTGCAACTAAATTTAAAACGTCTACAGTATATGGGCCCCATTGTTTTACACCAGCACTATTGTATTCTTCTGTACCAGGAAAAGCACCAGACATATTAGTTAATACTACAGGGCAAGATTTTAACAATACAAGCATAAAAGAATCTTTAGCATACAAACCTGTTGTACCACTAAATTTAATTTTAACAGTATCTTTTGCTGCAGTTAAACCAGCAAAAATACCTTGTACTGCTAAAGAATCTCCTACTGAGCCAGCTTTAACTGTTACAGTAGAAGGTGCACTATACTGAACACCAGCAGTTGCAGTGTTTGAAGTGTATGCAATATTAAATGCTCTATCTCCAGTACTTACATTCATTACTGTAACTGGTATTTTGTATGGTGCAGATGTTGGAGAAACATAATACATTGCTGTTCTAGATGCAGCATTAATAGCCAATGCAGGGGCATCAGGCGTATTTAATGCATCTACATCTACTGCAATATTATTTTTCTTACAAGAACTAAAGCTAATAACAGCTAATGATGCTATTGCCAAATTCCTTGCAGTTTTAATATTTAATTTAAGTTTCATTCTTTAAAGTTTTAATGTTTTATTTATTTAATACAAAATAAATTAAGGATTTTGGTCAGCTGCTGTCATTGCAGTATTATTATCCAACTCTCTTTGAGGAATTCTCATTAAGAACAATGGACTAGCATCTGGCTGTGTATATACAATTGGATTAAAGTTAGGAGCACCATGGTTACCTGCACCAGTTGCACGGTTTAAACCAGAGTGTGTTCTCTTGATATCAAATAAAGAGAAACCTTCACCCCATAATTCAATTCTTCTTTGTAATAAAATTTCATTAATTAAAGCAGTACCTGTAAAGGCTGCAGCATTATAAGTTGGGTTTCTTAAGCCAACCATTGCTTGTAATACAGCTTGTGCTTGAGCTTCAGCACCACCTTTTCTAGCTAATGCTTCTGCTTCAATTAAATACATTTCAGAAGCTCTCATGTACAAGTAATCAGCTGCCCAACTACCAATTGTTGGTACTAAGTGTTTTTTCTGACAATAATCAGGGAAATTTGCAGTACCAGTACCTGGTGCAGTAAATACTTGTTTACGAGCATCAGAAGCAGGAATTAAATCGTATAATGCATTTGGTATTTTTTTCTGACCTCCTAATTGTGCATAGCTTAATTGAGAAGGGTCCATGTGAGAGAAGAAAGAAGCGTAAATTGTTGCTTGTGCATCGGTAATTAAAGTACCCCACATCCACTCACTTGTACCAATTGTTGAAAATCCTGTTCTTGAAGTATATACAGCATTAGACATTAAAGTATAAGGCTGCTTAGCTAAATTAGCATAGTTAGCTGCAGCAGTCCAATCTTCTTGCACTAAAGCAACTCTTGCACGTAAACCTCTTATAACACTTACATCCATATTCATTTTAGATGCTCTAGGCTTACCGTTTAATAAAGTTTCGGCTTGTGTTAAATCTGCAATGATTTGATCATAAACTTGTTGAACTGTACCTCTTGGTTTTGAAGTTGCATTTGGTTCAATAAATAAAGGAACTCCTTTTGCAGTTTCATTTCCTTTATAGGTTTGTTGAAAATTATTAATCAAGTTAAAATAAGCCCAAGCTCTAATACCATAAGCTTGTCCTCTTGCACTTTCTAAATCTGGAGTTACAGCTTGATTTTTAGTGTTGTCTAATAATAAGTTTACTTGTCTAATTACATTATAATAAAAAGACCAAACTTTATCAGAACGTGTACCTGTACCATTTGGTAAAGTCCACTCTACATACTGATAATCTCTGTTATACCAGCCATAACCTTGAGAGTGAACAATCATATCTTGTCCCATTAAGTCATTAGCTAAATCGCAAGATTTTTGACCATAGTTATCATGACCAGTATTTCCATTACCTACTGCAAAATCAAAAGTTGAATTGTAAGTTGCAGTTAAGCCAGAGTTGATAGCTGCTATTGTAGCATATGCCTGCTCCAATGAAATGGCATTAGAAGGAGCAGTATCTAAATAACCTTTCTTACAACCAACTGTTGTAGCTATTGCAGCAACAAGTAGTAAGCTTAAAGATTTATTTTTCATATTCAAATTTTTAAAATTTTTTATAATTTAATTGTTGCACCTAATGTAAATGTTCTGAATGGAGGATATCCTGCACCAGTAACTCCATCAAAACTTTGTTGAGGGTCGCTACCTTTTTTAGCAGTGAAAATGTAAGCATTGTCCACATTTACAAAGAAAGAAGCACCATTCAAATGAATTTTTTTAGCAACATTATTTGATAAACTATAACTTAATGTTACGTTTTTAATACTTAAATAAGAAGCATCTAATAAAAATCTTGATGAAGATGTTTCTTGACCAGAAGCATTTTGTAAACGAGGTACATTTGTTATATCTCCAGGTTTTTGCCAACGATTTTTAGCATCCACATGTAATGCAGTACCTGCACTTCCGTAATGCATAATGCTAGCATAGTTTCCATCGTAAAAACGACCACCATAAGAATAAGTCATTAAGAAAGAGAAGTCGAAGTTTTTATAACGGAATGAATTGGTAATACCACCCATAAATTTAGGAATAGCAGAACCACCAACATAGTAGAATGAAGCTAAAGTTGCATCATCAGTTATTACTCTGTTTCCTGTTGGTTTACCATTATTGTCTAATACATCTCTATAGTATAATGCTCTACCAGTTGCTGCACTAACACCAGCAAATTCTCTCAACCAAAAATCATATACTGATTTTCCTTCCATCATTTTCTTTGTTCCAGAAATTATACCTTTTTCACGTTGTGCTTTTGGTAATTCTGTAATTACGTTTTTGAAAGAAGAGATATTAAAATCTACTCTCCAATCAAAGTTTTTCTTTCTAACAACATTATAACCTAATTGAATTTCAATACCAGTATTTTTAACCTGACCAACATTTTCTAATACATCATTTCCAGCACCAACTGATGGTTCAATTGGACGGCCAAAAATTAAGTCAGATGAACGTCTGTCATATAATTCAATAGATCCTTGTAATCTTCTTTTAAACATAGTGAATTCAACACCATAGTTTAAAGCACGGTTTTTCTCCCATTTCAAATCTTTATTTGCTAATCTTGTAGGAGGAGCAAAGTTTCCTAATCCATCAGCATAATACCAATCTTTATATTGATAGAAATAACCAATGTTTTCATTACCAGACTCACCATAGCTTAATTTAATTTTCATTTCATCAATCCAGTTTACATTTTTCAAGAAAGATTCTTGAGAAATTCTCCAACCTAAACCAAATGAATAGAATGAACCCCATCTAACATCAGAAGCAAATCTTGAAGAACCATCTGTTCTTATACTTGCAGAAGCTAAATATTTATCATCGTAAGAATAGTTTACACCACCAAAATAACTTTCCATTGTTTGTAAATCTTCGCTAGAAGATGGTGGAGATTCAACAACTGTACCGTTATCTAACTCAGTTTGACCTGGGTAAGAGAAACCAGTTTTTGTTGCAGACATACTTCTTGATTTGTATTTGTAATTTTCATGACCAGCTAAAGCACTTACATTGTGTTTTTTAAAGTTTTTAGCCCATTTAATTACTTGGTTACCAGTTAAAGAAAACTGATAATCGTTAGATACAGTTGATCTACCTTGTACGTTTGCAGCATCTCCATATTGGTTATTTTGATATGTTAATGCATCTATTGCATAGTAGTTTAAGCCCATTTGAGTTCTAAAAGTGAAATCTTTTAAGAAACTAATTTCTATGTATGGGTTAAAGTTTCCATTTAATCTTTTTTGTTGGCGTTTATCCAAAGCCAAAGTTCCAACTAAGTTAGAGTTGGCAGCATAAGGACGAGAACCCATTTGAGCAGTTGTACCAAAGTCTAAAACTGGGTTGCCATTAGCATCTTTAACAATAGCACCTGTAGTTAAGTTTCTTTCATATACAGGGTAAATTGGACCCATTTGACGGCTGTAATAGAAAGGATTTGATGTTGCAGTACCACCAGCAAACAAACCATCTCTTCTATCAGAAGCACCATCTATATTAATACCAGCTTTTAAGTATTTTGTTGCTTTAATATCTACTGAAGCTCTAAAAGTATATCTTTTATAGCCAGAGAATTTTGCAGCTCCTTCTTCATTCAAGTAACCACCACTAATATAGTAGTTAGCTTTATCAGAAGAACCAGAAATGCTAACGTTAGCATTTGTTCTTTGAGCTGTTCTAAATAAAGCATCAGACCATGACTCGTTCCAAAGTAATTGAGCATTAGGATTTAATTTACCAGTAACTGGGTCAACTAAAGTATTACCAGGTACATTATATGCGTTATAAACTAAGCCAGAAGAACCAGTTAAAATGTTTGAAGCATTTACACCAGCTTGAGCCATAGTTTGACCACTTCCATAAACATAAGAGTTTCTGTAAGCTTCCCAAAATAATTCATAATAATCTGCAGCACCTACTCTGTCATATTCAGGAATACCTCTGCTAGAGAAGCTATGTCTGATACTTCCTTGTAAACTTGGAGCACCTTTACCTCTTTTAGTTGTAATCATAATTACACCATTAGCAGCTCTAGAGCCATACAAGTTTGCAGCAGCAGCATCTTTTAAAACATCAATAGATTCAATATCTTCTGAAGCAATTGCAGAAATTGAACCATCATAAGGCACCCCATTTACTACATATAATGGAGAAGATGAAGCATTAACAGAACCAATACCTCTTAAACGAACAGCAGCACCAGAACCTGGAGCACCACCACCATTGGTAGCTTGTAAACCAGGAATTAAGCCTTCTAGTACTCTTGATACTGAAGTTACCTGTTGTTTGTTAATGGTAGAGGCAGATACTTTGTTTGAAGAACCTGTAAATGCAGTTCTTTTTACAGTACCATAAGGTACAGTTACAACAACTTCACCTAAATCATCTTCAGATGCTTTTAAAGTAACTGAAACAACCCCATTACCAATTGACACGTCAGTAGTCTCGAAATTAATAGAAGAAACTACTAAAATTTTTGCAGAAGCAGGCACTGAAGTAAGTGTAAACATACCTTTACTATCAGTTGTTGTTCCAATGGTAGTACCTTTAACTACTACCGATGCATCAGCTACGGGTTTGCCGTTTACATCTTTTACGACACCCGTTACAGTTCTGCCTGACTGTGCTGTTGCAATACCTGCCATCATGCAGATACTCATAAGCAGAAAAGCGAGTTTTTTCATAAATTGTTTCATTTTTTTAAACGTTTAATAAACCATCGTCTTGCGACAAATATTTAACATTTATTTTAAATAACAAAGCCTTTTGTAAAATATTTCCTTAATACGATGATTTATGTTACCAAATTTAGATAACAAGTCTTTAACATTACTAATAAGACAAGCTTTCTATTATTTTGCTGCAATTTGGTGAAAATAAATAAATCTATAATCAATATATTCATTTATAACATATTACACATTAAATTAATAATTTATAAAAAGAAATGCTGAAACAAATCTAAAGATAAAAAAACTCTCTATTAGGCATTTTGCCATCTCAAAATTTATTGGAGATTATTTCTTGAAAATTTAAAAAATTAATTATTGGTAAGCTCAAAAAACTTAGTTTCTAAACTTTTATGCTTCATTGTAAGTAAGTTTAACACAATGTTATTACTAAAACAATATTGATTTATAGCTTCTAAATTTGCTTTACCAAGTAAAAAATAAAGTAGCAGTTTGTCTTTTTCTATTTGTATATTTTGAATTTCGGGAAAGAGTTTCATTATTTCTACTAATTTTTCATTATTAGCACAAGAAATTTCAACAATATCTTCATTTACCAATACATCTTTTACTGCCCCAGCAGTTATTAAAACACCTTTTTTCATGATAGCTACATGGGTGCATACCTTTTCAACTTCGTCTAACAAGTGGCTTGCCATAATAATAGTTTTACCATTTTCTGCAAGACTTTTAATTAATTCTCTAATTTCAGCAATGCCTACAGGATCTAAACCATTAGTTGGTTCATCTAAAACTAAAACCTCTGGATTACCAAGTAAAGCAGCAGCAATAGCCAACCTTTGTTTCATACCCAAACTATAGGTACTGAATTTGCTGTTTTTCCTTTGAGCTAAATTTACTATTTCTAATACTTTATGTATATCTTCTTCTGTTCCTCTTTTGTTTATGGATTGAGTAATTTTTAAATTATCAACCGCAGACAAGTAATGATAAAAATTAGGTGTCTCTAATAAGCTCCCAATTTTTTTTCTGGTATCGGCATTAGCAGGGTTTCCAAACCATAAATAAGTACCACTAGTTTGGTTTAGTACATTAAGAACAATACCTAAGGTTGTTGTTTTGCCACTACCATTGGGGCCCAAAATACCATAAACACAGCCTTTTGGAATATCGTAAGATATACCATCTAGGGCTTTTATGGAGCCATAATATTTTACTAAATTTTGTATGGATAAAACAGCTGTATTTGTAGTCATATTATTAATTAATTGTCTTATAAAATCACACTCCTTCTTCTTCCCAAATTTGAGCAAGGTGTACCAAAACTTCTACAGCTTTTTCCATATCTTTTACACCAATCCATTCATTTTTGCTATGTATTGCCTGCATACCTGTAAATAAATTTGGGCAGGGTAAGCCCATAAAACTTAAACGGCTGCCATCTGTTCCTCCTCGTATTGGCTCATTAATAACATTTAATCCTGCACGTTTATAAGCTTTGGCTGCATGCTCAACTACTTGTGGATATTTATCTAATACTTCTTTCATATTTCTATATTGTTCAAAAACATCCATCTGCATGGTTGCCCCTTTATATTTAGCAACAACTTTTTGTGCAATTGCTTCTAATCTCTGTTCATGCTCTTTTAGTTTGCTTGTTTCAAAATCTCTAACAATAAAATTAATGCTTGCTTTTTCTGCAATACCTTCAATGGCTGTTGGGTGTACAAATCCTTGTCTGCCATCTGTTGTTTCTGGACTAAATTCATTCTCGGGTAAACTAGCTAAAATTTCTCCTACAATTTTTAGAGCATTTACTAATTTATTTTTTGCATAACCAGGATGTGCAATTACACCATGAACAGTAATGGTTGCTCCATCTGCACTAAAGGTTTCATCTTCTAAAGTACCCAATTCTCCTCCATCCAAAGTATAAGCAAAATCTGCCCCAAGTTTTTCTAAATTAATTTTTGCAGTTCCTTGTCCTACTTCTTCATCTGGTGTAAATAATATTTTTATTGTACCATGTTTTATTGATGAATGTGTAGTTAAGTAATTCACCATATCCATAATAATTGCTACACCAGCTTTATCATCGGCACCTAACAATGTTTTACCACTTGCTGTAATTATTGAGTTGCCAATATGCTCTTTTAAATATGGATATTTTTGGATAGATAAAATCTGGTTATCATCATCTGGTAGAATTATATCATTTCCTGAGTAGTTAGCGTGAAAAATAGGTTTTACATTATTTCCGCTACAATCTGGTGCAGTATCTACGTGGCTGCAAAAACATATTACAGGTACTTTTTTAGTTGTGTTAGATGGTATGGTTGCATATACATAGCCATATTCATCTGCAACTACATCTTGTAAACCCAATAATACTAATTGTTGGGCTAATAAGTTGGATAAGTTTTTTTGCTTTTCTGTTGTAGGATGGGTAGTACTATTTGGATTACTTTGTGTATCTATTTGCACATATTCCAAAAACCTTTCAACAACTGTATGTTTATAATTTGCTATCATTAATAATAATAATTTAGGGCAAGATAAAATAAAGCATTCTTAAATAAATGCCTTTGGTGTAATTTTTAATAAAAAGAGTAAAGTGGTTGATTACTTTACTCTATAAGATATTTATAAAAAATTTTAAAACTTAACCTCTAAAATATAAGGCAACATTGCTCTCCAAGTAGGCCAGTCATGATGAATATCTGGGCCCCATACATCTAAATCATGCCAAATTCCTTTATTCCACAAAACTTGGCTGAATTTTTTATTGGCTTCAGGATCTTCGTAATTACCACTACCTGTTGCAATATGTATATGATGGCTTGCTTTAATTTTATCAATATACCAAGTATCTGTTAAGTTTGGCACATAATGAAAAGGGCTGTTAAAATAAACTTGTTCGTCCCAAAAGCCTTTGGTGTACTCTGTTAAATCATACACTCCACTCATGCTAATACAACCATTAATAATATCTGGCCTTTTTAAAAATAAATTCATACTGTGCAATGCTCCAAAACTTGCACCACTGGTATAAATAAAAGTATCTGCACCTGCCATATTTCTAATAAAAGGTACTACTTCGTTAAAAACATAATCATTAAACTGATTATGGCGTATTGCTTTATGCTCTGGCAATATTTCATTATTTAACCAACTTTCATTATTAATACTGTTAATGCTAAAAACTCTAAGTTTTCCTTTATCTATTAATGGTGCCAATGCTTCTAACATTTGAAACCTTTCGTATTCTAAATAATCTGCAGCTGCAGTAGGTACTAATAATACAGCAAAACCATTGAATCCATACGACACAATAGGCATTTCCTTATTTAAGGCTGGGCTAAACCATGAATCTGTAAGTTTATTCATAACAGTTAATTTTCAATTAAAGAATAAGATATATTTATAACAATGTTATCAAAAAAAATTGAAATAAATAGGAATTAATAAATTGGAATAAGGAAGCAGAGGGGAAGGGATTCGAACCCTCGATTCGCTTTAGACGAATACACACTTTCCAGGCGTGCTCCTTCAACCACTCGGACACCCCTCTTTTAAAAAGTAGGCAAATGTAAAGTTTCTACTCTTAATGAAAGTTATTTTATAAATCTTTCTGGCTTATCTACAGGGTTATTTTTCCAATTAGCATCATATTTCACAAAAAAACTGAGCCAAAGTGTTCTAGATAATCGCATTAGAATTGGTTGCAGCATTACTAGCAGTATGCAAGCAGTAATAAGCCATTCAAAAATACTATTATCTTTAAAAGACAATCCAAATATCACAGCCCATGCTACCATTGTTGCCACTAAAAACGCAAAAGAAATTGCATAACTTAAATAGCCTGTGCCATAATAGAAACCAACTTCAATTTCAGTTGGTTGGCCACAAACCAAACATTTTTCATGCATTAAAAGACCATCTTTAAGTTTATATGGGTTTTTGTTTAAAAACAAGTTTCCTTGTCTGCATCTTGGGCATTTATTCTTAAGTACAGCAGTTAAGAAATTATTAGAGGGCTGGTTCATACCACAAAGTTAAATTTTTATTCGGGCAAAATAGTTATAAAATTTTTTCCATCTGCATAGATCTCGACCCTTTAATTAAGAAATAAGTGTTGGTAAATTTATTTTGCTGCAGCCACAACTTAGCTGCTTCATTATTCTCTTTATAAATAAATGGATGATGGGTGAATTTAAAATCTCCGCCTGTTAATACAACATTTTTAAATTTTAACTGCAATAATAAATCTGCAATTTGTTGATGTTCTTTTATGCTGTCAATTCCTAACTCCATCATAGCTCCAAGCATTACAACTTTATTATCTGCCTTAATTGCAGCAAAATTTTCTAAAGCCACTTTCATACTACTTGGATTGGCATTGTATGCATCTAAAATAAAATAATTACTCTCTATTTTTAATAACTGGCTCCTGCTGTTAGATGGTTTGTATTGTACAATTGCATTTTTTATTTTATCCATAGATATATTAAAATACAAACCAATGGCAACAGCCGTTAAAACATTTGAGAAATTATATTTTCCAACCAAATTAGTGCAAATTTCTGTAGTAACATTTGTGCTAAATTTAATAGACAAGTAAGGGTCAAACTGAACAATGCTTGCAGAGAATAATGTCGATGAAGAACCATATTCAACTATTTCTTTTATTCCCATAGCCATCTCTAATAAATAATCATACTCATTATAAACAAATGCAGTACCATTATGTTCTTTTAAAAAAGAAAACAGTTCCCCTTTCCCTTTTTTTATTCCTTCTTCTCCGCCAAAACCCTCTAAATGTGCTTTACCACAATTTGTTATAATGCCATGTGTTGGCAATGTATATAAACAATAGCTTTCTATTTCTTTTTGATGGTTTGCCCCCATTTCTATCACAGCCATTTCAGCATCTTTTTTAATACTTAAAATAGTTAAGGGCACGCCAATATGATTGTTTAAATTGCCTTGTGTAGTATATGTTGTGTACTGAGTTTTTAAAACAGCACTAACCAATTCTTTAGTTGTTGTTTTACCATTGCTGCCTGTTATTGCAATAAAAGGAATGGTAAACTGTTGCCGATGGTATTTTGCTAATTGTTGTAAAGTATATAAAACATTTTCAACCAAAATAATTTTATCATTGCTTATACCTACTTGCTCATCTACCACGACAAAAGCAGCTCCATTATTCAAAGCTTCTAATGCAAATTGGTTACCATTAAAATTTTCTCCCTTTAAAGCAAAAAAAATACAATTTGATTCAATCTTTCTTGTATCGGTACAAATAATTGAATGATTGCAATAAATATGGTATAACTCTTCTATTTTCAAATTTATATTACATTTTATATCACAAAAATAAGCAGATTTAACACTGAAGATTTTGTTGATTTATTTGTTTGAAAAAATAAAATTTGGAAATACATGTACATACATGTATATTTGCATTTTAGAAATGAAATTAGAAAAAGCAATACAAAGTAGTAAATTTAAAAGTGAAGTGCAAAAAGCAGGGTTGAATATATTATATACAGCTTGGTGGTTAAAAACAGCAACATCCAAAGAATTAAAATTATTTGGCTTAACTCACGAACAATATAATGTATTAAGAATATTAAAAGGTAAGCATCCTGAACAAATGTGTGTTAAAGATATTGCTGGTAGAATGATTGAAAAAAACTCTAACGTACCCAGAATTATTGACAGATTGGTGGCAAAAAAATTAGTTAAACGAAGCCAATGCTGTAATGATGGAAGACAAACAGTAATGGAGTTAACTACACAAGGAATTTTAATTTTAAATAATTCGAATAATAAATTAGATACTTTGTTTGAAAATTTAATGTCATTAAATAATAAAGAAGCCCAAGCATTAAACCAACTACTTGAAAAACTAAGAGAAAACGAATTGTAATTTTTTTATAAAATTACATGTACATACATATATTTAAAAAACAAACAAAATGAAAACAGTTAAAAAAATTTATTCAGGAAAAGCAACCAATGTTGGCAGTATAAAAGTGCAAGAGTTGTTGCCATCTATAGATGGGTTTTTGGATCCCTTTTTAGTACTACATCATGGTATTGCCATTGCAGATGAAAATTTGCCTTTAAAAGAACAAGGTGTTGGCCCACACCCCCATAGAGGTTTTAGTCCTGTAAGCTTTATTTACAAAGGAGGCATTCATCATAGAGATAGTAGAAATAACAATAGTGTTGTGTACAAAGGTGGTGCACAATGGATAAATGCAGGTATGGGAATAATACACAGTGAAAGGCTTCCAGAAGATATATTAGCACATGGAGGTAAACAAGAGATAATTCAATTTTGGATTAATACACCTGCAAAATTTAAAATGCAACAACCAGCCTATTTTCCTGTTCCCTCTGAGGAAATGCCTACCATACATTCAGAAGATGGATTAACAACCTTAAGAGTACCTGCTGGAAAATTTGAAAATATAAAAGGTACTATTCCTACTTTTTCGGATGTTACTACTATAATGGGCGACATAAAAAAAGAAGGAACTTACAACTTTACTTTTAATACCCAACACAATAGTTTACTGTATGTATTAGAGGGCGAATTATTAGTGAATGAACAAACAAAAATATCCTCAAAACAATTAGCTGTTTTTAATAACGATGGGGAAATATTTACAATAAAAGCTAATGAAAATACTTTGTTTTTTGTTGCAAGTGGCGAACCATTAAATGAGCCAATTGCTGCACATGGACCATTTGTAATGAATACCCAAACAGAAATTTTAGAAGCTTTTAAAGATTATCAATTAGGCAAAATGGGCGTATTAATTGAAGAATAAAATTTAATTACATTATTTATACACTAAAAAAACAAACTATGTTAACTTACAAAATTGATGCTGCACACAGCGAAATTACTTTTAAAGTAAAACACTTAATGATTACCAATGTTACAGGTAATTTTACCAACTTCAATGCATCTTTAACAACCACTAAAGAAGACTTTAGTGATGCAGAAATTACTTTTGAAGCAGCAACCAATAGTATTAATACTAATAACGAACAAAGGGATGCACATTTAAAAAGTGATGATTTTTTTAATGCAGAAGCCTATCCAACCATGCATTTCAAATCTACAGCCTTTAACAAAAAAGCTGAAAACGAGTACATATTAGAAGGCAATTTAACCATTAGAGATATTACTAAACCAGTAGTATTAAATGTAGAATACAATGGCACAATGGTTGACCCATACGGGCAAACAAAAGCAGGATTTGAAATAACCGGTAAAATAAACAGAAAAGATTTTAATTTAAAATGGAGTGCTACTACCGAAGCAGGTGGAATTGTAGTTAGCGATGAAGTTAGATTACAATTAAGTGCACAAATGATAAAACAATAATCAAAATATTTATCTTAATTAATAAAAGTGTTTTATCCGTAAACAGCATCTTTGTTTAAAATTTTCTTAAAAAACTAGGTATAATGAATATTGAAATCATTAGTGGTAGCCCAAGAACAGAAAGTATAACCAAAAGGATAGCATTATTTTTAGATAAAGAATTTAAAAATAAATGTGACCATAATATTGGATTAATTGATTTAAGTAATTGGAATTTAGGCTTATTACAAGAAGTGTTTAAAACAGTAGATACTACACCAGACAAGTTTAAACCTTTGGCAGAAAGAATTTTTGCTGCCGATGCATTTGTATTAGTAACTCCAGAATACAATGGCAGTTACTCACCTGCTTTAAAAAACTTATTTGACCATTTTCCTAAACAAAGCAGAAAAGTTTTTGGAATTGTAACTGCTAGCACTGGTGCCCTTGGTGGTGCCAGAAGTAGTCAGCAAATGTTATTATTTGTACCAGCTTTATTTGGTATAACATCGCCATATTTATTAATAACGCCCCATGTTGATAAAAAGTTTGATGAAAATGGAAATCTGTTAGACCTTGCATTTCAATCAGCTATAAGTACATTTAAACAAGAGTTTTTATACTTAGCAGAAAGTGTACACAAAACAAAGAATTAAAGAAAGTGGCGGAGTTGTAACTTCGCCATTTTCTTTTCAATATTTACTTATGAGTGATGCTATAAAACATGAATGCGGTTTGGCTTATATAAGATTAAGAAAACCTTTTTCTTATTATCTTCAAAAATATGGTACAGCAATGTATGGGTTAAACAAGTTGTACCTTTTGATGGAAAAACAACATAATCGTGGGCAAGATGGAGCAGGAATTGCTACAGTTAAACTTAATACAGAAGCTGGTTATCCTTACTTACATCGTATAAGAAGCATTGCTCCACAATCTATTGCTGAAATTTTTGCTACAATAAATAACGACTTAAATGAAATAGAAAAATACCAACCAGATATTAAACAACACCCTGGCTTACTAAAAGGACATCTACCCATTTTAGGAGAACTTATGCTAGGACATTTAAGGTATGGTACACAAGGGAAAAATAATGTAGAATTTTGCCACCCTTTTATTAAAAGAAATATTCAACCAGGGAGAAACTTAGCCCTTGCAGGCAATTTTAACTTAGTAAACACCGATGAGTTATATGATTTATTAAACATTAAACCTGGCATATTTCAAAAGCAAAGCGATTTGGCTGCAATGATGGAAACCATTCATCACTTTTTAATAAAAGAAGATGAACAAAACCCCAATAATGCCAACATTGTAGCCCTTTTACAAAAAGCTATTAGCTTATTTGATGGTGGCTATACTATAGGTGGTTTAATTGGTAATGGGTATAGTTTTATATTAAGAGATGCTCATGGCATAAGGCCTGCTTATTATTTTATTAATGATGAATTTATTGTAGCTGCAAGTGAACGCTCTGCCATTAGAACTGTTTTTAACCTTAACGAAAAAGAAGTGTTAGAACTAATGCCAGCACATGCTTTAATAGTGGATAACGCAGGCAATTATACTATCCATAAAATTGTAGAGCCTAAAGAAAGAAGAGCTTGCAGTTTTGAACGTATTTATTTTAGTAGAGGAAGTGATGAAAAAATTTACAGAGAAAGAATTGCATTAGGGCATCAACTTAGTAAAACAGTTTTAGAAAGTATTGATTATAATTTAAAACAAACTATTTTTTCTTATATACCCAATACTGCAGAAGTTGCTTTTTATGGTTTAGTTAAAGGCATGGAAGAATATTTAAACAAAATAAAAGTAGATAGAATTTTAAGTTGGAATGGAAATTTTTCGCAAGAAAAATTAGAAGAAATGGTGAACAGAAAAATTAGGCAAGAAAAAATTGCCATTAAAGATGTAAAACTTAGAACATTTATTACCGAAGATAAAAGCCGTAATGAAATGGTACAACACGTGTACGATATTACTTATGGCACAGTAAAAGACAATGAAGATACACTTGTAGTAATAGATGATAGCATTGTAAGAGGTACCACTTTAAAGCAAAGTATTATTACCATGCTGGCAAGATTAAGGCCTAAAAAAATTATTATTGTATCGTCTGCCCCACAAATACGCTATCCTGATTGTTATGGAATTGACATGAGCAAAATGGGCGACTTTATTGCTTTTAAAGCAGCAATTGAACTTTTAAAGGAAAGAGGTTTAGAAGATATAATTATAAATGTGCAAACAAAAATTGTAGAGTTACAACGAAACAACCAATTACATACAGAAAATGTGGTTAAACAAATTTACAAACCATTTACACCGCAGGAAATTTCGAATAAAATTGCTGCATTAATTACACCACCTGCTTTACAAATTCCTATTCAGGTAATATTTCAAGATATTGAAAATTTACACAAAAGTTGCCCAACCAATACTGGCGACTGGTATTTTACAGGAAATTATCCTACACCAGGTGGTAACAAAGTATGCAACAAAGCTTTCTTAAATTATTTAGAAGGAAAAGATGTAAGAGGATATTAATTATTATATAACCTTATATCATAAAAATAGGCTGCAATTACTATTGCAGCCTATTTTATTATTAATTCCCTTTTTATTTATTCATGCTTGCCAAAAACTCTTCATTATCTTTTGTGCCTTTCATACGTTTAAGCAATTCATTCATTGCTTCTTCTGTATTCATATCGTTAATGTATAGGCGTAAAATATTCATACGTTGTAAAACATCTGGTTGCAATAATAAATCATCTCTTCTGGTAGAGGAAGAAACTAAATCAATAGCAGGAAATATTCTTTTATTTGCCAATCTCCTATCTAATTGCAATTCCATATTACCTGTTCCTTTAAACTCCTCAAAAATAACCTCATCCATTTTACTGCCAGTTTCTATTAATGCAGTTGCTAAAATTGTTAAAGAGCCGCCATTTTCAATTTTACGGGCTGCACCAAAAAACTGTTTTGGTTTTTGCATTGCATTTGCCTCTACACCACCACTTAGCACTTTACCACTACTTGGTGCAACTGTATTATGTGCACGGGCTAAACGAGTAATACTGTCTAAAAGAATTACAACATCATGCCCACACTCTACCAAACGTTTTGCTTTTTGTAAAGCAATGCTGGATACTTTTACATGTTTTTCTGCTGGTTCATCAAAAGTAGATGCTATCACTTCAGCCTTTACACTTCTTTCCATATCAGTAACCTCTTCTGGTCTTTCATCAATCAACACTACCATTAAATAACATTCAGGATGGTTGGCTGCAATGGCATTGGCTACCTCTTTAAGCAACATGGTTTTACCCACTTTTGGTTGAGCAACTATTAATCCACGTTGTCCTTTACCAATTGGTGTAAATAAATCCATTACACGTGTGCTGTAACTTTGTGGTGTAGTAAATAAATTTAATTTCTCAAAAGGAAATAAAGGAGTTAAATAATCAAAAGGTACACGGTCTCTTACTTCGTCTGGTCTTTTGTTATTGATGGCATCTACCTTCAGTAAAGCAAAATATTTTTCTCCTTCTTTTGGTGGCCTTACATAGCCTGTAACTGTATCGCCAGTTTTTAAGCCAAAAAGTTTTATTTGAGAAGGGGAAACATACACATCATCTGGGGATGAAAGATAATTATAATCGCTACTTCTTAAAAAGCCATAACCATCTGGCATCATTTCTAAAACACCTTCGCTTGTAATAACTCCATCAAATTCAATATTAAATGCCGGTTCTTTTTTATGAAAATGTTGTTTAGCAGGTGGTGTACTTTTAGTATTGTCTTCTGGTGTGTTTGTATTATCTTCTGTAGCCATTAACATTTTTTCAGCTAAGTTTTCTATAACAGTATCTGCAACTTGTTGTGTAGTAGCAACATTATCTGTGGGAACTACATTTTCATTTGTATCGGGCTTTTGTTTTTTAGGTTTTATATGCTTTCTTTCTACAACTCTTGGAGGTTCATTTACAATTTCTGCTTCTTCTGTAATGTTAGCTGTGGCAGTTTTCACTGCTTTACGAATTCTTTGTTTTTTAGGTTCTGCCTCTTTTGTTTCGCTGGCCTTTACTGCCTGGCTATCTAAAATTTTATAAATAAGATCTTGTTTGTCTAATTTTTTGGCATTGCTAATTTTTAGTTCTTCTGCTATATCTAATAATTCTGGTAATAGCATGTCGTTTAATTGCAAAATATCGTACATAATTTGTTATTGAGTAATAAAGTTTACAGGATTATTTTTTGAAAAATGAATTAATTTCAACGGTTAGTATAAAATAATTAAAATAATAAAAAAGGTTTGTGCTGCTTATTTTGTTTGGATAAGAAAGTAAACTGATATTTTTCTGGAGATGTTTTCTTTAGATTCTTTCAGCTCGTTTCTGATGCAATGTTAAGACAGAGTTGTTTTTTAAAAAAATTTTTTTTTTACTCTACTTCTGTCAATTATTTATTAAACACCTCTCAAGCTTATATTTGCCGTTGGTTGAATACTTGTTGCCAATTGAAAAAAAGTACAAGAGTGCGACGCAACAACTGTTGAATAGTGAAGTATATTTTGATACCCAAAAAATAAAATTATGTTTAACAAACGAATTAAAGTAAAAGAATTATTACAAATAGACGCCAAAGGACAAGAAGTTACTGTTATGGGTTGGGTGAGAACCTTTAGAAACAACCAGTTTATTGCATTAAATGATGGTAGCACAAATCAAAATATTCAAATTGTGGCCGAACTTGGTTTGCTGAATGAGGATTCATTAAAACGTATAACTACTGGAGCTTCTTTAAAAATTTGCGGCAAAGTTGTACCAAGTTTAGGAAAGGGGCAAATAGTTGAAGTTAAAGCAATAACAATAGAAGTTTTAGGAGATTGCGATGCCGAAAAATACCCTTTGCAACCCAAAAAACATAGCTTAGAATTTTTAAGAGAAATTGCACATTTGCGTTTTAGAACTAATACTTTTAGTGCAGTTTTTAGAGTGAGGCATGCTCTAGCTTTTGCTATCCATCAGTTCTTTAATGAACGTGGGTTTGTGTATTTACATACTCCTATTATTACAGCAAGCGATGCTGAAGGAGCAGGCGAAATGTTTAGAGTAACTACATTACCTATAGATGGTAGTGCAAAAAGAAATGACGAAGGTACTATTGATTTTAC
>Ga0268298_10002319_pt1 | contig 20926 bp, 17 predicted proteins | sample WWTPWeurt_MetaG_FD_194462 | JGI IMG/M metagenome (GOLD analysis project Ga0268298, IMG submission 194462) | Activated sludge microbial communities from WWTP in Nijmegen, Gelderland, Netherland - WWTP Weurt | ecosystem: Engineered > WWTP > Aerobic digester > Activated sludge | place... | reverse complement strand
AGGCGGCGGAGGTGGCGGTTCGAAACGGGGTTCAGCGCAATGCTTCGTATGGCGCCGAGAACGCAGCGCTCGTCGCGGTCGATGTCTCGACGGGCGATGTGCTTGCGATGGTGGGGAGCCGCGATTATTTTGATGCGGATATTGATGGAAAAGTGAATGTGACACTTCGTCCGCGCCAGCCGGGCTCGGCCTTTAAACCGTTTGCGTACGCACGCGCGTTTGAAGAAGGGTATCAGCCGGAAACGCTCGTTTATGATGTGCCGACCAACTTCGGTCCTGACGGGACGGGGCGCGACTATATTCCGAAGGATTACGACGGCAAGTATCGCGGAGCGCTTCCGATGAAAGAGGCACTTCCGCAGTCCTTGAATATTCCCGCCGTACAGACACTTGCCGTTTCCGGTGTTTCTGATGTGATTGAATTGGCGAAGCGTCTCGGCATCTCGACTTTGGATGATGGGCGACCCTATGGACTCGCGCTTGTTTTGGGCGGGGCGGAAGTGTTGCCGCTTGATATGGCGAGCGCGTTTTCCGTGTTTGCCTCGGAGGGTGTGCGCCGCACGCCTCGATTCGTGCTCTCGGTTGAAAATGCCGATGGATCGTTTCGGGAAACGCCGACTGTTGAGGAGACGCGAGTGCTCTCTCCGGAAGTTGCGCGACGCATTAATACGATGCTTTCGGATGATGATTTTCGCGCGCCCATATTCGGACGAGGCGGTCCGCTCGCGTTCCCTCGAGGTCGAGTCGCCGCGAAGACGGGGACGACTCAAGACTTCCACGACGCATGGACGGTGGGGTATACTCCCCATCTCGCCGTTTCTGTGTGGGCGGGGAACAATGATAATACGCCGCTTCGATACGGCGCGGACGGCGTCTATGTCGCGGCGCCTCTCTGGCGAGATTTTCTTGATCGCGTGCTCGACCGATATCCGAAAACGGTCTTTACTCCGTATGCTTCGTCGCCGACCGATATTTACGCGCTCGCGAGTCGTTTCGGAAAAAATATTCCGGATGAGGAGAAACCGGACAAAAAGGAGAAGAAAAAAGAAAAAAAGAAAGGGAAGAAAAAGAAGTGAGAGAAAACGAGAAAAATTCCCTCATCCAGTTTTTTGACACGGGGAGCTTGACAAGTTTTTGTCAGTATGATAAATTTTCTCGTTATCGCGAAAGCGACTTTCTCGCTTAGTGATAATATTGATGCCCAGTTGGCGGCAGTGTTCTCGAAGTTTTGCAGCATTTTCAGTGTTTTAGAAGCTTGCAACTGAAATATTCGGTTGTAAATTTCTCTTCTCAATGGCTGCTTTCGTTTTTTGACTGAAAGCTCAAGATTGAGGAGAGTGGTATCCTCGGTTCTGTCGACGAAAGGAAAACCTTTTGTTGGGGCGAGGAAAATGTAGTAACTTGACAATTGAAGAAGGTAGATGAAATGGCCAAAAAGATACATTTGTTCGTTATTGATCCCCAGAATGACTTCATGGATATTCCGGGGGCGACGCTTCCGGTCACGGGAGCAAATGCGGATATGGATCGTGTTGCCGATTTGATTCGGCGCTCCGGTCATCGATTCGATGATATTCATGTCACCATGGATAGTCATCGGATGATTGATGTTGGCCATGCGGCGATGTGGGAAGATGCTCAAGGGAAAAACCCAAATCCATTCACGCTCATATCCGCGCAGGATATCGAGAATGGCGTTTGGGTTCCGCGGGATTCTTCTCGTCGCCAGTACATGATTGACTATGCTCATGCTCTGGAGGCGGGCGGCAAGTACCAGATTATGGTGTGGCCGACCCATTGCCTCATCGGCACTCCGGGATGGTGTGTTCAAGAAAGACTGATGATCGCACTTCAGGAGTGGGAGCACAAAGAGTTTGCTAACGTAGATTACGTGACCAAGGGGTCAAACCCATGGACGGAACACTACGGCGGTCTTGAAGCTGAGGTGCCGGATCCCAATGATCCGACAACGGGTCTCAATACAGGGTTGATTCGTGTTCTGCAGACAGTGGACACTGTCTTGCTGTGTGGTGAAGCGCTATCACACTGTGTGATGGCCACGGTCAATCAGGTCATGGCAAATATCGGCGATGTATCGAAGTTGGTGATATTGACTGACTGCGCGAGTCCTGTGGGCGCGGTGCCTGGCGGACCGGATTTTCCGGCTATGGCCAAGCAGTGGCTCAGGGATGTACAAAAGCAAGGCGTGCGTCTTATGAAGTCTACGGACTTTTAAGGGCGTTCACCTCTGTTGAAGATGTTGTTGTGAAAACAGGTAGCCATGGAGCAATCTGTGGCTACCATTCCAAAACTGTTGTAACGAGAGGTAAAGACCATGCCACGTTTGGCACAGAATGATGACATGCAGTCCCATCGGATTACCGGTGGTGGAAATTTCAATTTCACGGCGGCTCGCGTGGAAAAGCTCGGCGCGACCGAGTACACGCTTGCGACGATCGCGGCGGATACGACGGGCTCGACATTTGCTTTTGCGGCTGAGTTACGGAAGGCAGTGGTTGCGGTTGTTAATGCTTGTAAAAAGTCTCCTCGGGCGAATAACCTACTGGTGCGGGTCGTCGAATTCAACTCGACGATTCCGGGGAATGTCAGGGAGATTCACGGATTTAAGGCGCTCAAGGATATTGATCCTGTGGCGTATCCGGATTTCTCCCCAACCGGTATGACGCCGCTCAATGATGCCGCGTATTCCGCATTCGGCGCTATGAAGGACTATGGCAAGACGCTTACGGATCAGGATTTCTCCGTCAATGGCATCGGAGTGCTTATCACGGATGGTGGCGAAAATGCTTCAATGATGAGTACCCAGGCCGTGAGAGATCAGATCGAGACTGCGACGAAGGAAGAAATTCTTGAGTCGTTGGTGACGATCCTGGTTGGAATAAACGCTTCTTCTTGTCGTCGAGAACTGGAAGGGTGGCAAAGAGAAACTGGCATCGCGCAATATGTGGATGCCGGCGACGCAACGCCACAAAAATTGGCGAAATTGGCAGACTTTGTGTCTCGCTCGATTTCGTCCCAGTCTCAAGCATTGGGTACTGGTGGAGCAAGTCAGCAGGCGACATTCTAAAAGTCATCGACTGTCGAAAAGGTGTAGGTTAAATAACACGGCGGGCGGGCCACAACCCGTTCGCCGTTTTCTCTCTTTGTGATTTTGTGATGTGGAGTGTGAACTAATGAGTACAGTTATTCAGTTTGAAACCGACCATTACTTCTGTATCGGGCATGATCATCTCACGGCCGGAAAGCCGTGCCAGGATTATGCTTTTTCGGGAGTATCGGATCCGGTAGCGGTAGCGGTTGTTGCTGATGGGTGTTCAACGGGCGGAGAGACTGACGTGGGCGCGCGAGTTGTCGCGCGTTCGACGACCTCGGTGATTTTGAAGAGCCGTCTTGTTATTGAACAACCGGATTGGCAGATCGTTCCGACTGATCTTCACATGCGTCAACAGATTCATTTTGCAACAGCTCGGGAGACTCTCGGTCTGCGAACGAATGATTTGGTGGCGACGTGCCTTACGATTATTCTCACGCCGTATACTGGAGTTGTTTGTGTACAGGGTGATGGCGTTGCGGCTATTGTATATACGGACGGGACGATGGAGGTGCATCGGTTCGATTGGAAAGGGAAAGGCGCTGATGGAATGGAGGTTGGTGCGCCGCTCTATCCGTCCTATGGACAAGAGGGAGTTGCACAGTTTCTTCAAGAGTTTCATGGAGGGAATATCTTGGTAGAACGTCCGATTCATCAAGTATGGCATGTTTCAGCGAGTGGGGAGTTTCAACAGCAAGAGCCGATCGTGCATGTTTTTCGCGACGTGATGGATGGAGTTGTGATTCCGATCGATCGGGAAAAATTTATTCGCGGAGACATTCGGTGTGTTGCTGTCTTCTCTGATGGCGTGATGCAAGTAGATGGCGTGGACTGGAAGGATGCGGTTTCGTGCCTCTTGGCATTCAAGCAGATGGCTGGTCAGTTTGTGACGCGTCGCGTGATGCGGCAGGCCAAGACCTGGCAAAAGACAGGCAATGGGCCGCTCGACGATCTCGCGTGCGCGGCAATTTATGTGAATTCTTTTGTGAATGAGGAGGGCATTTCCCATGGCTAAAGGAAAGGTGTTGAAAGTATCACTCGAACATCATAAGGATGTTGTACTGACAGATCAGAATCATATCGCCACAGGCGGTGAAGGATCTGTCTACCGCGCAGATGTGGATACGGTCGTCAAGGTGTATGCGGATGACCAAAAAATGCGGCACGACAGAATGCCGGAGAAATTCAGGCTTCTTGCCAACATCAATCATCCGCATATCGCCGGACCGAAAGGCCTGGCGATTGTCGGAGGTCAGCCGATTGGTTACTGGGCGCCGTATGTTGAGGGAATGATGTTGCCGCCGTTTTTCACAACGGATCATAGGCAACAGGTTGGGTTTGGGGATAAGGAAACAAATGACGCCGTTCATCAGATGAGGGAAATTGCCCTTGCGGCGCATGGTGGCGGTGCCACGCTTGTCGATCCAAACGAACTCAATTGGTTGCTTTATTGGAGTGGGAAAGGGAAGCCTGAAGTTTCCGCTATTGATGTTGACGCGTGGGCGATTGATCAGTGGGGGGCATCAGTGATTATGCCGTCCATTCGAGACTACCACGCAAATGGATTTACGTCTGCGTCGGATTGGTTCTCGGTGGGTATTGTTACCTTTCAGTTGTATACCGGAATTCATCCGTACAAAGGGACGCTTGATGGATACGCGCGCAAGGACCTCGTAAAACGGATGCAAGACAATAAATCTGTTTTTACGACGGGTGTGCGGCTCAATGCGGCGGTGCGGGATCCGTATAAGATTCCCAGTTCGCTGCTGGATTGGTACATTGCCACGTTTCAAAACGGGGAAAGAAGCGAAATGCCTTCGCCGTTTGCAGTGGGTGTGGCGGTAACGGCGGCAGGTCGGGTTCTCCGTGTTGTAACGAGCGGGCAAGGAGCGCTTATCTTCGAGAAAATCTTTGCCGACTCACAAGTAAAGGTTGTTCGGATGTTTTCCTGTGGCGTTGTTCTCTTGTCAGATGGATCCCTTGTGGATCTTTCCACGAAGCAACGTATTGGGGGAAATCATTCGACAGATTGCGAAGTGGTCTCGGTAGAGAAGGGATGGCTCGTCGGGGAGATGAAAGGAGGGAGTGTCGCATTTTCCTATATCGGAAAATCGCAACATCAAAAAGAAACTCCTATTCCATTTCAAACGGCAGGACAACGAGTTGTTCGATATGAAAATCGACTGTTTGTTGTGGCGAGTCAAAGTTTGGTTGAGATTTCTTTTTTTCTCGTGGCAAGGGGACCGTTGATAAGTGCTGGTAAGGCAGTAGATGTCCTTGTTAATTCCACGAGGTGGTTTGATGGCATTGGAGTGACGGATGCCATTGGTGCGATGTTTATCGTAGCCCCATTTGGAGCGGGGTTATGCAGAACAGTTCGTGTTAAGGAATTGGATGGGCTTCGACCGATAGCCGCTCGATCCGGAAATGGATTCATTTCAATTATCGCCGCCGATAAAAATGGTGACTATCGAAAAATTGAATTGACGATGAAGCCGGATTATAGCGGATACGAGTACTGGAGCGGCGTGACAGATGCGCAGAGTTTGAACATTGCCCTTGTTCCAAAGGCGGCTGGGTGTGTTCAGGTGGCGATTGTCGAAGATGGCAAAATGGATGTTTATGTTCCGACAAACAAGCAACAGCGTTCGGTAACGGATCGAATGATCACGACCGATATGATTCTTGGTGTATGGGGCGACAAAGTCCTCTACATCAAGGATGGCGCCGTCTGGCATGTGCGTATGAAGTAGCGGCAAGAAAAGTACAGGTGATTTTTCAAAAACCCTGTTTCGAGAATGTTCGGAATAGGGTTTTTCTTTTTTGCATTTTTTGCTATTATCCATCCTATGGATATTTTTTCTCTTGTGTTGGTGGTGCTCGGGCTCTTTCTCTTTGAGACGGTGTCGAGCGTTGACAACGCGATTATCAACGCGCAGGTGTTGGGGACGATGGGGGAGCGTGCCCGAAAATGGTTTCTCACCTGGGGACTTTTCTTTGCGGTCTTTGTTGTTAGGGGGCTTTTGCCGTGGCTTATTGTGTGGCTTTCGGTGCCGGGGCTTGGTCCCGTTGAGGCATTTACCTCAACCCTCTCGAGCGATCCGTCGGTGGTTGCGGCGGTTGAAAAGGCGGCGCCGATTCTCCTTATGGGAGGCGGCATTTTCTTGATCTTTTTGTTTTTCCACTGGCTCTTTATGGAGGAGAAACAGTATGGGCTCATCGGAGAAAAATTCTTTCATTCACAAGGTGTGTGGTTCTATGCGGTAGTGTCGGTTATTCTCTCGGGAGTCGTGTGGTTTTCGATTGGGGAAAATCCTTTTGCCGCGTTTGGCGCGGTGGTGGGGTCGACGGCGTTCTTCATTACGCACGGATTCAAACAACAAGCGGAAGAGAGTGAGCGGAAACTGCTCGATTCGAAGCGACCGCTTTCCGATATCAGCAAACTCCTCTATCTCGAAGCGATTGATACGACATTTTCGATCGATGGCGTGTTGGGCGCGTTTGCGTTCACCTTTTCGGTGCCGCTCATTTTGATCGGGAACAGCTTGGGCGCTTTGGCGGTGCGACAATTTACGATCGGAAATATCGAGCGCATCAAACAATATGCCTATCTCAAAAACGGCGCGATGTATTCGGTCTTGTCGCTCGGTACGATTATGCTCCTCGAAGCTTTTGGCGCGCATGTGCCGCCCTTCGTGGCGCCGTTCATTACCTTTGTCGTTGTTGGGTACTTTTTTTGGAAGTCGAGAGTGGAGATGGGGAAACAGGAATGAAGAATAAGGAATAAAGAATGAGGAATGAGGCAAAAGCAAAAACTCCCCGAGAGGGGAGTTTTTTTGAAACATGTAAGCGAGATATCCGTGATGCTTTGGTCAGTTCATCATCTTCCCCTCCATATTTTCGTAGGTGGTGGCGAGATCCGTCACAAGTTTCTGCAAAGCCTCTTTTTGAGAACTTTCATCGGGAAATTTTTTTGTGGAGTATTCCTGATAAATGTTCCTTGCTTCTTCATTCGCATTGAGAAAATCTGAGACATTTAAGTATGTAGCGTTTTTTTCTTGTTCTTTTTGTACTCGTTCGAGTACTTTTTTCAGTATCACTTCAGAAATTCCTTCTGTTTCCTGATGAACTTCGAACATCTTTTCCATACTGTTTTTTTACGAATTACGCTGTAATCGTACTGCGAAAGTGATACTTTGTCTACTGTCGATTATCTCGTTCTTTTCGGAGTCGGTTTAAAATTTCTTCGATCGAAAGTGTGCCGATTTTTCCAGTGTCTCGTGACTCGACAGAGGCGGTTTTGGATTCGATTTCTTGGTCGCCAACGACGAGGGTGTAGGGGATTTTGTGTATCTTAGTTTCACGGATGCGCTTGCCGAGGCTTTCGTCGGTGTGTATTTCGACACGGAAGCTTTCGTTGCGGAATGTTTTGGCAAGTTCTTCGGCGTATTTCTCATGCGTTTCGCCGATCGGAAGAATCGCAATTTGGACAGGAGAGAGCCAGAAAGGGAAAGCGCCAGCATAGTGCTCGATCAGAAAACCGATAAATCGCTCATGTGTGCCGAGAGGCGCGCGATGAATGCAGAGCGGTGTTTGCCTCTGCCCTTCCGAATCGGTATAGGTGAGACCGAATCGGGCGGGGACGGCGAAATCGACTTGATTGGTCGCGAGCGTGAATTCTCGACCGATGGCGCTCCAGACCTGCACATCGATTTTTGGTCCGTAAAAGGCAGCTTCATCCGGGATTTCCACGAAGGGAATGTTGGATTCTTTGAGGACGGTTCGTACCATATCTTCGGTTTTTTTCCAAAGCTCCGGCTCGTTCACATATTTCTTTCCGAGTTTTTCGATCGAGTGAGTCGAGAATCGCATCAGGTATTTTTCGATACCAAAGATTTTGAAATAGTGGAGATAGAGATCATTCACGGCGCGAAATTCTTCCGCGAATTGTTCTTCGGTGCAATAAATATGCGCGTCGTTCATCTGCATCATACGGACGCGCATAAGACCGAAAAGTTCGCCGGACTTTTCATGGCGATAGACGGTGCCGTACTCGGCGAGTCGAAGTGGAAGATCACGGTAACTTTTTGGACTCGCGGCGAAAATCTTGTGATGGTGCGGGCAATTCATGGCTTTCAAATAGTATTTCTCACCCTCGTATTCCATCGGCGGGAACATACTGTCTTCGTAGTAAGGGAGATGTCCACTTGTTTGGTAGAGTGCGTCTTTGGCGATGTGTGGCGTGCGGACGCGGAGGTACCCCGCTCTCGTTTCGGTTTCTTTGGCAAGCATTTCAAGTTCATCCGCAATCACGGTTCCCTTGGGGAGCCACAGGGGAAGTCCGGGACCAACCTGATCATCAAAGGTGAAGAGCTCAAGTTCCGCACCGAGCTTTCGGTGATCCCGTTTCTTCGCTTCTTCCTGTTGCCACTGGTACTTTTCGAGCGTGGCTTTGCTTTCAAAGGCGATGCCGGTGATGCGCGTGAGTTGTGTCTTTGATTCGTCGCTCTTCCAATACGCGCCGGCAATGCGGGTGAGCTTGAACGCGTCGGCGGGAATCTCTCCGGTATTTTTGACGTGCGGACCTTCGCAGAGGTCGACGAAATCACCTGTTTTGTAGAGGGAGATCGTTTCGCCGCGCTTGGCGATTTCTTTGATGAGTTCGAGTTTGTAGGGTTGATCTTTGAAGCGTTTTTTCGCTTCGGTTTCGGATATTTCTTCGCGAGTGAAATCAATCTTTTTATTGATGAGTTTCCGTATGATTTTTTCGATCGACTTGAAATCGTTTTCCGAGACAGGTTTTTCTTTTGAAAACTCAAAGTCATAGAAGAAGCCGGTGTCGGTTGATGGACCGGTGCCGAGTTTTGCCTTGGGGTCGAGTTCGAGAATGCTCATCGCGAGGAGATGCGCGAGCGAGTGGCGGATGGTTTCGATCGGTGTCGTTTCCATAGGGGTCTGTCAAAAAAGGGATTATACCCCGTATTCTTGCATACATTCGTACGAAAAAAAAGCCCCGAAATTTTTGAGTGATTCCAGGACTTCCACATTTGTCACGTTCGAGAAATGCTCCGGGGCTTGGTAGGTGAGTTTTTGTGTTATGGATGTAAATAACCTCCCAAAGAAGCTTTCTCTCGCGTTTTTTGTAAGTCTGCCCGCCCCTCCGTTGATTTCTCTCCCCCTGCCTACCGGCAGGCAGGTTTGACAAATGTGGAAGTCCTGAATTTCTTTTATTTCTTCTGCTCTTCTATTTCTTTGATCTCGAGGGCGAGGTCTTTTTTGAGATCGTAGGTGGCGGTGAATTCGCCTTTTGAGGTTTTGAGGCGGATGGTTGCGGGGAGGGTGCCGATGCCGGATTGTTTTTGGATGAGGAGGCGATAATTTTCTTCCGTGACGGTCTCGGGGAGTTCGTAGGAGATGCCCGTGGGAAGCGTCTGTCGCATAAGGACGTCCACCTTGTAACCGAAGACGGTCTTGTTGAACGCGGTGTCGTCTTGGGCGCCGACGCCACCGGTTTTGACGCGGCTGTTGTCGACATAGGTTGAGCCTTTGGGAGCATAAATGCGGGTGTAGGTGTGATAGTCGCTCGTTCGCCAGTCACCGCCCGGAGCGGTATGATTATAGGTATAGGTGACGGTTGCCTTGGGGCGCGCTCCGGCGGTAAAGTCGACAAAATAATCGAGAGAGCGCTTTACGAAATAATCGCTTTTGAGGGCACCCATATTGGCGTCGACTACCATAAGGAAGTCGCCGTTCCAGTTTTTGGCGACGGATCCGTCCCAGTGGACGCTCTCGACGAGCGCTTGCAATTTACTATCGTGGAAGAAAAGCTGAATGTTTTTGTTGCGTAGCTCTTCCTGGGCGAGGGTGGCGATTTTGGGGATATTGTTGACGGTGGCGAGACGTTTCAAGATTTCCGCGGCGAGTTTCTTCATAATGTTTTTGCGACCCTCTTTTACCTCCGCGGGAACGTCATCGCCGAGATAGGCTTTTTCGACGGCCTCTTCGAGTTTGAGCGCGCCACCTTCGGAGGAGTAGGTGCCGGAGTAGCCGGGGACGGTGATGGGACCGGTGAGCGCGAGGACATGATCGAGCACATCGGCGTTGACCGCGATCACGGCGTCAAACTTCTCGCGTCCGCCACCCAGGCGATAGAAATATTCCGCCTTCTGGGCGTTGGTTGGGAAGTCGGGGGAGAAGTTGGAGTCGCGAAGCATCCAGCGCTTGAGCTGCATATAGCGGGTGAGCGGCCATGGGGGCGTTACTTTGATGCCCGCGTTTTTGATGCGCTGATCGAGGAGGTTGGCGTCCTCAACGAAGTGCGACACGAGCTCGCCGTTTTTGATTTTGACGACGGCGTACTGTCCCAAGAATCCGCCGCCCGGACGGAGCTCGAAGTTGTTTTGGAGGAGGAGAAAAAAGACGCGGGTCTTGTCGTCTTTCACAGTGAGTTCTTGAACGAGCGTGTTGACTACCTCGATTTCTTTTTTGGTATCGGGTTCGAGCGGGAGGAGCTTCGAAACTTTTTCAAAGACAGCGAGGGTGCTGGTGGCGATTTCGGTGGTATGTGATTTTCCGTAAAAGAAGACGAAAAACCCCCCTCCGAGAACAGCGAGAACGATGCCGCTCCAAATGAGGCGTTTTTTGGTGAGCCACGCGGGAATGATTTTTTCTGAGATGTTCATGAGAGAACAATGTTTTTATTACGGTTTTTCAAAGCTTTCGCCTGTGACACGTTCAAGAAATGCTCCGGGGCTTGGTAGGTGAGATTGTGTGTCCTGGAGAGAAATAACCTCCCAAAGAAGCTTTCATTTGTGGTTTTCGCAGGCCTGCCCGCCCCTCCGTTAATTTCTTTCTCTTTGTCGCAGGCGGAAGTTTTGAAAGCACTTTCGGGTGATGAATGAACTCTAACTTTCCCATACTATCACGAAGCCGTGATTTGGAGAACATTTCCCTTGAAATTCCAGGGGCAGGGTGATAGGATGGAGGAAGAAACGCGAGAGTAGTACAATGGTAGTACATAAGCTTCCCAAGCTTAGGACGCGAGTTCGATTCTCGTCTCTCGCTCATTTTTATGAAAGAAATTTTCATTGCGCTTCTCGTGTTTGCGGTGGTTGGGGGCGGTATCGCTCTTGGGCTTCGCTATCGTGAGGGGCAAAAAGAAGCTTCGGATCCGCGACCGTCCATCGCGAATTTCACGCCGGAAAATTTATCGGAAAGTGTCGTCAAGGAGGAGGACAATAAGAAGGATGATTCTGAGAAAGAAACGGAAGAGGAATCCGCACCGGTGAAGCCGGACGCGCCGGCAACCGTGGTAATCAAGGTTTTGAATGGCGGCGCCGCGGGCGGGAGCGCGGGGAAGATGGCGACCTACCTCAAACAAAACGGCTATATCAAGGCCGAAGCGGGCAATGTGAACGGTTCGAATACCGGCATTGTGATCTATTATTCCGCTTCCATGGCGGATGAGGTGAAAGCTCTTCAGCTCCTCCTCCTCAAAGAGTACAAAGGCGTCACGGCAAAGCCGGTTGAAGACACCAAAATTCCCGAAGCCAAAACCGCACCCATAGTCGTGGTGTTGGGAGCGTAGCGAAATTGTGACAAAAATCTCTCGAAGAGGTTCCCGTTCGTTTTTCGTTCGGGTTTTTTGTTTCTCTTGATTTTTCTTTCCTAAACGCGCTAGGCTGAACCTATGAATACCGAAGTCGAAGACATCAAAGCGAGGCTCTCTGTCCGGGAAGTGATTGGCGGGTATATGCAGCTCACCAAGGTGGGGGTGAGTTGGAAGGGACTTTGCCCATTTCACCACGAGAAGTCACCGTCCTTCATCGTGAATGAGGAACGGGCGAGCTGGCATTGCTTCGGGTGCAACAAAGGCGGGGATATTTTTTCGTTTGTGATGGAGATGGACGGACTCTCGTTTCCGGAGGCGCTCGCGCTCCTCGCGGAGCGCGCGGGTGTTGTTCTTGAAAAACGCGGACGGCGATTTGGTGGCTCGAGCGCGGGCGATGTTTTCTCTGGCGCGATGAGTAATGTGGATGAAATCGAATCTACTGGTGTTGCCAAGGAGAGAGTGTTCAAAATGCTGGATCTTTCATCGAAGTTTTTTGAGAAGCAATTGTGGGACGGCGAGGGAAAAAAGAAAGCGCTTCCGTATTTGCGCGGTCGCGGGATTTCAGATGAGAGTATTCGCGCGTTTCGATTGGGCTACGCGCTTCCGGGTTGGCGGACGCTCTCGGATTTTTTGACGAGCAAAGGTTTTTCCTTGGAGGAGATAGAAGCGGGGGGGATGGTTGTCCTAAAGTCCGGCAGTCAGCAGTCAGCAGTCAGCAGTCAGCAAGGAGAGAATACTCAAGAGCTGAAAGCTGAAAGCCGAAAGCTGAAAGCCGGCACATACGACCGTTTTCGGGATCGGGTGACGTTTCCGGTTTTGGATGCGGTGGGAAGGGTGATCGGGTTTTCGGCGCGGGTTCTGCCGGGGGCGGATGAAGCGTCGGCAAAGTATATCAATACGCCGGAGACGGTAGTGTATCACAAGTCGCGGGCGCTCTATGGGGTATTCCTCGCGCGGCAGGCGATTCGCGAGAAGGGCTACGCGCTTTTCGTGGAGGGAAATATGGACGTGATCGCGATGCATCAGGCGGGATTCGCGAATACGATCGCGGTGTCGGGGACGGCGCTCACGGAAGAACAACTCCGCATCGTGAAGCGCTCCACGGAGACGCTCCGGCTTTTCTTCGATATGGACTCCGCGGGGCAAAAGGCGGCGAGAAAGAGTGCGGAGATGGCGATCGCGCTCGGGTTTTCGGTTTCGATCGTGTCGCTTCCCTCCGGGAAAGACGCGGCGGAAATGGCGCGCGAAAACGTGGAGGCTCTTCATACTGCGGTTTCGAATCCCGTACCGGCGCCGGAATATTTTTTGAACGCTTCCCTCAAAACACATGACGCGAAAACGGCGGAAGGGAAGCGATATATCGCGGAAGACTTCTTGGAACTGGTGCGGCTCATCCCGCAACATATCGAGCAGGCGCATTGGGTGCACACGCTCGCCGATCGGATCGGCGTCGCGGAACGAACACTTCTCTCGCTTCTCAAAAATTTGAAACCGGTTCCAACTTCTTTTCATGAGTCTTCTCCCGATGTTTCAAAAGATGAGACTTCTCTTTCGCGCGCGTCGTTTGAAACGCTGTCGGAAAAATTGGGGAAGGATATCGCGGCGCTCCTTCTCGCGTGTCCGGCGCTTCTCCCACTTCCGCTTGAGGGCGTTTCAGAACGGGTGTTTTCGTTTGTCTCGAGAATGCCGTTTCTCGCCTTTCTCGCGGGTGAAACATCGGAGACGTTTTCGTTTGCGAAGCTTCCTGAGGAGATCAAGAAAGACGCCGCGGAACTTGCGTTTCACGGAGAGAAAATGCTCCAGCTTCCCGAGCAAATCGAAGAGGCGGATATCAAAAAAGTGCGCGTGTTTTTTGACACGACATGGAGACATCTCGTTGAGACGCTTCGCAAAGAGGAAATGGAGTCCCTCGAGCGCGCCATGCGCGCCGCGCACGAGCGTGGCGACACGGACGAAGAAAAGCGATTGGCGGGAGAATTGGTGCGGATCGGGGGAGAGAAATGAGTATTGACAGAATCCTGCTATTTACCCTATAAAGAATGTGGTTTCGAGGCGTTGTTCAAAGTGAACCGAAAAGGAGAGTATCGTGGCTATCCTTGTAGAATTGCAGCAAGAATATGCGTTCCTGTGCGGGCAAGAAAAGGGTGTTTCTTTTGCGGAATTAGAGATTTGGTCTCGGCTCAAGCTTATCTATAAAGCCGAGAAGCGCGCGATGAAGGCGGAGAAAAAGGCTCGAAAGCACGGGCATTTACCGAGTATAGTATCAGAGGCGTTGTCTGACGTTATTGCAAATGAGTTTCTCAAAGAATCTTCCAGCGATAGCGAGCAAGTGGGACAGTGTCTCCGTGAGATAAGTTTTCAGCTTATGCAGGAATCATCGAGGATTCGGGAGAGGATAGCTTTGCTTCGGACGGAAATCGAGCGTCTTGGCGGTGTCGTTCCGAACTGTTCTTTTTGAAAGTTTTCTAGCTGTTTAACAATCAAGTGAGGAGAGTACTATAATGTTAGGTGAAGCATATACGCGGAAGATGGACAGAGATGATGCGAATCGGGGATGTCTTGAAGCTCAAAGGGCTAGAGATCAAGGCACCCCAGTGTTTGTGGCAGATGACACTCCTCCCACTTCATCTTCTAAAACAGAAAGCTCGTCGGGGACGAGCCTTGCTAGGGATGTCGTCGTCGGAGTAGTGACCAACGTAATTGTTGAAGTTGCTAAAGCAATGATCGGAGCTGCTACCGGATCGGGCGGAGGGTCTTCTTAAGATTTTTCTACACGTTCCGAAGTGATCATAAAAGGTGGTCATAAAAAATGAGAGCCTGACCAGCTCTCTTTTTGTTTGCTCTTTTTCTTTTTTTCTGTCATTGTGTAAGACGCTTTGGGGCGTCTTTTTTTCTGGTATTTTTTTGAGTATGGCGGACAATATCGTGCTTCGGTTTGAGGGGGTGTCGTTTGAGTATAGTCATAAGAAGCCTGTCTTGGACGGGGTGAGTTTTTCGGTGCGCGCGGGATTCAAGGCGGCGCTTATGGGACAGAATGGCGCGGGGAAAAGCTCGCTCTTCAAGCTCATCACAAAGGAACTCACGCCAACCGAAGGACGCATATCGATTGAGCCGGGGGCGGGGGTTGCGATCGCGCGGCAGGTGGTGTCGCGCGAGGAGCTCGATCTTAGCGTGGAGGAATTTTTCGCGAAGTGTTTTGCGGAAAAGAAATGGAATGTGAAGGCGCTCATTCAGAATGTGCTTGAGGTGGTGCATTTGCCGGTGCCGCCCTTTGACAAAAAGATCCGCGAGTTTTCCGGCGGACAACAGGCGCGGCTTCTCCTAGCCTCGGCGCTCATTCAGAATCCGGATATTTTGCTTCTTGATGAGCCGACGAACAATCTCGATCCGACAGGTATCGAGCACCTCACGCAATTTCTCATCAACTATCAGAAGACGTGTCTTGTCATTTCCCACGATGCGGATTTCTTGAATGCATTTACGAATGGTGTTTTGTATCTCGATATTTTCACGCACACGGTGGAGCAGTACGCGGGCGACTACTATGATGTGGTCGAGGAAATCGCGCGGCGGATTGAGAAAGCGGAGCGCGAGAATGTGCGGCGCGAGCGGACGATTGAGGAGAAGCGCGCGCAGGCGAATGTGTTCGCGCACAAGGGCGGGAAGTTGCGCGGGGTCGCGAAACGGATGCGGACCTTGGCGGATGAGCTCGAGGAAAACAAGGCGGAGGTGCGCCGAGAGGACAAGACGCTTCCGTCATTTGATATTGCCTCATCGGGGCGGACGGGACCGATCGTGGAAATTCACGCCGTGAAGGTTGTGCGCGAGGGAACATCAGTTGTGCGACCGATCAATATGATACTGAAGCGAAACACGCATCTCCTGGTCTCGGGTCCCAATGGGATCGGGAAGAGCACGTTCCTCGAAGCGCTCGCGCGCGGAGATGAAGAGATTGCGACGATCACATCCGAGGTGACGGTTGGTTACTACCGGCAGGATTTCTCGACGCTTGACTTTGGGCAGACCGTTTTTGACACGCTCTTCGCATCGCTTAAAGAAAAGAACAAGGAGTTGGTCTACAAGACCGCCGCGCGATTTCTCGTGCCGGTTTCTCATCTTCAAAACACCGTCGAGAGTCTCTCCGAGGGACAGAAGGGGCTCCTTATGTTTGCCAAGCTCTTCCTTGAAGAGCCAGATCTCCTCATTCTCGACGAGCCGACCAATCATATCAACTTCCGACACCTTCCCGTCATCGCCGAGGCGCTCGATCACTACACGGGTACGCTCATTCTCGTAAGCCACGACTTCAATTTCGTCTCGCAGATCAGGATCGACGAGGTGATCGATCTGGAGACGGTCTAGAGCTCATCTCAAAAATCCTTTCTGACTCAATTTTGGTATTTTTCGGCTCCGAACATTTCAAACCTCGTCGAAATAAAGACATTATTCCTCCTCGGTTTTCAATGTTCTCGCTCGAAAAATCCTCAAAATTGCTTCAAAATTATTTTTGAGATGAACTCCCTTTTTGCTCTGTGGGAAAATTTCGGATATACTGACCCAACGATAAATTTTTAAGAAAATGCGTATGGGAAAAATTATTGCGAGTGTGCTGGTGGTTGTCGCGGTGATCTATGTCGGGACGCGACTTATGAAGGGGGATACGCCGACGGAAGTGGCGGATGATGTGAAACAGGGTATAAAAACCGAAGTGAATGATTCTTTGGAAAAAGCCGGGACGGTCATGAAGGAAACGACAGGCTCGAAAGATTTTCCCGGGTATACGGTGGCGCAGGTTTCGGAACATGGGAACGAGGCGAGCTGTTGGACAATCGTGCGCGGGCAGGTATACGATGTGACGCCGGCTATCAAAACGCATCCGGGCGGACCGGACAAAATTCTCGCTATGTGCGGCAAGGACGCGACTGAGGCGTTTGTCGGGAAGCACGGCGGACAACCGCGACAGGAAATGGGTCTCGAAAAATTGCAGATCGGCGTCCTTGAAAAATAGACGCGAGCGCGATGTTGGAGGCGGAGTGGAACGATCGCTTTTTCAGCGGTCGTTCTTTTTTTGGTGTATACTATTTGTGTTGCGCGTAAAGGATTTCTTTTTTCTGTGTGGATATACATGGCTTTGTTTTATTGAGATAGGCTTTCCTCACTTTGCGCATTTCTTCGTCAAAACCTGCGCTCCTCACTCGGAGTATGTCTCATACACCTCGTTCCGGTGCTCGGTTTTTCCTCGAACTGCATCAAAGTGAGGAAGTCCTATGAGAGTTGCCTCGACCGCAGAAAACAATTTTTCTCACATGCTCCTCTCTATCGGAGCAAACTTTCGAAAAATTATTTTCTGCGGTCTCGGCGTGCATGAAAAGGTGCTCGAAGCAATGCGATATGATTCAAACACAGAAATCTTTTCAGGGGTGAAATTTTTTGTGATTTCTCGATGTATGTTGTTTGGAAATTTTTTCAAAAAAATACAAAAAAGTTTTGTGACGACGAGTTTTCTGCTTCTCTTCGCGTTCCCGGCGAGTACGAATTATCAACTGAAGAGTTACGGTTTCGGGTCGGGAGGAGAGGAGAATATGAGCTCGGCGAATTACGCGATGGACGCGATCACGGGAGAGCCGAATAGCGATCAGTTGTCCGGGACGAATTACGATATGGGACCGGGACTCATTTTTACCCAACAGGCGAATGTCCCTCCGGCGCCAGCCTTCACCAATCCTTCGAGCTATTACAATAAGCTTCTTTTGACACTCGATGATGGCGACAATCCGTCGGACGCGACGTTCGCGATTGCGATTTCTCCGGACAACTGGGTGACGACACTCTACGTGCAGAGTGACAATACCGCGGGGGCGACTTTGGGAATTGAGGACTATCAGACTTTTGCCAACTGGGGTGGGGCGTCTGGTGAGCTTGTGATCGGGCTTCTTTCGAGTACGACCTACAAAGTGAAGGTGAAGGCGATGCAGGGGAAGTTTACCGAGACGGGCTATGGACCGGAGGCGTCGGCGGCGACGGTCGCGCCGACACTTTCCTTTGATATCGATGTTGCCGGAACGGATACGGAGACCAATCCGCCGTTTGCGGTTGCGTTTGGCAATCTCGTCGCGAATACCGTGACGGATGGACCTGAAAAAGTGTGGGTGGACTTTGCGACCAATGGAACTTCGGGTGGCAAGGCCTATGTATCGAGCGCGAACGCGGGACTTTCGAGCGTGTCTGCCGGATCGGCAATTCCTTCGGCGACGGCGGATCTCGCGGTTGCGACGAGCGGCTATGGCGCGCAGGGGTCATCGGTTTCACAGTTTTCGGGTGGTCCGCTCGCCTTTGTGTCGCCGTATAATGGCGCAGCGGCGAATGTCGGCGTCATCGATACCTCGCTTCGGGAAATTTTCTCATCGAGTGCGCCTCTCGTTGGCGGGCGCGGTTCGTTTCTTCTCAAGGCGAAATCCTCGTCCATTACACCCGCGGCGAGCGATTATACCGACCTCTTGACAGTTGTCGTTTCGGCGAGTTTTTAGACGCGATTTCTTTTTTGTGATATACTGAAAGTGTTGTGAAATGAAAATAAAATTTCTATGCGTGTTTTTTCTCGAACGCTTTCTTTGATTGGAATTATTTCTCTTGTTGGCGTCGCGGCGCTTCCTATTTTGTTTTTTGGAAATCGTGCCGAGGCGGCGAACTTTACCGAAGTCTATATTCGGCTCGACCGACTCTCCGATTCGACGACGACGGGTGGGATGGTGTGCGCGCGTCCGGCGACGGTGGGAACGGAAGCGGATGTGCAAATTACCTTTCCGACGGTTGCGGGAACGGATTTTACCGTAAATACCACGGCTTCCAATTGGACGGTGACGACGACCAATCTTCCCAACGGAACGACGGCGTGGGTGAGTATTGCAACGGCGACGGGGGTGTCGGGGAAAACCGTAACCTTCCCATCCGGGGATCTCGTGGTGGGTACGACGTATTGTTTCAATTTTTCGGGGACCAATACGCTTACGACGGGCGCCGCGGGGAACAATCAGACCGGGACCGTGACGACGCGAACGGGCGCCGCGGCGACGATTGATTCGTCCGGATACGCGCTTTCAGTGATCAGTGATGATCAGGTTGTGGTGACCGCGACGGTGCCTTCGACGTTCTCATTCGCGCTTTCCGCCAATGCCGATTCGATTGGGACGCTCTCGACGACGACGGCTTCTTCGACTGGCGTGACGGCGACGATGACGACCAATGCCGCCGGTGGGTGGGTCGCATGGGTGAAGAGTTTAAATGCTGGACTCGCGTCGGCTTCGGCAGGGACGAGTATTGCGACTGCGGGGAGCGTTGACAATACACCGAGTGATCTCGCTTCGACCACTGGCTATGTGCTTGATGTGAATGTGACGACGGATGGCGGTGGGACGGGAACAATTACCCAAGCATCAAACTGGGGCGCCGAGTACAATGGAACGAACACAACGTCCGGTGGAACGCTCTCGACAACGTTTCAGCCCATTGCGGCGTCGGACGGCACGACGGACGGCGATGTGCTCACGCTTATCGAGCGCGCCAAGATTGTGGCGACCCAGGCGGCGGCGACGGATTATACCGATACGCTCACCGTGGTTGCGGCGGGGAGGTTCTAGGTTTTTTTGTGTGAACTCGATTTTTTTGGAGCTCTCTTGAGGGCTCCTTTTTTGCTTTCTCTTTCGAAAAGAATAAAAAAGGTGTACACTGGGGTCAATTCTATGAGGCAATACTTTTTTCTTTTCGGGATATTTGCGAACATTTTATTTTTTGGCGCTCGTACTGCGTCCGCGCAGACGGGCGAGTTTCGTTTGGTGACATCGCCTTTGCCGATCAATCTTGTGACCGAACCGGGAACCACCGTATCGGCGCCGATCAAGGTGAAGAATGACGGGAGCGCGGAAGAGCGTATCAAGATCGATCTTATGAAATTTGGCGCCTATGGCGAGAATGGCGCGCCGCAACTTCTTGAGCCCGCATCGGGCGACGATTTTCTTTCGTGGGTGAATTTTTCCGAGAAAGAATTTTCAATCGCGCCCGGCGAGTGGAAAACGGTGACGGCAACGTTTACGGTGCCGAGTTCGGCGTCGTTTGGCTATTACTACGCGGTGGTATTTTCGCGCGCGGGCGATCCGATACGTCCCAAGGATGGGCAGACGGGTCTTACCGGTGGGACGGCGGTCTTGGTGCTCCTTGAGGCAAAGGTTCCGAACGCGAAGCGCGAGGCGACGGTGATTGAGTTTCGCGCGGACAGGAAGTGGTATGAATTTCTGCCGGCATCGTTTACCGTGCGGGTGAAAAATTCCGGGACGGTGCATATCGCGCCGCGCGGCAATATTTTCGTCGGACGCGAGGGTGAGAGAGAATTGTCGCTTCTTGATGTGAATGTTGAAAAAGGAAATATTCTTCCCAATACATTTCGAGAATTTTCCGTTTCTTGGGCAGAAGGGTTCCCGGCGTATCGCGAGAAGATGGAGGATGGAAAGGGCGTGAGAGATGAACGGGGAAATATTGTGAAAGAGCTCGTATGGGATTGGAAGGAGGCGTCGAAATTCCGTTTTGGAAAATATCAGGCGAAGCTCCTTCTCGTCTACGATGACGGAAAGCGCGATGTGCCGATCGAGGGCATCGTCGACTTTTGGATTATTCCGTGGAAGATTCTGCTCGTGGTCGGTGTCGTGACACTTCTTCTGTGTGTCGGTCTTTGGTCTTTTGTTTCCAAAATATGGAGGGGAATATTTCGTCGCAACAAAACTTCCGAGAAGTAAAGGGGAAATGTTCTTTGAGTTTCGTAAAACTTTTGTATTCGGAACGTTCAAGAAATGCTCCGGGGCTTGGTAGGTGAGGCTTGTTGGTTTTGGATGGAAATAACCTCCCAAAGAATCTTTCGTTTGTGGTTTCTGTAAGTTTGCTCGCCCCTCCGTTAATTTCTTTCTCTTATCCGAATACAAAAGTTTTACTTTCATGCTATGAGGTGTTTCTTTAAGTTTTTTTCGTTCTCTGCTTTTTTTATCGGCATTTTTTTGCCGTTTTTTGTTTCGGCGGAAACGAAAGATTTTTCGCTTTCCCCGCTTTTTCATGAAGTGACATTTGAATCGGGCGATACCGAGAAGGCGGTAAAAGTGGAAATCTCCAATCGAACCGATACGGACGCGGAGTTCTTTCTTTCGGCGGTTGATTTTGGG
>Ga0268298_10002318_pt1 | contig 20927 bp, 18 predicted proteins | sample WWTPWeurt_MetaG_FD_194462 | JGI IMG/M metagenome (GOLD analysis project Ga0268298, IMG submission 194462) | Activated sludge microbial communities from WWTP in Nijmegen, Gelderland, Netherland - WWTP Weurt | ecosystem: Engineered > WWTP > Aerobic digester > Activated sludge | place... | reverse complement strand
TTCCTGACCCGCGTGCGCGAACGCTATCCGCTGTCGCTGCACGGCGTCGGTCTGTCGATCGGCGGTGTCGAGCCGATCGACGAAGCACACTTCGACCGTTTGGACGCGTTGCTAACGCGCTATCAGCCGGCCTCGTTCTCCGAACACCTGGCGTGGTCCAGCCACGGCGACACCTTCTTCAACGACCTGCTGCCGGTGCCCTATGACCGCCAGACGTTGAACCGCGTCTGTGACCACATCGACCGCGTGCAGGAGCGGCTGCAGCGCCGCATGCTGCTTGAGAACCCCTCGACCTATGTCGAGTTCGATGCGTCGACGATGAGCGAGACCGCCTTCGTGCGCGAGGTGTTGAAGCGCACGGGCTGCGGGCTGCTGCTGGACGTCAACAATGTTCACGTGTCCTGCACCAATCACGGCCGCGATGCGCTGGCCTATCTGCGCGACCTGCCCTTGAGTGCGGTCGGCGAAGTGCACCTCGCAGGTTTTGCGCGTGACCACGACGCCGCCGGTGCGCCACTGCTCATCGACAGCCACGGCAGCCCAGTGGACGAGGCCGTCTGGGGCCTCTACGCCCACGTGATCGAAGAGCTGGGGCCCGTGCCCACGCTGCTGGAGCGCGACAACGACATCCCCGCGCTGGCCACCTTGCTGGCCGAAGCCGGCCGCGCGGAAGCGATGATGCTGGAGCGCTCTGGACCGCGCCGCTGCGGCCTGTACAGGGGCGTTGCATGACGCCGGCCTGCGTTGCTTCCATCGCCTCATTCGCGGGGGCGCTGCTCGATCCGCATCGTTCGGTGCCGGCCGGCCTGCACACCTGGAACGGCTCCGACCCGGGCGCTCGTCTCGCGGTGTACCGCAACAACGTCGTCAGTTCGCTGGTCGATGCCCTGGCCGATACCTTCCCCGTGGTCCAGCAGCTGGTGGGCCCAGATTTTTTCCGCGCCATGGCGGCCGTGTTCGCGCGCCAGTCGCCGCCGCGCGTGCGGGTGCTCGCCCATTACGGCCAGGCGTTTCCATCGTTCATCGCCGCATTCGAGCCTGCTCAGGGCTTGCACTACCTGGCCGATGTCGCACGTCTCGAGGTGGCGCGGGTGGCGGCCTATCACGCGGCCGATGCGGGCCCGGTGCCCGACGAGATGGTGAGCCTGGCACTGTCCAGCGGCGACAGGATGGGCGAGTTGCAACTGGTGCTGCATCCGTCGGTGGCTACGCTGGAATCGCCCCATGCCGTGGTGACACTGTGGGCAGCGCACCAGACCGAGTGCGCCGAAGAGGGCGACATCGTGCCCGTCGACGTCGAGGTGCCCGAGAGCGCGCTGATCCTTCGCTCGGGCCTGGACGTGCTGGTGCTGCCCGCGCCGGCTGGCGCAGTCGCCTTCGTGCAAGCCGTGCGGTCCGCGCTCAACCTGGGCGAGGCGGCTGCGCGCGCACTGGCCGTCGCGCCGAGCTTCGATCTCACGGCCGCGCTGTCGCAACTGCTGACGCATGGCGCGCTGACCTCCATCCACCTGCCTCAAAGGCCGACTTCATGAACACGTCTGCAATGACTCCAGCCCGGACTGGTCTCGCCAATGCTGCACCCACCGGGTCGCGCATCAAGCGCTTGGTGACCGGCGCCATCGGCCAGTTCGAGCGCATCCCGAACACGCTGATCGCGCTCATCGCGCGCTTTTCGATTGCCGCCGTCTTCTGGAACTCGGGGCAGACCAAGGTGCAGGGCTTCGTGGTCAACCTGGTTTCGGGTGAGTTCACGCTGGGCTGGCCGCGCCTGTCGGATTCGGCGGTGGCCCTGTTCCAGGATGAATACAAGCTGCCGTTCATCTCGCCAGAAATCGCAGCACCCATGGCGGCCACTGCCGAACATGCATTGCCCGTGCTCATCCTGATTGGCCTGGGTACGCGCTTCTCCGCGCTCGCTTTGCTGGGCATGACGCTCGTGATCCAGCTCTTCGTCTATCCCGGCGCCTACGCGACGCACGGCACTTGGGCGGCGGTGCTGCTCTACCTCATGGCGCGTGGACCCGGCATGTTGTCGGTCGACCACTGGCTGGCGATGGCCCCGGTACGCTTGACGGCCAGATAGGCCGCCACCGACCCCAGGGCGCGCAAGTCTTCCTCGGTCGAGATCCCGGCGGCCTCCAGCATCCGCAGCGAGGCGGGGCCCTGATTGCGCAGCGTCCCCATCGCTGGGCACGCCGCTATTGATTCGCCAGCAGTTGGTGCTGCAGGGCCTCGAATCCGTCTGCGATGAAGTCGTAGTCCATGTTCGGCTTCGGATCGGGTGGGCCCTCGGGGCCCCACTCATCGGGCCGGCGCACGAAGGCCGTGCGGAAGCCGGCCTTGTGCGCGGCGTTCAGGTCGAAGTTGTGGCACGCCACCATCAAGATCTGCGAAGGCTCCAACGCCATCCAGCGGGCCGCCGTCGCATAGGCCTGTGCGTGCGGCTTGTACACGCCGATCATCTCGCACGAGATCACAGCGTCCCAGGCGATGCGATTGCGGCGAGACACATCGACCACCAGCGCAGTGGGCAGCATCGTGAAGGACACGACCGGCAGGGCCTCGCGCATTGCAGCCTGGGCAGCCGGGAAGTCCGGCCAGGCATCGAGTTCGTGCCAGGCGCGCCAAATGCGGTGGCACTCGGCTTCGGTGAAGTCTTGCAGGCCATGGTGCGCGAGCACCTCGTCGAGCGTGCGGCGGTGCACGTCGTCCATGTTGAACGCCGGTTGGGTCTGGCCGACGATGCCCTTCATGGCGCGGCGCCGCCAGTCGTTGGCAACCACATGCCAGTCACGGTCGACACCGTGAGCGGCGCCAACATGCGACAGTGCCGTGACCAGTCCGCTGTGCCAGTCCAGCACGGTGCCGCCGGTGTCGAAGGCCAGTGCCCGGATATTCAACGTCGTGTCCATGTCGCTCCTCGTTGCTGCGCTGCTTTGCACTCAGCCTCGATCGCTCCAGGCTCGGGCGCGAGCGGCTGAATCAAGCCTTCAAGCGCTCGTTCTGCGGGAACATGGCCCGTCGCGCCTGATCGTCCATCTCGGTCTTGAACGTGTATCGATCCTTCAGCGCAGCGGCCCGTTGTGCGGCCGGGCGCTCGTTCACGGTGTCGAGCAAGCGCTTCACGTGCGGCAGCTGCTCCCACGCCTCGGCGCCCAGCGCAAAGGGAACGGCGCGGGCCCAGCCCCAGACGGCCATGTCCAGCAGCGTGTAGCTTCCGCTGACCATCCAGGGCCGGTCGGCCAGGTGGGCTTCAAGGATCTTCCAGTGCCGCCAGGCCTCGAAGTCGTAGCGGTTGAGGGCGTAGGGATTGGGCTCGGGCGCATAGTGCTTGAAGTGCACGCACTGTCCCGTGAACGGCCCGATCCCGGAGGCCACGAACATCAGCCACGACAGCATCGGACCTCGGTCCGGCGCTGCGGGCAGGAACTGGCCGGTCTTCTCCGCCAGGTACAGCAGGATCGCATTGCTGTCGAAAACCGTGGTCGCGCCGTCCACGACCACCGGTACCTTGGCATTCGGGTTCAGCGCCGTGAACGCAGGCAGGTGTTGCTCACCCTTGCGCGTGTCCACCGGGATGGCCTCGTAAGGCAGGCCCGATTCCTCCAGGAACAGGGCGACCTTCATCGGGTTGGGTGCAAGCGAGTAGTAAAACTTCAGCATGGGGTGGTCCTGGCACGTTGTTGCGGGCCTGACCATTCTGGCCCCACGCAATCGGTTCGTCCCGTTGCGGGCCGAGCACCTGGCGGTCATCGCCCGTCTGGCGCGCGTCGACTGGGTCGATCCGGTCGGCTTGCGTCGCAAGCTCGAGGTCTCGGGCATCAAGCTCCTGGCATTGAAGAGCGCCCGGCCATGTCCCGGTCTCACCCCAGGCGCCGTCGCCGGCGTCGCTGAACCGGGGCGGGCGGCTGTAGGGAGGCCGCCGCGGTGTCCAGCGCTTGCAGACGCTGGCGAATCTCAAGGGGATGAGGCGCTCGCGCGCCGGCTGAAGCCGGACGGCTATCGCGCGAGGCCGGAGCAAGTCGTGCTCTTCACCGTCACTGCATGGGACGTCAATTGCCCGCAGCACATACCGCAGCGCTTCGAGGCCGCCGACGTAGAGGCAGCGATCAAGTCTCGCGATGAGCGCATTGCCGCGCTCGAGGCCGAAGTCGAGCGGCTGCGAAAGCCTGGGACCAACATGGCATTGTGAGCGAGTGACTTGTCCTCTTTGCAGTGAAAGACTGCTGCGGGTCGGCACTTGACCGACCGTTCGCGGGGTTCATCGCCACAAAGCTGCCGTTCCAGCTGGTCTGCTCAGAAGCGGCCTCTCGGCAGCGGGTGGACCCGACCCGGAGCAGTCCATCGCTGGACGAGCCCCGCCGACCCAAAGGTGTCGTTCCGATGCCCAAACGCTGGTTATTGGCGGTCGCGGCGACGCCTCCTCGGCGCGGAACGCCTTTCACTCCTTCAGACGGCGCTGTAGCTCCAGCACCTCGCGCCGGCTGTTCACTAGTACCTGGCGAGCCACGCGCGCCTCGATCGCTGCCAGATCACGCGCAGCTTGCGCCTCCAGCAGCACCGGACGGACGAGCACACGAGCCGAAGCCAGAAACTCATCGCCGGTCTGGTCGAGCTGACTGAAGTACGACGCTCGCATCTCGGTGAGGCGTTCGCGCAAGGACTTCTCGAACGCTTGTCGCTTGTCGTGCACCTCTTCGCCCTTCCGACCGGGGCTATCCATCATCCACTTCAGCGCGCCGGCGACGACAAGCGCTGCGCCGGCAAAAGGTGCGATCGGCGCTATAACCGGCAACACCGCCGCGGCCCCGAGCGCATAGATGGCGGCGCCCGCGCCAATCCCCGCTACGACGCCGCCGCCAAGGGTTGCGTCGGCGGCGGTTTCCACGGCATTCAGTAGGCGCGTGCCCTTGCGCAGTTCCGGCATCAAGCTGCTGAGCTTGGAGTGGTGTGTTCGCTGCGCGATACGCGCGTGCACCAGCTTGTACTCCTGCTGGAACAGTCGGAGAGCTTCCTTCATGAGCCCGAGCTGCCGTTCGTGGCGCCTTGCGATGCGGTCCACGCGCCGTTCCAACTCCTTCGCGAAGGTCGATCGCCCCATGCTTTCCCAGACGCGCTTGAGCGTCCAGTCGTCCGTCTTCAGGCGGTCAAGCATCTCGAGCTCGACCGCATTGCCGGCGTCGTGCACCACCTCGTCGAACTCCTCATCGAACTGCTCCTTGTCGGCGCAGATCCGCGCCTCGACGATGGCCAGGCGCTGTCCGACTTGCGCAAAGAGTTGCTCCGCGGCGTCGACCTCGCGCCGCGCCGCCTCCTGGTCGAAAGCGATGTCGGACAGTTGCCCCTCGAACTCGGTGTACTTGCTGGCCAGCCTGTTCAGCACTGGCTGCATGCGGGCCTGCATGTCGTCGAACGACACTGCGCCGTCGAGATAGGCGCGGTAGAGGCCGGCGACGTCGCCGTCGCCCGTCAAGCGGAAGGCATCAACTGTGGCAGACCGCATCGTGCGGCCCTTCAACACACGGATCGGGTGCAGCAGGGCGGTCTGGAGCGTCGGCGGGCTTTTGACTTCGACGGCTTCGCAAGCGGCGCGCTGGGAGGGCGTCAAGGGCACGTCTAGCGCGGCGGCAAGCGCGTTCACGAACCCCGGCATCGCCTCCGCTTGCAAGCGCAGCAGCGGCATCGCCCGCTCCATCACCGCGCGCCTAACCTCTTCGGGCAGTGCTGTGGCGGCGGCGCTCAAAGCCGCCAGCGCAGCGTCGCCAGATCGCGGCTGCTCCACGGCGCGCAGGACGGTCAGCATCTCGTGTGCAGACCCCCCTTCCTGCGCGAAATCGCAAAGCAGCTGGTACTCGGCCACGTTAATGGCGCCATCGGCGTTCGCAACGGAAGTCATCCATCGCAAGAGGTCGAGCCGAAAGCCCGGTTCGCTGCCGACACTGCTGGCGACGTCGGGGCGCTCGAGCTGCAAACGGCCTGTGGATATCCGTGCTGTCGCCTTGGTAGAGGGAACTATCATGCGCCGATTGTGGCTCGCAGCGTGGGAGCGGCGACCCCGAGGGAACGAGGGTCAGATGGCCCGCAATGCGAGCCTTCAGCAGATCAGCTCTTCGCCACTAACGGCAGCTTGTTGGGTTGCTGGCCGGTCTTCAGGGAGAGCCATCGATCGGCCGCGGCCGGCGGCTGGATTCGTGTTCTGCCCAGCGGGATGCATGGGATAGCCCAGCCGTGCGGCGGCTTCCTTCTGCGCTTCAAGCCGCTGGCGGGCAGCACGGCATCACGGCAGCGCGTCGCTTCGTTGGCATCGACCATGCATGGGTCCTCCGCCGACGAGGCCAGTAAAGGTGGCTGAGCCGCCGTCGACATCAGCACAGCACAGGGGTCTCGTCGATCACGAGATGTGAGGTTGCCCGCAATGCGGTCCTCAGCCAGGAAGCTGACTGTCGCCACCGTCGGCTCTTGGCCGGGACGAGCCAAAGCGGAGTTCAAGTTGGCTGCCGCAATCCAGTCATCCGAGGCGGGCCAGCAAGGGAATTTCAAAGCGAAGCACCAAGGGCCGGTTATGGCCGAGAGTGTGTGTACGAGCCGGCGCCAGGAAGCTGACTTTCGGTGCTAGGACCTGGACCCGCCAAAGTCAGCTTCCAGCGAATGCACTGGACTCACGCTGTCGGCCATCAAGAGTCGTTCGTGGCCGGCGGCTTACGGGCGAGTTAGAACGCAACACAAGCGGACCGGATCGCCTTCGCTCAATTACTCGTGGCCGGCCTGGCCTGTGCAGGCCTGCGCCGTTGACGCGAGGGCAGTGAGTGGGTAGCGCCATGCCGAGGAATTCCGGGCGCTTCATGCTGCCTCCCGGGTCCGGCATGTGCATGCCGCTGGTGGGTTTGGTGTCAAGGTAAGGCTGCTCGATCGGTCTGCCCTCCTTTCAAAGTCTGCCAAAACGGGTCGGGCCGCAGGGGCCGTCTAGGGGTCTGACGACAGGACACCCAAAGAACGCCTTTGCGCGAGCCGCGTCAAGTCCGACAGTCCTGGTGTGGGTGATCCATGTGAAACCAGACTTGGTTGCGTCCGGCCGCCTTGGCCCGGTACATCGCCGCATCGGCGTTCATGAAGATCTCTTCGTGGGTCACCGCATCACCGGAAAACAGCACCGCACCGATGCTGGCCGTGCAGTGGTGCTCGATGCTCGAGCGGCCTCCGTTGGGTGCCCTCAGCTCCAGCCGGTAGGGCTCTGACAGGCAAAGCCGGATCTTCTCGGCAATGGCGGCGGCGCGCAGGTGTGTCAACGCAAGGTCGGCGTCGAGTTCCTGAAGCATCACCACAAATTCGTCGCCGCCCAAGCGCGCCACCGTGTCCATGCCGCGGACATGGGCGCACAGACGGCTGGCAACTTCGACCAGCAACAAGTCGCCCGCCGAGTGCCCGTGTGAATCGTTGAGGGCCTTGAAGTTGTCCAGGTCCATGAACATCACCGCGCCGAGCCGTCCGCTGCGCTTGCCCGCAGCCAGGGCACGGTTCAGGCGATCAGCCAACAAGCGGCGATTGGGCAGGTTTGTCAACGGGTCATACAGGGCCAGCTGGCGCACCCGGTCTTCCATCTGGCGACGCTTGGTGGTCTCCCTCGTGATCCCGTGGAACCCCACCAGCTTGCCATGGGCATCGTGCTCAGGCCGCGACAGCACTTCAGCCCACAGCAGTCGGCCGTCCTTGCAACGGTGCTGCACCTCGAAGGTCACGAAGCCTTTTCGGGTGCCGTCCGGCTCCACCGCGGGCTTTTGCGCCAGGAGCTTCTTGACCAGGGCAATGCCCTCGTCGGTGAACATCTCGAAGACAGGGTGGCCCACGACCTCGTCGGCGACAAAGCCTCGCAGCCGCTCGTCCGAGGGGCTGACGTAGGTGAGGCAGAGCTGGGCATCTGTCTTCCAGAGCACATCCAGGGTGTCTTCGGTCAACAGCTTGTACAGGCTCTGGCTTTCGCTCAGCTGCCGTGTGCGCTCCCGCACCTGCCTTTCAAGAGCGTCGTTTCGCTCTCGCAGGCTGGCCAGGGGATAGATTTCGCCTTCAACGGCGCGCCGATAGGGCACTGAGATGCCACTGTGCACGATCTTCCAGCTTTCACCTTCAAGCCGGAAGATCAGCACCAGGCGGGCCACTTCCTTTGACAAGACGTCTTCCGCCATGGGCAGATGGATGTGAAAGAAGGCCGTGGTCACCACCACATCCGGGCTCACATCCTGCAGACAGACATCGAGCATCTCGATGCCGATGCGACCCGGGACCTGCGCAAAGTCCCCTCGCGTGATGTCTGTCCACGCCTGGCGATCCTGCACCAGGACACCGCTGCTGCCGGCATACCCGCTGAAGTTTTCACTGAAATGCGCCGTCAGTTGCTCATCGCGCGACGCGTACATCTCGATGTACTCGTCCAGCAGTCTGCGGATCATGGCCTGACGGTCGGGTCGCATAGGCTCAGTCCATGCCTTTTCTGTCCGTTCGCTCCAAAGCGAGTGAATGATTTTGACAGGGGTAGCAGCCGAAGGGCGGGGCACCTTGGCCTTGATGGTGTGCATCAACCGCCTGTCCGCAGCGCAGGGCACGCCAGCGCCGGCCTGATACACCGCGCGGCCATGGCAACCAGGTGGCGGGCAGCTTCGGGCCAGCGAGATCAGGGCAGCGGGTGTCGGCTCAGGGTCGGCAGCGCCAGTTCGCAGCCTTCAGCAGCAGTCGTTCATCCGCACGCCTTTGCTGGCCGGGCCGCACGAACCCTGAACGACCGCAATCTCTTGGCATGGATTTCTTGTCCTGATGCGCGAACGGCAGGTTCCTGAGTGGTGCGGCCGCTCGGCCGAAAAAGTGCCACCGGCGGCTTGGGGTCGAACCCGATCACCTGCCGCTGTCGATGACAAGCCGGAAAGCGGCCGTCCACCCTGTGGCGGGTGCTCTCGTGGCGAGACGATAGGCCAGTCGCAAGAACTAACGCCCGCCAGTCGCTGAACGGTGGCGCGAGTCGCAATTAGTTTGGCGCCCTACGCCGATTCACCAAGCCGCTAGACAGAGCTGGTAGAGAGGCCGCGCCACTCGGCAGAATGGGGAGGACAAGCAGCGACGCAGTGCCCGATCACGCGCGGCAAGACCAGCCGATGTGCGGAGGGCCTTAGGCCCAGTTTCTGCGAAAGCTGTCGCGTTTGCCGTTCGGCGTCGAGTTCTCTCCAGTGCACATCGCCATCGTCACTGCTCGGAACGGGCAGGCCGAGACAAGGCTCATCAGGACCCTGCGGCACTGGGACGTCTACGCCGACGTGATGTTCTTTCCGGGCGGTGTCGAGAAGGCCAAGGCACTGAAGGCGTTCAGACCACACATCTTCTTCGGCGACCAAGACACGCACCTAGAGCTCGCCGCCAAGCACGTGCCGTCGGCCAAGGTACCGTACAGGACGACCTCACCGCTCAACGTCGCGCGTCGGAGGGGATCGAGCCGGAGAGCAAGTAGCAGGCGCTCGCGATTCCGGCGTCGCCATAAGTCGGCGGCGACTCGGAAGACGGTGGCTCACGCAGCAAAGTCGAGCGCTGAGCCTTGATTGCCAAGTTGAGAGCAGGCCGGTGCCCCTGCGCCGCCGTATCCCGAACGATCGCGATGCACGACTTTATTGTTGAGTCTTCGCTTGGCTTTACGCCTTTATTGTCGAGGTTACGGATTTATTCTGAATCAACAAAAAAGTGATGCTCACATGATCCGTTATTCCACCGTCACCGACTTCGCCAAATTCCGCGGCTTGTCCACATCCGTCCCCCGCGCGCAAGCCGTGTGATAGGCCAGCAATTGCAGTGGCACCACGTGCAGGATGGGGCTCAAGGCGCCATAGTGCTCCGGCATGCGGATCACCCGCAGCCCAGGGCCGCTTTCAATGTGCGTATCACTGTCCGCAAACACAAACAACTCCCCACCCCGCGCACGCACCTCTTGCAGGTTGCTCTTCAGCTTCTCCAGCAATGCATCGTTGGGCGCCACGGTGACCACGGGCATGGCGGCGGTCACCAGGGCCAGCGGGCCGTGCTTCAGTTCACCTGCGGGGTAGGCCTCGGCGTGGATGTAGCTGATCTCCTTGAGCTTGAGCGCGCCCTCCAGCGCAATGGGGTAGTGCAGGCCGCGGCCCAGGAAGAGCGCGTTCTCCTTGCGCGCAAATTCCTCGGCCCAGGCAATCACCTGCGGCTCGAGCGCCAGCACGGCCTGCACGGCGGCGGGCAGGTGGCGAAGGGATTTGAGGTGGGCAGCCTCTTGTGCGTCGGTGAGGAGGCCACGCGTCTGTGCGAGTGACAGCGCCAGCATGAACAGCGCCACCAGTTGCGTGGTGAAGGCCTTGGTGCTGGCCACGCCGATCTCCACCCCGGCGCGGGTGATGAAGGCCATCTTGCATTCGCGCACCATGGCGCTGGTGGCCACGTTGCACACGGTGAGGGTCTGGGTCATGCCCAGGCCGCGCGCATGCTTGAGCGCGGCCATGGTGTCGGCCGTCTCGCCGCTCTGGCTGATGGTGACCACCAGCGTGCGCTCGTTGGGCACGCTGTCGCGGTAGCGGTACTCGCTGGCCACCTCCACCGCACACGGGATCTTGGCGATGGATTCGATCCACTGCTTGGCCACCATGCCCGAGTAGGAGCTGGTGCCGCAGGCCAGGATCAGCACCTGGTCGATCTGCTTGAAGCTCTGGTAGGCGGCATCACCAAACAGATCGGGCGAGACGCCGGCCACGCCTTCCAGCGTGTCGGCGATGGCGCGCGGCTGCTCGAAGATCTCCTTCTGCATGTAGTGGCGATACGGGCCCAGCTCGGCCGCACCCGAGTGCGCGTGCACGGTGCGCACCTCGCGCTGCACGGGCTTGAAGCTGCCGTCGGGCTGGCGCGACACGATCCAGTGCTTGCCCAGTTGCAGGTCGACGATGTCGCCCTCTTCCAGGTAAGCGATCTGGTCGGTGACGCCGGCCAGGGCCATGGCATCGCTGGCCAGGAAGACTTCGCCCTGCCCCACGCCCAGCACCAGGGGCGAGCCCTCGCGCGCACCCACCACGCGCTGCGGCTCGTCGCGGCAGAACACGGCGATGGCGTACGCGCCCTTCAGGCGTTGGGTGGTACGCTGCACGGCGTCAAACAGATCGCCGTCGTAGAGGTGGTTCACCAGGTGCGCGATCACCTCGGTGTCGGTCTGGCTCTCGAAGACGAAGCCCTTGGCCTGCAGCTCGGCGCGCAGTTCGTCGTGGTTCTCGATGATGCCGTTGTGCACCAGGGCCACGCGGGCCACGCCGTTGGCGCCGTTTGAGAAGTGCGGGTGCGCGTTGTGCACCGCCGGTGCGCCGTGCGTGGCCCAGCGGGTGTGGGCGATGCCGGTGCCCGAGGTGACCGACTCTTGCGCCACCTGCGTGTGCAGCTCGGCCACGCGCGAGGTGCTGCGCGTGCGGCGAAGCGCGCCGTCCTGGTGGACGGCCACGCCGCAGCTGTCATAGCCGCGGTACTCCAGCCGCTTCAGGCCCTCGACGAGGATGGGGACGATGTTGCGCGAGCTGACCGCACCGACGATTCCACACATTGCTTGCTCTCCGCTGCCACTGAACGAGCACGGATCGTAGGCAGGATCGCGTGGCGTGTTTGATCAAAATTCAGTACAAATTGGCGGATTTCTTCGCCATCATCGTTACATGGAATTTTGATTCACATATGATTGCTAAATGACCGATTCATCCACACCATTGGCACTGGATGCCGTGGATTTGCGCCTGCTGGGCCTGTTGCAGGCCGACGCTTCGCGCTCCAACCTCGAATTGGCGGACGCCGCGCACGTGTCGCCGGCCACCTGTCTTCGGCGGGTGAAGCGCCTGGTTGAGGCCGGCGTGATCGCGCAGCGTGTGGCTTTGCTCGATGTGGACCGCCTGGGCGCTGGCCTCACCGCGCTGGTGGAGCTGAGCCTGGACCGCCAGGGCGCCGAGCACCTGGACCGCTTTGAGGCGCGCGCGGTGGCTGAGCGCCTGGTGCAACAGTGCTACCGCGTGTCGCCCGGGCCGGACTTCATGCTGGTGGTGTGGGCGCCCGACATGGCCGCCTATCAAACGCTGGTGCAGCGGCTGTTCACAGAAGATGCCAATGTGCGCAACGTGAAGGCCTTCTTCAGCGTGAAGCGCGGCAAGTTTGATCCATCCATCCAGTTGCCCAGCGCGGCCCAGTGAGCCGCCTCACTGCCGGATGATCGCCAGGCCCTTGAGGTATTCGCCCTCGGGGAAGTTGATCGTGGTGGGGTGATCGGGCGCGGCCTCCAGGCGCTGCAGCAGATAACCGTCCACTTCAGCATCCAACCCGGCGCCGGCCACGATCTTGTGGAACAGGTCGGCATTGATGCCGCCCGAGCACGAGAAGGTGAGCAGCAGCCCACCCGGCGACAGCAGCTTGAGCGCCAGGCGGTTGATGTCCTTGTAGGCGCGCGAGGCGCGATCGGCATGCGCTGCGCTGGGCGCAAACTTGGGCGGATCGAGCACGATGGCGTCGAACTGGCGGCCCTCTTGCAGCGCGGCGCGCAGGTACTGGTTCACGTCGGCATCGGCGAACTCGCAGGCGCTGGCGTCCAGGCCATTGAGCGCAATGTTGCGACGGGCCTGCTCGAGCGCCGGGCCGGATGAATCCACACTGGTGACGGCCTTTGCGCCACCGGCCAGCGCCGCCACGCTGAAGCCGCCCGTGTAGCTGTAGCAATTGAGCACGCTGCGACAGCCCAGCTGGCGCACCAGCTCGGCAAAGCGCTGGCGGTTGTCGCGCTGATCCAGGTAGTAGCCGGTCTTGTGGCCGAGCGCCACGTCCAGCCCCAAGCGGCGGCCGTGCTCGGTGATCACCAGTTCGGTGGCGCCGCCTTGCTCATCGGCGCCGCAGAGCCAGCCGGTGCGCTGCGGCAGGCCCTCCAAGCCGCGCACGCTGGCATCCGATCGCTCGAACACACGGCTGCAGCCGGTGATGGCGCACAGCTGCTGCACGATCACCTCACGCCAACGTTCCACGCCAGCCGACAAGAACTGCGCGCTCAACACGTCGCCATAGCGGTCCACCACCAGGCCGGGCAGGCCGTCGGCCTCGCCATGCACCAGGCGCAGGCCGTCGCTGGCCAGCAGGCCGCCGGCGGCCAGGCGCTGGCGCAGGGCGATGGCGCGTTGCAGGCGGCGCCCGAAGAAGGCTGCATCAATGCGCTCGGCTTCGTCAAAGCTCCAGGCGCGCACGCGGATGTTGCTGCTGGGGCTGTAGGCGGCCCAGGCCAGGAAGCGGCCGTCGCTGGCCTCCACGCGCACGGTCTCGCCGCTGTCGGCACTGCCCTTGGCGATGCTGCCCTCGAACACCCAGGGGTGCCGGCGCAGCAGCGAGCGCTCTTTGCCGTCGCGCAGTCGGATGCTTTTCATGGCGGGGATGGCTTTCGTTTGGCGCGCGGGTGGGCCGCGTCGTAGATGCGCGCCAGGTGCTGGTGATCGAGCTTGGTGTAGACCTGGGTGGTGGCGATGCTGGCGTGGCCCAGCAGCTCTTGCACGGCGCGCAGGTCACCGCTGCTTTGCAGCAGGTGGGAGGCAAAGCTGTGGCGCAGCATGTGCGGGTGCACGCCGGTGGGCAGGCCGGCGGCCAGGGCCAGCGCGCTCAGGCGCGTGCGCACCTGGCTGGACGACAGGCGGGTGCCGCGCTGGCTGACGAACAGCGCGGGCTCGCCCGGTGCTGCCAGCCCCGCGCGCAGCGGCAGCCATCGCGAGAGCGCGTCCAAGGCCGCAGCGCCCACCGGCACGCCGCGCCGCTTGCCGCCCTTGCCCCACACGTGCGCGGTGGCGTCGGGCGCGTCCACCCAACCTTTTGAATCAGCGGATGCCGTCACATCCAGCGCCACCAGCTCGCCCACGCGCAGGCCGCTGCTGTAGAGCAGCTCCACCATGCAGTGGTCGCGCGCGGCCAGCTCGGGTGAATCGGTGGGCGAGGCCTGCTGGGCCAGGGCCACCGCCTGGTCCACCGGCAGCGCCTTGGGCAGCGGCTTGGGTGCCTTGGGCGGGCGCACGCCGTCCACCGGATTGTGTTTGACCAGGCCTTCGCGGCCCCAGTGGCCATACAGGCCGCGCCAGGCCGACAGCGCCAGCGCGATGCTGCGCGGGGCCAGGCCGCGCTCGCGCAGGCGCACCGTCCAGCGGCGCAGGTGCAGGTTTTGCGCCTGGCGCAGCGGCACGGCGTCGGCGGCGGCAAAGCCTTGCAGCTCGCCGAGCGCCTGGCGGTACAGCGTGAGCGAGCGCGCGGCCAGGCGGCGCTCCACGCGCAGGTGGGTGAGAAAGCGCTCGACCTCGTCGTCAAGCGCCTCGGCCGGAGCGGGCGGCGCCGGCTTCACGCGGCATCAACCCGTGCGCAGGCGCGAGAGCGCGGACGCGGCGATGTCGCCGATGCGCGCCAGAAACTCGGTGCCCATGTCGGCGCTGTAGCGCGTGGGATCGGGCGAGCCGAGCACCAGCAGGCCGAAGGCATCGGCCTCGTCGTCGGCGCGCAGGGGGATGAGCGCGGTGGACAGCACGCTGCCCGCCTCGTCGAGCCAGCGCGTGGCCTCGAAGCCGGAGTTGATGCCGCAATAGGGCAGCGCGAGGCTGGACGCGAAGGCGCGCACGTCCTCGCTCACGCCTTGGGCGAAGGTCTGCACCTCGAAGCCGCTGTCGATGCCCCACAGCCGCACCGCCGCCTGCGGGATCATGAACTCGTGGCGCAGCGTGGACACCAGCACCTCGGGCAGCGAGGCCGCACTCGGCGCCTGCAGGATGGCGCGCATCCAGCGGTGCAGGCGGTCGGCGATGGCCACGTTCTCCTGGCCGTGGCGGATCATCTCCATGATCTTGCCCTCCAGGCCCTTGATCTTCTCGCGCAGCATTTCCATCTGCCGCTCCTGCAGCGAGACGGCGCGCTGGCCGTGCGGGCTGGTGAGCTGCACCGACGACAGCAGCTCGGCATGGCGCTCGAAGAAGCCCGGCGTGTTGGCCAGGTAATTGGCAATGTCCTGCTCGGTGATTGCGCCTTGGATCGTCATCACTGCACCTCCCATTTTAAAAGTTATGTCGTCGGCCCTGCCGGCGCCGCTGGGCAGCGGGTCAGAGCTCGATCTCGCCCTGGTAGACGGTCTCGGCCGGGCCGGTCATGCGCACGGTGTCGTCGTCGGCGGGCCACTCGATGGTGAGCAGGCCGCCACGGGCCTGCACGTCCACCCGGCGGTGCAGCCAGCCCAGGCGGATGCCCGCTACCACGGCCGCACAGGCGCCGGTGCCGCAGGCCAGGGTTTCGCCGGCGCCGCGCTCGTAAACGCGCAAGGCCACCTGGCTGTGCGAGATCACCTGCATGAAGCCCACGTTCACCCCCCGCGGGAAGCGCGGGCTGGCCTGCACGCGCGGGCCCAGCTCGGCCACGGGCGCCTCGCGCACATCGGCCACGCGCTGCACGGCATGCGGGTTGCCCATGGACAGCACGGCCAGCGCCACCTGACGGCCCTCGCCGATGTCCACCGGCCAGCGCTCGTAATTGCCCTCGCGCTGGGCGCTGAGGCCTTGCGCATCAAAGGGCACGCGATCCAGGTCGAACACAGGGCGGTTCATGTCCACGGTGACGCGGCCGTCGTCCTGCAATTGCAGCTCGAGCAGGTTGTTCACCGTCTCCACACGCAGCGTGCGCTTGGTGGTGAGGCCTTGGCTGTGGGCAAACTTGACGAAGCAGCGCGCGCCGTTGCCGCAGTGCTCCACCTCGTCGCCGGTGTTGTTGTAGATGCGGTAGCGGAAGTCAACGCCCGCGCTGCGGCTGGGCTCGACGAGCAGGATCTGGTCGGCGCCCACGCCAAAGCGTCGGTCACCCAGGCGGCGCAATTGCTCGCGGCTGAGATCGATGGGGGTACGGGTGGCGTCCAGCACGACGAAGTCGTTGCCGGCGCCCTGCATCTTGGTGAACTGGAGGCGCATGGGGCTGCATTATCGGCGGGCTGATCGCCGGCAGAGTGCTTGTTGGATCAGTACAAACTCGCCTCACCCGCCGGCCGCGACTTGAAGCGCCGATGTACCCACAGGTATTGCGCGGGGTTGCGGCGGATCTCGGCCTCGATCCACTGGTTCATGCGCAGCGCGGCGGCCTCGTCGTCGTCGCCCGGGAAGTCGTCCCAGGGCGGCAGGTAGCGCACGCGGTAGCCCTGGCCGCCGGGCAGCATCTCGGCCAGCACGGGCTGCACCACCATGCCCAGAGATCGGGCCATGCGCGCCGGCGCCAGCAGCGTGGCGGCGGGCACGCCGAAGAAGGGCACGAAGGCGGCGTCGCGGGTGCCGAAATCCATGTCCGGCAGGTTCAGGAAGGTGTGGCCGCGCTTGATGGCGCGCACCAGCGGCAGCGCGGTCTCGTGGCGCGAGAACAGCTGGCCTTGGCCAAAGCGCAGGCGCCCGCTGCGCATGGCGGCGTCGAACACCGGGTTGCTCTGCGTCTGGTAGATCGAGGCCACCTGGGTGTGCTGAAACAACTGCGTGCTGGTGCCCGCCACGTCCAGCCCCACGAAGTGCGGCACCAGCCACATCACCGGCTTGCTGCTGCGGTCGGCCAGGCCCACATCGCCCTCGACATGGATCAGGCGCCGCAAGCGCTCGGGCGGTGCATTCCACAGCAGGCCGCGCTCGAGCAGGCTGCGGCCCAGCCAGGCAAAGTGCTCGCGCACCAGGGCGCGGCGCGCGGGCTCGTCCAGCTCGGGCAGGCAGAGCTCGACATTGCGCAAGGCCACGCGCCGGCGCGAGCCGGCCAGGGCATGCAGCAAAGCGCCCAAGCCGCGCCCGATCGCCGCCAGCAGGCCCAGCGGCAAGCCTTGCAGCGCACGCATCAGTGCGAGCAGGCCATGCGCCAGCCAGCGTTGTCCGCGGCTCGGTGCGGGACGCGTCATGCCGCGGCCCCGGGGGCATCAGACTGTGCCGAGCGCGGCTGCTTGAAGCGGTGGTAGCCCCAGAGGTACTGGCCCGGGCACTGGCGGATGAGGCGCTCCATCTCGCGATTGACGCTGGCTGCGCAGGCCGCCTGCCAGGCACTGCCGTCCACATCGTCGGGCGATTGCTCGGGCATGGGCTCGGTGAGCGGGCTCACGCGCATCAGATAGCCCTGGCCGCGCGGCAGCCGCTCGGCCCAGATGAACAGCATCAGCGCGCCGGTCTGCTGCACCAGGCGATGCGCCAGCGTCATGGTGTAGGCCGGGCGACCGAGAAAGGGCGCCCACACGCCCATGCCCTCGGGCGGCACCTGGTCGGGCAGCAGGCCCACCGATTCGCCGCGCCGCAGCGCGCGGATCATGTGCCGGATGCCCGCCAGCGAGGCCGGCACCGTGGCCAGGCCCGGGCGCCGGCGCGAGGCCTCGATGATCTCGCGCAGCCAGGGCTGGCGCGCCGGGCGGTACATCACGGTGAGCTGGGTGCGTGCGCCGTAGCGCTCCACATAGGCCTGCGCCGCCACCTCGAAGCAGCCCAGGTGCGGCGTGAGCAGCAGCAGGCCCTGGCCCGAGGCCAGCGCCGCATCGATCAGCTCGGCGCCCTGCCACTGCGCCATCGGCCCCAACGGCGGCTGCGGCGGCCTCAGCCACAACCAGGGCAGCTCGGCCACCATGCGGCCGGCCGAGCCCACGGCCTGGCGGCGTTGCGCGGTGTCGAGGCCGGCCAGGCGCGCGTGCTCATCGAGCCGGCGGCGGTAGCTGGCCGAGAACAGATAGCCCAGCCAGCCCAGGACGAGCCCGATGCCGTGCAATTTGCGCAGGGAAAGCCGCGCCATTGCGCGGATCAGGAATTGCATGGTTCTTATAATCGCGGCTGTCGCCGAGTTAAAGGACAACTTGCGGGGCGACCGTGCAGCGTGGACTGCACCGGCTGATCGTTCAGCCGCCAAATGCCGCTAAAGCGTTCGCCGCAACACCCCAGATTCTGGAACCGGCGACGCCGAGAGTTTCATCAACTTCTGGAGTGTATAAGTGGCGAACGACTTCCTCTTCACGTCTGAATCGGTCTCCGAGGGCCACCCCGACAAGGTGGCCGACCAGATCTCCGACGCGATCCTCGACGCGATCTTCGCGCAAGACCCGCGCAGCCGCGTGGCCGCCGAAACCCTGTGCAACACCGGCCTGGTGGTGCTGGCCGGCGAGATCACCACCAACGCGCACGTGGACTACATCCAGGTGGCGCGCGACACCATCAAGCGCATCGGCTACGACAACACCGAGTACGGCATCGACTACAAGGGCTGCGCCGTGCTGGTGGCCTATGACAAGCAGAGCAACGACATCGCGCAGGGCGTGGACCACGCCAGCGACGACCACCTCAACACCGGTGCCGGCGACCAGGGCCTGATGTTCGGCTACGCCTGCGACGAGACGCCCGAGCTGATGCCCGCGCCCATCTACTACGCGCACCGCCTGGTGGAGCGCCAGGCGCAGCTGCGCAAGGACGGCCGCCTGCCCTTCCTGCGCCCGGACGCCAAGAGCCAGGTGACCATGCGCTATGTGGACGGCAAGCCGCACAGCATCGACACCGTGGTGCTGAGCAGCCAGCACGCGCCCGAGTACAGCCTGGGCAACCGCATGACCGACGCCTTCTACGAGGCCGTGCGAGAAGAAATCATCAAGCCGGTGCTGCCCAAGGAGTGGCTCACCGCCGACACCAAGTACCTGATCAACCCCACCGGCCGCTTCGTCATCGGCGGCCCGCAGGGTGATTGCGGCCTCACCGGCCGCAAGATCATCGTCGACACCTACGGTGGCGCCTGCCCGCACGGCGGTGGCGCCTTCAGCGGCAAGGATCCGAGCAAGGTGGACCGCTCGGCCGCCTATGCCGCACGTTACGTGGCCAAGAACGTGGTGGCCGCTGGTCTCGCCAAGCAATGCCAGATCCAGGTGGCCTACGCCATCGGCGTGGCCAAGCCGATGAACGTGACGGTGTACACCGAAGGCACCGGCGTGATCAGCGACGACAAGATCGCCATGCTGGTGAACCAGCACTTCGACCTGCGCCCCAAGGGCATCATCCAGATGCTGGATCTGCTGCGGCCGATCTATCAGAAGACCGCGGCGTATGGGCACTTTGGGCGCGAAGAACCCGAATTCAGTTGGGAGCGCACGGACAAGGCATCGGCACTGCGCGCAGCGGCCGGCCTCTGAACCTCAGCAGTCTGCAGATGGGCGGCCCCGGCCGCCCATCGTCGTTTTCAGAGATCGACGACGACGCCCTCACGCACGTCCACCACCCCCGCCTTCACCAGATCGCGCACCGCGCCCTCACACCACGCACGCGCCGAACCCCCACCCGCACGCCCGTGCCGATTCCACAGCTGCCCCAGCATCGGCGTGCCCTCCGCCCACTGCAGCAACTCATCCAAGTGCTGCTCGCGCTCTTCCATCAAGTGGTACTTGATCAGCACCTTCAACGCATGCCGCGCATGCCGCGCCGGCTCTTGCTGAAAGCCCTGCAGCCGCGACCGTGATCGCGCCAGCGCCGCCGCCACATCACTGAACGGCGCCCCATGCCCCGGCACCACCAGCCGCACTGGCAGCCGCTCGATCACATCCAGCACCGCCCCCACATCGTCAAACCCAGGCTCGCCTTCGATCTCGGGGAAGACCACGCCGAAGCCGTGCTCCCACAGCGCGTCGGCAGAGATCAGCAGGCCATGGCTCGGATCAAACAGCATCACCGAATGCGGATCGTGCCCCGGCGCGGCCAGCACTTGCCAGGGCCGGCCACCGGCCACGAACTCGCTGCCCGGCTGCAGCGTGCCAGCGATCTGGAAGCGCTCGCAGCGCTGCCCGGTGGCCTCGTAGCTGAGCAGGCCCGCATCCCACTGCCTCACGGCCTGCGCCTGCCCCGGTGGCACCCACACCGGCGCGCCAAACGCGCGCTGCACAGCCGCATTGCCGCCGCAGTGGTCCGAGTGCAGGTGGGTGTTGAGCACGCGATCGAGCCGCTGGCCTTGCAGCGCATGGCGCAGCAGGGCCAGCGTCTGCTCCGCATGATTGACGTGGCTGGAGTCCACCAGCACCGCACCCGGCTCGCCCTCGGCGGCGTGGATGAGGATGTTGTTCGACGACAGCCAGCCGCGCTGCAGCACGGTGAGGCCCGCCAGAGCGGGGTGTGAGGCGGCCGGAGCCATCGGTTCAGACATGCGGCGGATTGTGGCCGAGCACGCCCGGCCCCTTCGGCCGCACGGGCCAATGGGCTTGTGCTTGCGGCGAGAATCGCGCCCACAAGCAACAGCATCCCAGGGAGGGATCAATGACATTGCAGACCACACTGTTTCGCGCAAGGCGAGCGGCCCTGGGTCTGGCCCTGGCCACGACCCTTCTGGTGCCTTGCGCCGCCAGCGCCGCCGATGCGGGTGCTTCGGCACCCACCGGCAACGACCCCACGCAGCAGGCCTTTACCGAGGCCGAGCGCGCGGCTCGCACCGGGCCCGCCGACATCGAGCTGGCCGACCAGGCCGTGCTGCACCTGCCCGCCGGCCGCTCGTTCGTGCCGCAGCCGCAGGCCGGCAAGCTGCTCAACGCCATGGGCAACCCGGGCACCGACCCGCGCCTGCAGGGCCTGATCTTCCCCAAGGGTGACGGCGGCTGGTTCATGACCGTGCGCTACGAATCGTCGGGCTACGTCAAAGACGATGACGCGAAGGACTGGAAGGCCGACGAGTTGCTGAAGAGCTACCAGGAAGGCACCGAGGCCTCCAACGAGCAGCGCGTGAAGATGGGCGTCAAGGCCATCGAGGTGCTGGGCTGGGCCGAGAAGCCCGCCTACGACGCCACCACGCACCGCCTGGCCTGGGCCATGTCCTCGCGCGAGAAGGGCGCGCCGGCCGATGCGCCGCAGGGCGTCAACTACAACACCTATGCGCTCGGCCGCGAGGGC
>Ga0268298_10002317_pt1 | contig 20930 bp, 17 predicted proteins | sample WWTPWeurt_MetaG_FD_194462 | JGI IMG/M metagenome (GOLD analysis project Ga0268298, IMG submission 194462) | Activated sludge microbial communities from WWTP in Nijmegen, Gelderland, Netherland - WWTP Weurt | ecosystem: Engineered > WWTP > Aerobic digester > Activated sludge | place... | reverse complement strand
AAGCGCGCCGAGCTCGACCTGCGCGGCGGCCGCATCGAGGTCGACCGCAGCGTGCTCGAGCAGATGGCCGCACCGCTCGAGCACCTGTTGCGCAACGCAGTCGCGCACGGCATCGAGGCACCGGACGCGCGCCTGGCCGCAGGCAAGGCCGAGACCGGCAACATCGAGCTGACGGTGCGCCAGGAGGGCAACGAGATCGCCATCGAGATCGCCGACGACGGCGCCGGGCTGGACCTCGAGCGCATCGCGGCGCAAGCGCGTACCCGCGGCCTGCTGGGCACCGACGAGCGTGTCGACGAGCGCCGCCTGATCAACCTGATCTTCGTCTCCGGCTTCAGCACCGCACGCGAGGTGTCCTCTGTCTCCGGCCGTGGCGTCGGCATGGACGTGGTGAAGGCGCAGACCGCCGCAGCCGGCGGCCGCGTCGAGGTCGCCAGCCGTCCGGGCGCCGGCACCCGCTTCTCGATCCGGCTGCCGCTCACCCTCGCGGTGACGCAGACCCTGCTGGTGGAGGCGCTCGGTCGCAGCTGGGCCGTGCCCGCCAACATGATCGTACAGGCGATGGAACTGAAGCCCGACGCGCTGCAGGCCATGCAGCAGGCGCATGGCACCGAGTGGCAGGGCGAGCACTATCCCTACCGCTACCTGCCTCGCCTGCTCGGCGATCGCGAGGCGCGCCCCGCCGAGGCCCGCTACAGCTGGGTTCTGCTGCTGCGTGCGGGCGCGCAGACGCTGGCGCTGCACGTGGATGGCCTGCGTGGCAACCAGGAGGTCATCGTCAAGAACGCCGGCCCGCAGCTCACCCGCATCGTCGGCATGAGCGGCGCGACCGTGCTCGGCGACGGCGAGATCGTCCTGATCCTGAACCCGGTCGCGCTCGCCGCGCGTGCCACCGGGACGGACGAGGCGCACGCAGGCCTGTTCGGCCCCGCCACCGAAGCGCCGCCGCCACTGCACCTGCCCACGGTGATGGTGGTCGACGACTCGCTGACCGTGCGCAAGATCACCGGCCGCCTGCTCGAACGCGAGGGCTACCGAGTCATCACCGCCAAGGACGGCGTGGATGCGCTCGAACAGCTGATCGACCTGAAGCCCGACGTGGTGCTGACCGACATCGAGATGCCGCGAATGGACGGCTTCGACCTCGTCCGCAACATCCGCGCCGACGCCCGCCTGCACGACCTGCCCGTGGTGGTGATCACCTCGCGCCTGGCGGAGAAGCACCGCCGCTACGCCGAGGAGGTCGGTGCGGACCACTACCTCGGCAAGCCTTACCAGGAGGAAGAGCTGCTCGCGCTGGTGGCGCGCTACGCGAGGGCGGGTGAGGCGTGAGGCATCTGCCGTGAAGCGTCAGGCGCAAGGAGCGAGAGGCGGCGGGGCGACTATTCGGCCAGCGCACGCCCCATGCGCGCGAGCGCCTCGTCGAGCGTCGCGCGCGGGCAGCCGAAGTTGAGCCGGACAAAGCCGGGGGCGCCGAAGGCAGCGCCATCCGAGAGCCCGACGCCGGCGGCCTCGAAGAAGGCCGCGGGGTCGGCAACTCCGCGCGCGGCCATCATCGCGCGGCAGTCGATCCAGGCCAGATAGGTGGCCTCGGGACGTGTCGTCTCGAGGCCGGGCATCGCCGCGACGGCCTCCAGCACGCGCTCGCGGTTGCCGCGCAGGTAGTCGAGCAGGGCCTGCCGCCAGGCATCGCCGTCGCGGTAGGCAGCTTCTGCAGCCACCATCCCGAGTACGTTCACATGCGGCACGACGCCGCGCATCGCGTGGCGGTAACGCCGACGCAGCGCGGGGTCGGGGATGATCGCGAAGGCGCAATAGAGCGCCGGGATGTTCCAGGTCTTGGACGGCGCCATCAGGGTGATCGTGCGTCGCGCAGCGTCCTCGTCGAGCGCGGCGAGCGGGCGGTGCGGGCGGTCCGCGTCGAGCACCAGGCCGCAGTGGATCTCGTCCGAGCACACCAGCAGGTCGTGGTGCGCGGCGAAGTCGGCGAGCCGGCGCAGCTCGGCCTCGTCGAACACGCGCCCGACCGGGTTGTGCGGGCTGCACAGCAGGAGCAGCCGGGTCGAGGGCGTGCACGCTGCTTCCAGCGCATCCCAGTCCCACTGCCAGCGGCCGTCGCGCAGCACGAGCTCGACGCGCTGCAGCACACGACCGGTGTTGCCGGGGGCGGTGAGGAAGGGGGGATACACCGGGGTGGCGGTGAGCACCCCGTCGCCGGGCTGGCCGGCGAGGCTGCAGGCGAGGTTGAAGCCGGTGACGACGCCGGGCAGCCAGACCAGCCAGTCGGCTCGGATGGTCCAGCCGTGGTCGCGCTGCAGGCCCTCGACCACCGCCTGCTCGAGCGCGGGCCAGGCGTCGGTGTAGCCGAACACGCCGTGGTCGATGCGCCGGTGCAGGGCGTCGATGACGGCGGGCGGCGCGGCGAAGTCCATGTCGGCGACCCACAGCGGCAGCACTTCGCGACCGGCGTAGCGGCCCCATTTCTCGCTCGGCAGGCTGCGGCGGTCGATGAGGCGGTCGAAGTCGAATGCGGCGTCGTTCATGGGTCTGCGTCCGGTGGGGGGTGATGGGACGTCATTGTCCCGCAATTGGCGGGGGCGGCGCGGGCTTCGCAGGGCGGGGCGGCTCCGATGCGGCCACGGGACCGGGGTGGTGGTCGCCGCCTGCACTCGCGGCCCTTCGCTTCGCTGCGGGCTACCCTCGGTGGAGGACGCCGCGGGGGCGGCGACGCAAACTCGTCGCTGCGCTCCTCGAACATGCGTCGCCTTGTTTCCCCCGCGGCACCCTCCACCTCGGCGCTCCTGAAGTTGGCCCCCACCACCCCGGTCCCGCGGCCTTGCTTGGGGAAGGTCCGGAAGGCTGGACGGCTTGCTCTATCCACCCTGCGCGTCGTTCTTCACCACCCCGAAGCGCTGCAGCGTGCGTTCGCGCGCGGCAGCGTGGTCCACGATCGGTCCCGGGTAGTCGACGCCGATCTTCGTCCGGCACGCAGTCTGGTCGATGCCGCCCATGGTCCAGGGGGCGTGGATGAACTTGTCGGGCACGCGCTCGAGCTCGGGCAGGTAGCGGCGGATGAAGCGGCCCTCGGGGTCGAACTTCTCGGACTGGGTGACCGGGTTGAAGATGCGGAACCAGGGCTGCGCGTCGCAACCGGTTGAGGCTGCCCACTGCCAGCCGCCGTTGTTGGCGGCGAGGTCGTAGTCGTTGAGGCGGGCGGCAAAGTAGCGCTCGCCCAGGCGCCAGTCGACGCCGAGGTCCTTGGTGAGGAAGGAGGCGACGATCATGCGCAGGCGGTTGTGCATCCAGCCGGTCTGGTTCAACTGGCGCATCGCGGCGTCCACGATCGGATAGCCGGTGCGCGCCTCGCACCAGGCGGCGAAGAGCTCCGGCGCCTCGTCCCACTTCACCGCGTCGTATTCGGGGCGGAAGGCGCGGTCCACCACCTGCGGGTGGTGCCACAGGATCTGGTGGTAGAAGTCGCGCCAGATCAGCTCCGACAGCCAGGTCTCGGCGCCCTCGCCGCCGCGCGCGCGGGCGTGGGCGGCGAGCTGGCGGATCGATACGGTGCCGAAGCGCAGGTGGGTGGACAGGTAGCTGACGCCCTTCACCGCGGGAAAGTCGCGCGCGCGCTTGTAGCGCTCGATGCGCGCGGCAAAGTCGTCGAACAGGCGCTTGCCGCCGCTCATGCCGACCGGCATGGCGAGCTCGGCGAGGTTGGTGGGTTCGAAGCCGATGTCGGCGAGGCCGGGCAGGGTCTCGGCGGCGGCCTTCGGCGCCAGGTGTGCGGCGTACTTTTCCACTGGATACGCGCGCACCTGGAAGTCGTCGACCTTCTTCAGCCAGGCGTTCTTGTAGGGCGTGAACACGCTGTAGGGCTTGCCCGTCTGGGTGAGCACCTCGTCGCGCTCGAAGATCACCTGGTCCTTGAAGTCCTCGTAGCCGATGCCGGACTCGGCGAGCGCCTGCGCCACCCGGCTGTCGCGCACGATGGCGTCGGGCTCGTAGTCGCGGGTGGCGAAGACCTTGTCGACACCGAGCTCCGCCGCCAGGCGCGGGATCTCGTCCTCGGCGCGGCCGTGGCGAACGATCACCCCGCCACCGGCGCCGCCCGCGGCGCGCGCCATGGTGTCGAGCGCCGCATCCAGCTCGACCAGGCTGGCGTGGATGAACTCGACGCGGCGGTCGTGGCGCGAAGGCAGGGCGTCGAGGATCGCGGTATCGAAGACGAAGGCGCAATGCACACGTTCGGCAAAGCGCAGGCCATGGTAAAGCGCGGCGTGGTCGAAGCTGCGCAGGTCGCGGCGGAACCAGACGAGGGCGGAAGACATGTTATTTGTCCAGGACAAAGATGCGCAATTATGACCCATCCGCCACCGCCACGCGTTCGCGACTTCCGCCGCTTCTACGTGGCTCCGGGCACGACGTTTGGTGTCGGAGCGCCGGCAGGCGCGAACGCAGCGACACCGATGGCGCAGCGAGTCGGTCACGAGGCGCCCGCTTCGCGGCTTGCGCCGCTCCTACAGCATGCCCGAGACGTCGAAACCGCATACGTACGAGGCCGCGGGGCCGGGGTGGCGGGCGCCAACGTCAGGAGCGCCGAGGTGGTGGACGTCGCGGGGGAATCAAGGCGACGCATGTCCGAGGAGCGCAGCGACGAGTTTGCGTCGCCGCCCCCGCGGCGTCCTCCACCGAGGGTAGTCCCGAGCGCAGCGAAGGGCCGCGGGTGCAGGCGGCGCCCGCCACCCCGGGCCCGCGGTCGAATCGGAGCCGCGCTCGCGATCACCCGCCCTGAACCGTCAAACCATCCGCCGAGTGAAAAAAATTGGCGATGCAGGCGATCCCGCGCGCGCAAGCCCCCACGCCAAGAAGCCCGACGATCGGCGTAGAATGCCGCGCATGGAAACGCCCACGGCCAACTTCACGCACCACTTCCTGATCGCCATGCCCAACATGGTCGATCCGCACTTCACGCGCACGCTCACCTACATCGCCGAACACAACGAACAGGGCGCGCTCGGCATCATCGTGAACCGGCCGATCGACATGACCCTCGCCAGCCTCTTCGAGCGCATCGAAGTTCCGCTCGAGGCCGCGGGCTTCGCCGCGCAGCCGGTATATTTCGGCGGCCCGGTGCAGACCGACCGCGGCTTCGTGCTGCACCGCCCGCTCGGCGATTGGCACTCCACGCTCAAGGTCACCGACGAGATCGGCCTCACCAGCAGCCGCGACGTGCTGCAGGCGATCGGTGCCGGCGGCGAACCGAAGGACGTCATCGTCACCCTCGGCTACGCCGGCTGGGCCGCCGGCCAGCTCGAGCAGGAGCTCCTCGACAACGCCTGGCTGACCGTACCCGCCGACCTCGAGATCGTCTTCGAGCTGCCGCCCGAGGAGCGCTTGGTCGCAGCCATGCAGAAGCTCGGCATCGACTTCACCAACCTGAGCGATGTCGCCGGACATGCCTGAGGCGGCAGCAGCCGTCCGCCCGGGCGCTGTCGCCAGGCCCCTCCTGCCCGCACGCGGCACCTTGCTCGGCTTCGACTTCGGCCTCGCCCGCATCGGCGTCGCCAGCGGCGAACTCGAGACCGGCCAGGCCAGCGCCCTCGTAACCCTGCACGCCGAATCGAACGACGAGCGCTTCGCCGCCATCGCCAGACTGATCGCCGAGTGGCATCCCGTCGCACTCGTGGTCGGCATCCCCACCCATCTCGACGGCGGCGAGCACGAGCTCACCGCGCGCTGCAGGCGCTTCGCCAACCAGCTCCACGGCCGCCATGCCCTGCCGGTATTCACCACCGACGAGCGCCTTTCCTCGGTCGCCGCCGAGGCCGAACTCGCCGAGGCCGGCCGCAGGGGCTGGCGCGAGCGCAAGGCGGTACTCGACGCCGCCGCAGCAAGGATCATCCTGCAAACCTTCCTGGACACACGACGCCATGAAAGAACTTGATGCCGAAGCCCTGTGCCGGCAGCTCGCCGAGCAGATCCGCCCCCACGTCAGCCCCGCCACCGCGCTCGTCGGCATCTACACCGGCGGCCTGTGGCTGGCCGAACGCCTGCATGCCGAGCTCGGCATCGCCCAGCCGCTGGGCGCGATCGACGTCTCGTTCTACCGCGACGACTACGCCAGCAAGGGGCTGCATGCCAGCCCGCAGCGGACCGAAGTTCCGTTCGACGTCGATGGCGCGCACGTGATCCTCGTGGACGACGTGCTCTACACCGGCCGCACTACCCGCGCAGCGCTCAACGAGCTCTTCGACTTCGGCCGCCCTGCGACGGTCGAGCTTGCCGTGCTGGTCGACCGCGGTGGCCGCGAACTGCCCGTCGCCGCGCGTTACTGCGCCCACACCCTGCCCGCGCCGCTCGCGCGGGAGCAGAACCTGGAGCTGCAGCGCGACGAAGCCGGGCGGTTCAGCATGAAGCTGACCCAACGCGCCTGAGCCCCGCAAGCATCATTTTTTCTCTCCGCCCCAACGCTGATTCCGAGGCACGCCCGATGCGAAACCCCCAGCTCAACCAGCACGGCGAACTGCAGCACCTGCTCACCCTCGACGGTCTGCCGCGCGACATCCTGAACGCCATCCTCGACACCGCCGCGCCCTTCACCGAGGTGGCCGAGCGCGAGGTCAAGAAGCTGCCGCTGCTGCGCGGCAAGAGCGTGTTCAACCTGTTCTTCGAGAACTCCACGCGCACCCGCACCACCTTCGAGATCGCCGCCAAGCGCCTGTCGGCCGACGTGGTGAACCTCAACATCAACACCAGCTCCGCCGCCAAGGGCGAGAGCCTGCTCGACACCGTCGACAACCTGTGCGCGATGCAGGCCGACATGTTCGTCGTGCGCCACGCCGCCAGCGGCGCGCCGATGCTGATCGCCCAGCACCTGCAGAACACCGGTCGCGACCACATCCACGTGGTCAATGCCGGCGACGGCCGCCATGCGCACCCGACGCAGGGCCTGCTCGACATGTACACCATCCGCCACTTCAAGAAGGACTTCACCAACCTGACGGTGGCGATCGTCGGCGACGTGCTGCACTCGCGCGTGGCGCGCAGCCAGATCGCCGCCCTGACCACGCTCGGCGTGCCCGAAGTGCGCGTGATCGGGCCGAAGACCCTGCTGCCGACCGAGGTCGAGCGCCTCGGCGTGCGCGTGTTCCACGACATGTGCGAGGGCCTGAAGGGCGTAGACGTGGTGATGATGCTGCGCCTGCAGAACGAGCGCATGAATGGCGCCCTGCTGCCCACGCCGCAGGAATACTACAAGATCTGGGGCCTCACCGCCGAGAAGCTGGCGCTCGCCAAACCCGACGCGATCGTGATGCACCCCGGCCCAATGAACCGCGGCGTGGAGATCGACTCCGCGGTGGCCGACGGCGCGCAGGCGGTCATCCTGCCCCAGGTCACCTTCGGCATCGCCGTGCGCATGGCGGTGATGAGCATGCTCGGCAGCCGCTGAAGCCGCGGACAGCACAGGAACAAGGACTCACGCATGAACATCCTGATCTCCAACGGCCGCGTCGTCGATCCGGCCAACCGCGGCGACGCGGTACAGAACGTTTACGTGTCCGGCGGCAAGATCGTCGCCCTCGGCCAGGCGCCCGACGGCTTCGTCGCCGAGCGCACGATCGACGCCCGCGGCCTGGTCGTCGCACCGGGCTTCATCGACCTCGCCGCGCGCCTGCGCGAACCTGGCTACGAATACCGCGCCACGCTCGAGTCCGAAATGGAAGCGGCGATGGCCGGCGGCGTCACCAGCCTGGCGATTCCGCCCGACACCGACCCGGTGCTCGACGAGCCCGGCCTGGTCGAGATGCTGACCTACCGCGCCAAGAAGCTGAACCGGGCCCACATCTACCCGGTCGGTGCGCTCACCCTCGGCCTCAAGGGCGAGCGCCTGTCGGAGATGGCCGAGCTGGTCGAGGCCGGCTGCGTCGCCTTCTCGCAGGCCAACGTGCCGGTGGTGGACAACACCGTGCTGATGCGCGCGCTGCAGTACGCCGCCACCTTCGGCTTCCGCGTCTGGCTGCAGCCGCTGGCGCCCTTCCTGTCGCGCGTGGGCCACGCCCACGACGGCGAGGTGTCGACCCGCCTCGGCCTGTCCGGCATCCCGGTCGCCGCCGAGACCGTGGCCTTGTACACCTACCTCGAGCTCGCGCGCACCACCGGTGCCCGCCTGCACATCACCCGCCTGTCCTCCGCGGCCGGTCTCGCGCTCATCGACCAGGCGCGCGCCGAAGGCATGGACGTGAGCTGCGACGTGTCGATCAACCATGTGCACCTGTGCGACATGGACATCGGCTACTTCAACCCCAACTGCCACCTCGTCCCGCCGCTGCGCAGCCAGCGCGACCGCGAGGCGCTCGCCAGGGGCCTCGCCGAGGGCCGCATCGACGCGCTGTGCTCCGACCACACCCCGGTGGACGACGACGCCAAGCAGACGCCGTTCTCGGAGTCCGAGCCCGGCGCCACCGGCCTCGAGCTGCTGCTGCCGCTGACGCTGAAGTGGGCGGATGGCGCCGGGCTGGCGCTGCTGGACGGGCTCGCGCGCATCACCTCCGACGCGGCGAAGATCATCGGCATCACCAAGGCCGGACACCTGTCGGTGGGCGCGCGCGCCGACGTGTGCGTGTTCGACCCGGACGCGCACGTCGCGATCACCCGCGAGGGGCTGCGCAGCCAGGGCAAGAACACGCCCTTCCTCGGCATGGAGCTGCCCGGCAAGGTGCGCTACACGCTGGTCGAGGGCCAGGTGATGTACGAGAGCTGAGGGCAGCCCCGGCCGACGCGCGATTCATCGTGAAGCTCGCGGCCCGGCCGGGCCGCGGCTCCCGGCATGCGCGCGCGGCGCTCAGCCGCCGAACAGCAGCGGCGCGAAGCCGTTGCGCGCGCCGGCGAGCACCATCAGCACGATCTGCAGCACCAGCAGCAGCACCAGCGGCGACAGGTCGACGTTGGCGATGCTCGGGATCACGCGGCGGAAGGGGCGCAGGAAGGGCGCGGCGATCGAGTGCAGCAGCGGCGCCAGCGGCGCGTGCGGGCTCACCCAGGACAGCACCGCCGAGCCCAGCACGACGGCGAACACCAGGTACACCATCATGCGCAGCAGCTCGATCAGGCCCACGCCCCACAGGCCGGCGAGCACCGCGGCGGTGTTGCCGCTGAAGGCCGCGCCGCGCAGGCTGAGCTCGAACATCACCAGCAGCACCTGCACCAGCCAGGCCGGCAGCAGGCTTGCCATGTCGAGGCCGAACAGGCCGGGGATGAAGCGGCGCAGCGGACGCACGATCCAGTCGGTGGTGCTGACCACGAACTGCCCGAGCTGGTTGCGGAAGGAGATGCGCTGCCACTGCATGAAGAAGCGCGCGAGCAGCATCAGCGTCAGGAAGCTGGCGGCGACGTCGATCACCAGCAGGAGGATGTTCGCGAGCATGGGTCAGTCCTTGCCGAGCTGTTCGCCGAGTTCGCGGCCGCGCGTCTCGGCGGCTTCGACTGCAGCGACCAGGGCGTCGTGCCAGCCGGATGCCGCCAGGCTGGCGAGCGCAGCCTCGGTGGTGCCGCCCTTCGAGGTCACCTTCTGGCGCAGGAGCGCGGGCGAATCCTCCGAGTCCGCCGCCAGCCTCGCCGCGCCGAGCACGGTGTCGATCGCCAGGCGGCGCGCGCCGGCTTCGTCGAAGCCGAGACCGCGACCAGCGGATTCGAGCGCCTCGATGAAGTGGAACACGTAGGCCGGGCCGCTGCCCGAGATCGCGGTGACCGCGTCCATCTGCCCCTCGTCGTCGGCCCAAACGGTGCTGCCGACCGCGCCCAGGATGCGCCCGGCGGCCTCGCGGCCCGGGGCATCCACCGAGGGATCGGCGTACAGGCCGGTGACACCGGCGCCGATCAGCGCAGGCGTGTTCGGCATGCAGCGCACCAGGCGGGCGTGAGGCTTGCCGGGCGCCCCCAGCCAGCGCCCGAGGTCGGCCAGGCGCAGGCCTGCGGCGATGCTGATGACGAGTTGCCCGCCGAGGCGTCCGGCGAGCGGCGCCAGCGCGGCCTTCATCTGCTGCGGCTTGACCGCCAGCACGAGCACGTCGCAGGCGAGCGTCGCGTCGTCGAAGGTTTCGACCGCACGTACGCCGAAGCGCTGCTCGAGCGCACCGCGCGCCGCCTCGCCGAGCTCGACGACCTGGAGGTCGGCGGCGGCGAAGCCGCGCTCGAGCAGGCCGCCGATGAGGGCGGAGGCCATGTTGCCGCCGCCGAGGAAGGTGATCTTCATGAATGAACCTGCTGGTTGGGGCCCGGACACGCGCAGGCGCGCATCAGGCGGTAGGGGTCGGAGTCGGGGGCGGGGCGGGCCGGGGGCGCTCGCCGAAGATCGCGGTGCCCACGCGTACGATGCTCGCACCCTCGGCGATCGCCGGTTCGAGATCGTGTGACATGCCCATCGACAAGGTATCGAGCGCAAGCCCGGCGCCACGCAATTCTTCGCAAAGCCCGCGCAGCACGGCGAAGCGCGCGCGCAGCACCGCCTCGTCCGTGGTCGGCTCGGGGATGCACATCAGGCCGCGCAGGTGCAGCCGCGGCAGCGCGGCGACCGCCTGCGCGAGCGCGACGGCCTCGCCCGGCGCCACGCCGCTCTTGCTGTCCTCGCCACTGACGTTGACCTGGATGCAGACGTTGAGTGGCGGCAGATGCACGTCGCGCTGTGCCGACAGGCGCTCGGCGATCTTCAGGCGGTCGATGCCATGCACCCAGTCGAAGGCATTCGCCACCGGACGGGTCTTGTTGCTCTGCAGCGGGCCGATGAAATGCCACTCGAGGCCGAGCGCACGCAGCGCCTCGACCTTGTCCACGCCCTCCTGCACGTAGTTCTCGCCGAAAGCGCGCTGCCCGGCGATGGCAGCCTCGCGCACGGCCTCCGCGGGCCAGGTCTTGCTCACCGCGAGCAGCTTCACGTCGGCGGGGTTGCGCCCGGCACGTCGCGCCGCGTCGTCGATGCGGGCGCGCACCGCGTCGAGGCGCGCAGCGATCGTCGTCATGTTCCGTGGCCTATTTCCTGGGATTTCGGGGCGGCAAAAGTATAGCATCGCTCCATTGCCCACCCTGAGCCCCGCCCCCCAGCCGGCCGGGCCGACCGTCGCGCAGGAATACCATGGACATCACCGAACTGCTCGCCTTCGCGGTCAAGAACAAGGCCTCCGACCTCCACCTCTCCGCCGGCCTCCCGCCGATGATCCGGGTGCACGGCGACGTGCGCCGCATCAACCTGCCGCCGCTCGAGCACAAGGAAGTGCACGCCATGGTGTACGACATCATGAACGATGCGCAGCGCAAGCAGTTCGAGGAGTCCTGGGAGTGCGACTTCTCCTTCGCCGTGCCCAACCTCGCGCGCTTCCGCGTCAACGCCTTCCAGCAGAACCGCGGCGCGGGCGCGGTGTTCCGCACCATCCCGAGCAAGGTGCTGACGCTCGAGGAGCTCAACTGCCCGAAGATCTTCAAGGAGATCGCCCACCAGCCGCGCGGCATCGTGCTCGTGACCGGGCCAACCGGCTCGGGCAAATCCACCACGCTGGCGGCCATGCTCGACTACGTCAACGAGAACGAGTACGGCCACATCCTCACCGTGGAGGACCCGATCGAGTTCGTTCATGAATCCAAGCGCTGCCTGGTCAACCAGCGCGAGGTGCACCGCGACACCATGTCCTTCAACAACGCGCTGCGTGCCGCGCTGCGCGAGGACCCCGACGTGATCCTCGTGGGCGAGATGCGCGACCTAGAGACCATCCGCCTCGCGCTCACCGCCGCCGAGACCGGCCACCTGGTCTTCGGCACCCTGCACACCTCGTCCGCGGCCAAGACCATCGACCGTATCGTCGACGTCTTTCCCGCGGCCGAGAAGGACATGGTGCGCTCGATGCTCTCGGAGTCGCTGCGCGCGGTGATCTCGCAGACGCTTCTCAAGACCAAGGACGGCCAGGGCCGGGTCGCCGCGCATGAGATCATGATCGGCACCCCGGCGATCCGCAACCTGATCCGCGAGAACAAGATCGCGCAGATGTATTCCTCGATCCAGACCGGCCAGAACATCGGCATGCAGACCCTCGACCAGTGCCTGGTCGACCTCGTCCGGCGCAACGTGGTGTCGGCCGCGGAGGCGCGAGTGAAGGCGCAGAACAAGGACAGCTTCGCCGCCTGAGCGGCATCCACCCGCCCTCCCGGGCAGGAGCACGCAGACCATGGAACGCGACCAGGCCCTCAAGTTCATGCACGACCTGCTGCGGCTGATGCTGCAGAAGAACGGCTCGGACCTCTTCATCACCGCCGGCTTTCCGCCCGCGATCAAGGTCGACGGCCGCATCGTGCCGCAGTCCAACCAGATCCTGCAGCCGCAGCACACCACCGAGCTCGCGCGCGCGATCATGAACGACCGCCAGGCCGCCGACTTCGAGACCCACAAGGAGTGCAACTTCGGCATCTCGCCGGCCGGCATCGGCCGCTTCCGCGCCAACGCCTTCGTACAGCAGGGCCGCGTCGCGCTGGTGCTGCGCACCATCCCGCAGAAGATCCCCAACTTCCAGGAACTCGGCCTGCCGCCGGTGCTCACCGAGATCGCACTGGCCAAGCGCGGCCTGGTGATCTTCGTCGGCGGCACGGGCACCGGCAAGACCACCTCGCTTGCCTCCCTGGTCGACTATCGCAACGAGAACACCTACGGCCACATCATCACGATCGAGGACCCGATCGAGTTCGTGCATCAGCACAAGAACTGCATCGTCTCCCAGCGCGAGATCGGCATCGACACCGAATCCTGGCAGGCGGCGCTGAAGAACACCTTGCGCCAGGCACCCGACGTGATCCTCATGGGCGAGATCCGCGACCGCGACACCATGGACTATGCGATCGCCTTCGCCGAGACCGGACACCTGTGCCTGGCCACGCTGCACGCCAACAGCGCCAACCAGGCGATCGACCGCATCATCAACTTCTTCCCCGAAGACCGCCGCCAGCAGCTGCTGATGGACCTGTCGCTCAACCTGCGCGCGATGGTCTCGCAGCGCCTGCTGCCGATGAAGGACCGCAAGGGCCGGGTACCGGCCGTCGAGGTGCTGCTCAACTCGCCGCTGATCGCCGACCTGGTCTTCAAGGGCAACGTGCCCGAGATCAAGGACGTCATGAAGCGCTCCCGCGAGCTCGGCATGCAGACCTTCGACCAGTCGCTGTTCCAGCTCTACGAGGACGAGCTCATCAGTTACGAGGACGCACTGCGCAACGCCGACTCGGTCAACGACCTGCGCCTGCAGATCAAGCTCAACAGCCGCCATGGCGATCCCGCCAGCCTTGGCGGCGGGATCAAGAACCTCGGCATCCTGTGATCGTTTGCCGGAACGCGTGTGCCCTCACTCGGGCGCACGCGGTGCGCGCTCGCGGTTGCTGCCGGCCACCATGCGGTACTCGAACAGGCGACACTCGAGCGCCCCGTTGAAGAGCGGCGTGCGCCGCGTCGCCTTCAGGCCGATGCGCTTGGGCAGCTCGGGATCGGCGCTGAACAGGTAGCAGCGCCAGCCGCCCCAGCGCTGCTTGAGCGCGTCGCCCAGGCGGGGATAGAAGGCGAGCAGCTCCTCCGCCTCGCCGATGCGGACCCCGTAGGGCGGGTTCGCCACCATCACTCCTGCATCGGCCGGCGGCGTACGATCGAGCACGTCAGCGCGGTCCAGGCGCACGCAGTCGGCCAGCCCGGCGGCGTCGAGGTTCATGCGGCTGCGTCGCACCCATTCCCCGACGAGGTCGGATCCGAAGATCGGCAACACGCGCGCCGGCTTGCGGCGCTGCTCGGCGGCCCGGCGCAGGGCGGCCCACGCACCGCGGTCGTGGTTGCGCAGGCGCTCGAAGGCGAAGCCGCGGCCCAGCCCGGGCGCGATGTCGAGCGCCATCTGCGCGGCCTCGATCAGGAAGGTGCCGCTGCCGCACATCGGGTCGACCAGGGCCTCGTCCGGCTGCCAGCCAGTCAGGCGCAGGATGCCGGCGGCAAGGTTCTCCTTCAACGGCGCCTCGACCGCCGCCGGCTTGTAGCCGCGCTTGTAAAGCGCCTCGCCGGTCGTGTCGACATACAGCGTGGCGGTGTCGGCGGTGAGAAACAGGTGGATACGCACCGTCGGGCTGACGGTATCGACGCTCGGCCGCCGCCCGGCCACGGTGCGGAAGTGGTCGCACACCGCGTCCTTCACCCGCAGGGTGATGAACTCGAGGCTCTTCAGCGGCGACTTCTGCGCGGTGACGTAGATCCGGATGGTGTCGTCGGCGGTGAACCACTTCGCCCAGGTCACGCTGTAGGCAAGCTTGTAGATGTCGACCTCGGCGCGGTAGCGCCCCTGTCCCACCCGCCACAGCACCCGGGTGGCGAGCCGGCTCTCGAGGTTCGCGCGGCGACAGGCATCCCAATCGCCTTCCCAGCTCACCCCGCCATGCACCGCGCGCACCGCGCGTGCGCCGAGGGCCACCAGCTCGTCGGCGAGCAGCGCCTCGAGGCCGCGCGGGCAGGGAGAGAAGAAGGGTTCGGCCATTTGGCGCTCCGGGCTCTGGGAAAGTCGGCATTGTAGCGCCCCCCGCCCGGCGCCCCGAGAACCTCGCCACGGACAGCCCGGGGTGGTCATGCCTGGATCGCGTCGCCTCGCCCGCAAGGAAATATTGCCGCGCATCAAGCACGGCCATGGAGAAAAATCCATGGGTGCCCGCCCCAGATCAAGGAATGCCGATGTCCGCCCCTGCCCACCCGCAACCGCGCACCCTGCGCCGCACCCTCGCCTGCCTGCTGCTCGCAGCCTGCGTGGGTCCCGTGCTCGCGGAGGACTTCGTCTATGTCGTGCAGCCCGGCGACAATCCCTGGAACCTGACCCGGCGCTACCTCAAGAGCATCGACTACTGGCCGCGCATCCAGGACTACAACCGCATCCTCGAACCGGAGACCATCCAGCCCGGCAGCACGCTGCGCATACCGGTGGCGTGGATGCGTGGCGAGCGCGGCGGCGCACAGGTGATCGACGTGCGCGGCGAGGTCGAGGCGCGCAGCGCCGGCCGCAGCGAGGCGCTCTTGCCCGGCATGCGGCTGGAGCCGGGCATGCAGGTGCGCAGCGGCGCGGACAGCAGCCTGACCCTGGAGTTTCCCGACGGCAGTCGCAGCCTGGTCGGCGCCGACACCACCTTCGGCGTGCGCAAGCTCCAGCGCCTGCGCGCCTCGGGGGCGCAGCAGCTCGAGCTTGAGCTCGAGCGCGGCTACATCGAGAACCTGGTGAATCCGGTGCGTGGCGGCGGACGCTACATCATCCACACCCCAGCCGCGGTGGCGGCGGTGCGCGGCACCGACTTCCGCATCACCGCGGTCCGGGACGGCGTGCGCGCCGAGACCCTGGAGGGCGAGGTCGCGCTGCGCAATGCGCGTGGCCAGACCCGCCTGCCCGCGGGCCGCGGCAGCTACGCCCAGCGCGGCAAACTGCCCGAGCGCTCGTCGGACCTGTTGCCGGCACCCGAGCTCGCCAGCCTGCCTGCGGTGATCGACCGCGTTCCCTTCCGCATCCCGATCGAGCCGGTCGACGGCGCGCTGCGCTATCGCACCCAGCTCGCGCCTGCGGGCGGCTTCACCGTGCTCGCCTCCGACCGCAGCGCCGAAGAGGCCGCGGCGCTCGGCAGCGGCGACCTCCCCGACGGCCGCTACCGCATGCGCGTGCGCGCTATGGACGGCCGCGGCCTGGAGGGCCGTGACGGCGAGCGCGAGATCCTCATCGACGCCCGTCCCGAGCCCCCCTTCCCGAGCGTACCGCCCGCCGGCGGCTTCGCCACCGACGAGAAAGTCCGGTTTTCCTGGGCGCACGCCCCCCTGGCCACCGCCTATCACTTCGAGCTCGCCGCCGACGCCGGCTTCGAACGCATCCTCGTGCAGCGCGACGACCTGCGCGAGTCCGGGCTCGTCCTCGACGAGGAGCTGCCCGCGGGCGACTACTTCTGGCGGGTCGGCCTGAGCACCGCGGATGAGGGGCGCGGGCCCTACTCCGACGTGCAGCGCTTCCGCCGCCCCCCGCCCGGTCCGCAGGCCGAGCCGCCCGAAGTCGACGGCGACACCCTGCAGCTGCGTTGGCGAGCGAGCGAGGGCGCCGAGGCCTACGAGGTGGAATTCGCCCGCGACGCCGACTTCACCGCCCCGGCGCATCGCCTCGAAACGCGCGCGCCCGAGCTGGCGATGGAACGGCCCGAGGGTGGCTTGTGGCACGTCCGCATCCGCAGCCAGGAGCCGGGCAGCCCGCCCGGGCCGTGGAGCACGCCGCAGCAGGTCGAGATCCCGCACTCGCACTGGCGCGCCCTGCTCGTCCTGCTGCCCCTGCTACTGGTGCCATGAGACACCCCGCAGCTGCCCGGGTGACGCGCCCCCGCCCCCGCGGGACGAGGGCGCTCGACGACGAGAACGCCGCCCCATGAGCCCGAAGCGCCTGCGCGCGGCGCTCACAGCCCACGGCAGCTGGATCCTCGCGGCCGCGCTGGCAGGGCTCTGCCCTGTTGGCCGGCTGGGCTCCGCTCGCGCGGATCGACCTGCTCGCCTACGACAACCTCGAACCGCTCTCCCGGCCCGCACTCACGGCGCCGGACGCGGTCGTGGTCGCGGTCGATGAGGCCACGCTGGAGGCGCTCGGGCGCTGGCCGTGGAACCGCGCGGTGCATGCCGAGCTGATCGATCGCCTGAGCGCCTCCGGGGTGCGCGCGATCGGCATGCCGCTGCTGTTGTCCGAAGCCGCTGCCGGCGACCACGAGCTTGCCGCCGCGCTCGCCGCCTCCGGTCGCGTCGTGCTGCCGGTGGCGCCGCGCGCGGCGGACGCCAGCGGCGGCGGAGTCGGCGACCTCCTGCCCAACCCGACCCTCGCGCCCCGGGCCGCGGCGCTGGGTCACGTCGATGTCGCGCTCGACGCCGACGGGCTCGCACGCCGGACCTTCGCCCGTGCCGGCAGCGAAGATGCGCACTGGAGCGCCTTCGCGCTCGCCACCCTCGAAGTGGCCACGCGCGCGGCCGAGACCGGCGGAGGCGGCATCGACGCCCGGCGCGAGGGCGGCCTGCGCCGCGTCGGCGCCAGCCTGCCCTGGGTGCGCGAGGGCGAGCTGCTGCTGCCGGTGCCCGATCCGCGGGGACATCCGCACACGATCTCCTACCACAGCCTGCTCGAGCAGCCCGCGCGCGTGCGCGAACTCGCCGGCCGCACGGTCTTCATCGGGGTCACCGCGGCCGGCATGGACGGCGGCCTGGCCACCCCCGCCTCGCTCGGCGGCAAGCCGATGGCAGCGGTGGAATTCCACGCGCGCGCCTACGAGGCGCTACGCACCGGCATCGTTTATCGCAGCGCACCCGCCCTGCTCCCCGCCGGCCTGGCGTTGGCGCTGGGCGTGGCCGCGGCCTGGCTGGTCGGGCGCAGCCGGCGCAGCGGCGCCCTCGCCCTCGGTGCGCTCGCCGCGGTGCCGCCCGCGGTGAGTGTCCTCGCCCTCGGCAGCCTGAAAGTCTGGATCGCGCCCACCGCGGCGTGGCTCACGCTCGCCCTCGGCGGCCTGATGTGGCTGCTGCGCCGGCTGCGCAGCACGCGCGGTTCGCTGATCCGCGCCCGCCACGACGCCGATGCCACGCTGCGCTCGATCACCGAGGCGGTGATCAGCATCGACGAGCAGGGCCGCGTCACCATGATCAATCCGGTCGTGGAGCGCCTCACCGGGCTCGGCCGCGCCAGCGCACGCGGCCGCACGCTCGACGCGCTGCTGGAGGACTTCAGCGCAGAAGCCGGCGCCGCGAGCGACGCGGCGCGCGATGCCCTCGCGCGACGCCAGAGCGTGCGTCTGCCCGAGCCGCTGCGCTGGCGCACGCCGGACGGCAGCGAGCGCGCCCTGCGCATGACCGCCGCGCCGATCGGCGAAGCTGGCGAAGGCGGCGTCATCGTGCTCAGCGACATCACCGAGACCCTGGCGATCACCGCCCGCCTGCAGCACGAGGCCACTCACGACCTGCTCACCGGCCTGCCCAACCGTGCCCTGCTGCTCGACCGCCTGCAGCAGGCGCTCGCCGGGGCGATCCGCCGCGGCAACCTGGTGGCGCTGCTGTTCGTCGACCTCGACCGCTTCAAGCGCATCAACGACAGCCTCGGCCACTACGTCGGCGACGAGGTGCTGCACGTGGTCGCGGAACGCTTGCAGGCCTCGGTGCGGGCGGGGGACACGGTGGCGCGCTGGGGCGGCGACGAATTCATCGTCCTGATGGACAACCTGCGCGACCACGGCGCGGTGGTCGCGGTGGCGCGCAAGCTCATCGACCTGCTCGAGCGCGAGGTCGAGACCGCCGGCGGCACCGGCATCGTGCTCTCGTGCAGCGTGGGCATCAGCGTCGGGCTGCAGGACAGCGCCGACGCCCAGACCTTGCTGTCGATGGCGGACAAGGCGATGTACCGCGCAAAACTCGAAGGCGGCAGCCGCTACACCTTCTACGGCCCGGAGATGAACACCTGGTCGCGCGACCGCCTGAGTCTGGAGGCGGCGCTGCGCCACGGCCTGACGAACCGCGAGTTCGAGCTCTTCTACCAGCCGCAGATCGACGTCACCAGCGGCCGCCTCGCCGGGCTCGAGTCCCTGATCCGCTGGAACCGGCCCGGGCGCGGGCTGGTGCGTCCCGACGAGTTCATCCCCGCCGCGGAAGAGAGCGGGATCATCCGCAACATCGGCGAATGGGCAATCCACGAGGCGGCCGAGCAGGCCGCGCGCTGGAACCGCGTCGGCCTGCTCGGCGTGCCGCTGGCGGTGAACGTCTCGGCGCGCCAGTGCTCGGACATGGCGATCGTGGACACCATCCGTGCCACCCTCTCCGAAACCGGGCTGGAGCCGCGGATGTTCAAGGTCGAGCTGACCGAGTCGACCGCGATGCGCGACCCCGAGCGCGCCGCCGAGCTGCTGCGCAGCATCCACGCGCTCGGCGCGGGCATCGCGGTGGACGATTTCGGCACCGGGTATTCCTCACTCTCGCTGCTCAAGCGCTTCCCGATCTCCGAGCTCAAGATCGACAAGAGCTTCGTCGGCGACATCGCCAACGACAACGACGACGCGGCGATCGTGCGCAGCACCATCGCGCTGGCCCACGGCCTGGGCATCGAGGTGGTGGCCGAAGGCGTGGAGACCGAGTCCCAGCTCGCCTTCCTCGCCCGCCACGGCTGCGACTCCGCGCAAGGTTTCCTGTTCGCCAAGCCGCTCCCCGCCGGCGAGATCCGGGCCTGGCTCGGCACCCCGCCGCCCCACGTCGAGCGCGCGGTACGCAATTCACGGCGCGGGCGGTGAGGGCTGAGAGCCAGGCCGCGAGGTGCCGGGCCGCGCTGCGCGGAGCGGCAGCCGCAGCCCAAAAAACGCAGCCCCGGACGGCGGATTCGCCGGACGGGGCTGAAGCGTCCCGGGCCGAAGGGAGGACGGCCCGGGCGAGGGAGAGGATGCTGCGGTGCCCGGCTCAGGGATGCCCGGACTTGCCCGCCTTGATGTCGTGGTACCACTGCTCGTGGTGCTCGCGCGCCCAGGTCTCGTCGACATAGCCCGTCTTCATGGACTCGTAGGCGCCCTCGGCGCCGAGCGTGCCCATGTAGATGTGGCCGAAGGCCAGCGCCAGCATCAGGATCGCGCCGATCGCGTGCACGATGTTCGCGGTCTGCATGTCGGAGCGCGTCCACTCGCCCAGGTTCGGGAAGTCCATGATCAGCCCGGACACCGCCACGGTGAAGCCGAGAATGGTGACGCCGAACCAGAACCAGGTCTTCTCGCCGAAGTTGAAGCGCCCGGAGGGCACGTGGCTGCCGTCGAGCAGGCCGCCGGCGCGGCGGATCCACACCGCGTCGATCGGCCGCCACACGTTGTCGCGCAGGAAGGCGAAGAACATCAGCAGCACGAAGATCCCGAACAGCGGACCGACGTAGTTGTGCACCAGCTTGCCGGCATTGAGCAGCAGCCCCAGCCCGCCATGGCCGATGAGCGGCAGCAGCACGTGCTTGCCGAACAGGATCGCCACGCCGGTGACCGCGAGCAGCAGGAAGCTGATCGCCGTGCCCCAGTGCACGAAGCGCTCGAAGCCCGAGAAGCGCAGCATCTTGCGCCCGGTCTTCTGGCCGTGCAGCTTCATCGTGCCCTTGATCATCCAGAACAGCAGGATGGCCGAAGGCACGAGGATGAGCAGCCAGCCGCCGTACAGCGTGACCGGGCCGTTGCGCAGCTGACGCCAGGTGTTGCCTTCGCTCTGGATCAGCACGCCCGCCTCGGGGCCGCGCACGGTGATGAAGTGCTCCTCGCCGGAGCGCACCGCGCGCCACACCGGCGCGTTATTGAGCGGCCGCTCGACTTGGCGCTGGGCCTGGTCCGCGGCGCTGCTGCCGGGCGGCGGTTCGGCCGCGTGCAGCGGCAGCGCCGTCGCCCACAGCATGAGCGCGAGCAACAGCACGGCAAGCCAGCCGCCGTGCCGCACCCGCATCGATGGTGTCGTCATGGCGCTCTCCTCACTGGATGCGGTTGTACTCGTTCTGGCCGCGGGCGCGCTCCTTGAGCGCCTTCTCCCAGGCCGCGCGGTCGCCCTTGAACTCGCCACCTTCCCAGGGGCGGGCGTCGGTCTTGCCGCGGTACTGGCCCTGCTCGTACACGGTGACCTGCGGCACCTCGCTGCACGCCGACAGGCCGAGCAGCGTGGCGCCGGCGAGCGCCGCGAGCGAGATCGACTTCAGTTTGCGCGCGCTCATGACTGGCCCTCCCGCTTGCGTTCCTGCTTGCGCTCACCGCCGCCGTAGGCGGCATCCCAGCCCCACACCTCGGCGCCGGTGCCGCGGCGCAGCACGCGCTCGCGGAAGATGTTGGCCACCACGTCGGCGTCGCCGGCGATCAGCGCCTTGGTCGAGCACATCTCGGCGCACAGCGGC
>Ga0268298_10002316_pt1 | contig 20942 bp, 23 predicted proteins | sample WWTPWeurt_MetaG_FD_194462 | JGI IMG/M metagenome (GOLD analysis project Ga0268298, IMG submission 194462) | Activated sludge microbial communities from WWTP in Nijmegen, Gelderland, Netherland - WWTP Weurt | ecosystem: Engineered > WWTP > Aerobic digester > Activated sludge | place... | reverse complement strand
TCGCGAAGGCGGCATGGGTGGCGGCCGGCGGGGCGGCGGCGGTGGACGCCGGCGTTAATTCCCGTAGGTGAGCATTATCTAGTCAAGGCGCGCCTGCCAAGTAGCAAGTAAATAGCTCTCAGGGTGGTATCTTTTCATCGATATATCCACTGGGAGATAAGGAAATGGCTACAACCACCCTGAGAGAAACACCGCTGGCCTCGGCGCACCGCAAACTGTCGGCGCGGATGGTGGATTTCGCCGGTTGGAACATGCCGGTGCAGTATAAGTCGATTGTCACCGAGCATATGGCAACGCGCGAGCGTCTTGGCATTTTCGATGTCTCTCACATGGGTGAGTTTCTAGTCACCGGCGATAAGGCCGCCGATTTCGTGCAATACGTAATTGCCAATGATGTAAATCGCTTGACCGAGCCCAACCGCGCTCTTTATTCTCAACTTTGCTACGAAGACGGCGGTACCGTGGATGATTTGATTGTCTATCGCCGCAAAGATAATTTTATGTTGGTGGTCAATGCGTCCAACATCGAGAAGGATTTTGCCTGGCTCAAAAGCCATGCCGGGAAATTCGGTGTCACCCTCACCGACCTTTCGGACGACACCGGTCTAATTGCCCTGCAAGGTCCGCAGGCTGTGCCGCTTTTGGCTGAAATTGCCGGAGACTTCGTTTCTTCCCTGCCCTCTTTCGGTTATGGTGAAGCCACCGTGGATGGTGTGAGCTTCAGTTTCGGTCGCACCGGTTATACCGGTGAGGACGGCTTCGAGATTTTTGTGCCGGCCGCCAAGGTAGAATGGCTCTGGAACACCCTTCTGGAAAGAGGCGCTGGTCGCGGCATCGAGCCTTGCGGTTTGGGTGCCCGCGATACGTTGCGCCTGGAAGCCGGTCTTCCCCTTTACGGCCACGAATTGGAGAAAGATATTACCCCCATCGAGTCGGGGCTTGGCTGGAGCGTTAAGCCTGAGAAGGGCGATTTCATTGGTCGGGAAGTGCTGGCTAAGCAGAAAGCCGGTGAGCTTTCCAGGCAGATTGTTTGCTTGAAAGCCGAAGGCAAGGCGCTGCCTCGTCAGGGCTATGCTGTTTTGCACGGAGAGCAGGAAGTGGGCAAGATAACCAGCGGCTCTCAGGGAATATTTGTTGGCTATCCTATTGCCTTTGCCATGGTTCCCAAAGAATTGACCAAGGTGGGAACGGAACTTTCAATCGCTATTCGTGATACCAAAGTGCCTGCCAAAGTTGTGACAAGACCGTGGTATAAGCGCAAAAAATAAGGATGGAAAAGGATTCCACGGCACTGGACCGCACTGGAAGAATTAGCTGACGCATGTGAGAAAGAGCAGGTAGGCTCCGCACATGGCGGCGAAGGCGATCAGATCGAGGGTGCGACCCTGGGCGGGCATTCTTCTGGTCTGGGCGATGGAATGAATTCTATAGTTCATGGTAATTGCTGCTTTCTAGATTCTCAAAATTGTCTGTCGTTTGCGGCGACAATTAGCTAGACTGTCTGCCTGGAAGATTTAGTAAGAAAAACGAGAGATTTTCTTACACACCTCAAAATTGCAACCAGGTCAATAGAACAAGAGTACGCAGGCGCAGGAGGACAGGTTGTCCGATATCAATACAGGGCAGATGATGGGCTTGGCGCTTGGCGGCGTGGTTGTTGTCATGGTGTTCGCCGGTCCAGTGCTTATCGGTCGTATTTTTGGCAGCGGTAAAAGCGGTAAGAGTGCCGAACTGATTCCGGCTGCGGAGACTTATTTTCTCTCCTGCGGCGAATCAATGACCGTGGTGCGCCAGGTGCTCACACGCGAATCCTTTCTAGGCTGCCGTTACCGGATTACTTACGATCGCATGGATGAAGGGCGCATACAGGCCCGGCTGTATGGAGTTCCCAAGATTTCCGGCGGAGCGGACCAGGGCGAAGTGAAGGCTGTGGATGTGCTGCTCAACATGCTCTTTCACCGGCTGGAAAGTGACAAGACGGAAGTGGAGTGGAGCTATGTGGTTATGAGTAGCAGAAGCCCGGCTGCCTTTTCAGTGGTGGAAGCCGGCAACAAGGCTTTTCGGGATGGACTGAAAAGCGCCCAGAGTGCCAGGCAATCCACGGCAGAGCAATTACTTTCTGCGGAAGAGGGCAAAGAGGCAAGCGCAACAGCAAAGGCGAAGGCGGACGAGCCGGAGAAGTCTGCGTGAATTCTCAAGCGGGAGAATTCGCCAAGTTTTAGGTTACATTCTTCTACGGGATAAGAAAATCTCGAACAATGTCTACTAGAATCTCTGCTACCGTAATTTGAGATCTATTATTTGGAGTTATTACCAATGTCAACGCAAGCCCTCAGTCATCCCGATGATCTCAAGTATGTGAAAACACATGAGTACATCCGAGTGGAAGGCGACATTGCCACAATAGGCATTACTGCCTTTGCCGCCGATCAGCTTGGCGACGTGACTTTTGTGGAATTGCCCAAAGTTGGCGAAAAGTTCAAAGTTGAACAGAAGTTCGGCGTCATCGAATCCGTGAAGTCTGTATCCGACCTTTACATGCCTGTCAGTGGCGAAGTGGTCGAGATCAACGATAAGCTCAATTCCGAGCCGGAAGTCGTCAACCTCGATTGCTACACGGCCGGTTGGATGATCAAAGTCAAGCTCGACAGCCAGAATGAAGTGGCTGGGCTTATGTCTGCAGCAGACTATAAGCAATTTATCGTCGACTAATAAAGGCCGTAAAGGCTTACGAGAGCAGGGTCGAATGTTGCTCGACCTTGTAAAGTAAGTATTAATTTATAGGCACTCTTGGAAACTTCGATATATGATGCGGCTGTCTGTTGGTTATGCAGTTAGCCGCTTTGCTGCGGTCCCCCGGGGGCAATTATGAAACGTCAGGTCGTTGTCAGGTCCACTCAACTGGGGCTTTTAGCCTTTTGTGCCGCACTAATCTCGGCTCCCGCCTCACAGGCTTCACCCGCTGCTGCTTCTAAGAAGAACTGTTCCCAGGCAAAGACCGGGCAGTGTCAGAAGAAAGTGGCCGGTGCCGCTGAGAATCTCAGTCTCACTCAAGAATCTGCTTGTGACCTGGTGCCGGCAGGCCGCAGTCTTAAGGTGCGGCGGGATGGATCGGTCTACGTTAAGGCCAGCCACCCCTATCAGCCCGATAGTGAGCGTTTCGCTCCCGATGTGGTGATGGGCGACAAAGTCAATGCCAAAGCGGCACTGCAACTTGCTACCAGCAATCAAGACAGCATTGTGGCTAAGTACAAGCAAATCGACAAGGAATTGCCCCGCGTACATAGCCCTCGTACCGGTTTGGCCGGGCTCAATCGTAACTGGCAGTAACTATTTGCTCATAGCCGCCGGGCACGCCTGATTGCGGTTATTGACCCGATGTTTGCGCTGGTTCGCCCGAGTCTGGCGGTGTTTGACTTGCTTGTGCAGGTTTTTCTGTCTCAGACTTCTCACTGTTGCCTGGAAGGGCTAGGCCCTGAGCCGGTTCCTTCTCAGGCTTTTCGGCGCCGCCTGATGGTCTTTCCAAGGCCGGTCCCTCCAGTTTGAGCTGGTTCAGTCTTTCCAGTTGTTCCTGGGCCAGGTCATAGAAGCGTGAGCCGGGTGTGATTTTAGCCAATTCCTGGGGAGCGGTTTGATCGTTATGATCGTTGTCGAGCTTTTCCATGGCATCCAGATAGAGTGCCTGGTTCAGCAGATCATCGCTGTTTTCCATGCCGGCGCCGCCGAATATATCCGGCACCGGTGCTCCCCTGAGAATCTGAATAGCGGCTTTGTAGTTGCCTTGCATAATGCTGGTCTTGGCTGAATGCGCCGTGTAGGTGCGCACGAAGCTGATGGTCAGGGCGCCCATGGCAAAGAGCAGGCCGATGGCGATGGCTAAATCCACCACCATGGGGTGTTTGTATGTTTCCAGCCGGCTGCGGCGGCGCGGTTCTATTCCTTCAATACCACCGGCTATGCCGCCGGTGATGCCGGTCAAGCTGTGGTTGCCGCCTGTCAAGCTGTGATTGCCCATGCCACCATTGGTGCCGGCCAGCATCTTGTCGGCGATGGCATCGAGGGCGCTTGAGGATATGGGCCTGGTGACGGGCGGCTCCGCAGCTTCCGCTGGGGGCCTGGCTTCGCCTGCCGGCTTTGCTGTTTGACTGTTAGCCTCTTGATCCACCTTGATTGGTCTTCTTGTGGCGGGGTAGCTTTGACTAAGACTACCTTATCATGGCACTTACGTCACTTCAGTTTGCTTTCCACGAAATCCAGTATTCGTTTACTTTTCGCTCCGTTTCGTTCCGCCCTGGCGGCCTCCGTCAGCGCTGCCACAACCTTTTCCTTTTCGCCGGCCGCGGCCAGTTCGGTGAGGCTGTCGAGGGCAGCGCGAGCCAGGCTGATTTCTCCAGCCAGGGCTAGTTTGGAAAGGGGAGGGATGGCGTCGCTGAGGTTCATGGGAGCACAGGCTTGGGCGGCCATGGTGCGCATGGCGGTGGAAGGGTCGTTGAGGCTCTTGATGACGGCGGTCTTCACTTCGTTGGAGCGGGCTAACTGTCCGTTTGTTTTCCGGAAAAGTTTTATGGCTGAATCCAGGGCTGCTTGCCGTTTGTCGGGGGCGCTGTCGCTTGCGGCCTCCAGGAGCAAATTGAGGGCTTCGGTGGTGGGGATATTGCCCAGGGCCTGGAGAATGTGCCAGTAAGTTTCGGCTGCCCGGGCATCTTTTTCCTGGATGGGTTGAGGGCTGAGGGGCAGTCCTGTGCGGGCTTCCATTTTGACGCACTGTCCGGCCAGTTTGACCAGAGCTGTAGCCGCTTCGGCTTTGCCCAGCCGGCCCAGAGCCTCCACTGCTTCATTGCGGTAGGCGGGGCCTGTGTCCAGAAGCTGTATGAGTTCGTCATAGGCGGCGGCGATTTTGAGTTCTCCGGCCAGTTTGACGGCATGGCGAACTTTGCTCACCGAGGCGCTTTCCGCCTGGGTTTGAGGCGCCATTTTGAGAGCTTCCTGTAAGACTGCCAGCACGGCCTGAGTGGTTTCTTCCGCCTGTAGATTTTCTTGTCCGGCCTTGAGCTGAGCCTCGCTTGGCCAATCAATGCCATCGTCATTCAAGTCATCATTTTCTTCCAGCCAGGTGAGCACCTGGTGTAAGGTTCTGGCAGCCAGGGGGGAGGAGAGTTCTGTCTGGCTCAGGACGGCGGCAACCTGGGGCAGACCCAGCTCGGCCGCCATGGATTTTTGTCCGGCAAAAGTAGAGCGGAAGGCTTCCACCAGTCCAATTGCTATTTCAAGACCGATATCGCCTGTCTGTTCATTGATTTTGTCTTGCTCTGTGCCTTTAATGAACTCGACCGGGCGATGGTGTCTGGCTACAACTACCGATTGGTAGTCGAAAAATTGATGGTGGCTGGCAAAAGACCTGGCCAGCGGCTCCTTGATTTTCTCCAGCGGCCAGGTGGAAAGAGCGCTGACGGCATCTACTCTAATCCATGGTTCGCTGTGGTCGGCATAGCTGATCAGGGCCTGATGCGCGGTTTCGGTGCGCAAAGCGGCCAGGGAACGGGCGATGTGACAGAAAGCGGGGCTGGTATTAATGGCGGTGTCCTCGAGGCTGGCGATCAATCTGTCGACAGCTTGTTCGGCGCCGATGTGAGCAAGAATCAATGCGGCATTGGCTCTCACTTGCCAGTCGGAGTGATGAAGGGGATCATGACTTTCTTTATCGCGATCGTGGTAGTCGGGCGGCAAGAGGGTTTGAATCAGATCTTCCCGGCTCTTGCCCTTAATCTCGTCTACGATTTTCTTCAGTTTGTCTTCCCAGTGAAGGGGCGGTAGCCGCAGGCAGATGCAGAGATTCTGAGAGTTGTTGCGAGCAACTGCCGAGTGGAAGTCGGCCCGAACATCTTTGAAAGCGCGGCCGCTCTCCGGGCTGGAGCCCACCAGTCCGTGATAGAAGAGCACATGCTCGATGGCAAAGTCGTCAGCCTTTAGCTCATTTTTATCCGGTTCGGAGAGGAGATTTGTGGCTTTACGAATCCACTTTGCAAGCATTGTCATCTGTTCTGCTTCCGTTATTGGGGAAAGGTTGTAGGTTCCGGGTGCGGTCTTGTCTGGCGGATTGGCCGGTTTTTAAGGGGGCGGCGGGATTGCTACCAGGCCCACGGATAGTGCTATGATCTGGGGCTTATCTGGCTTTCGATGCCAATATCCTAGTATGAATTCGTGGGGGTTTCCGTGAACACCTTCTTAAGCGCCGCACAAAAAACGCTGCAAGAACAGTATGTCAAGTTTGTAGATGAAGTAATAGCGCCTGTGGCCGCTGAACTTGATAAGGTCGAAGGCAGCTCGTGCCAGAAAGAAATTATGAGTAAGCTCGGTCAAAATGGCTACCTGGGCATTACGGTAGCTAAAGATCTGGGCGGTCAGGGCGGGACCCTTCTGGACGCCGCCCTCTTCGTGGAAGCTCTGGGCGCACAGGCCGCCGGTCTGGCCCTGGCGGTGAGCAGCCACTACAGCGTAGTGGAGTTGATCAGCCGCTTCGGCAGCGAGACTCAAAAGTCGCGTTATTTGCCCCTTCTTGCACGTGGTGAGTGTTTCGGCGCTCAGGCCTTTTCGGAAGAGAAAGCCGGCTCCGACCTCAGTTTGATTGAGACCATTGCCGAAGTGAACGGCGCCGAGGTCAAGCTCACGGGCGTTAAGACCTGGGTGGTCAGTGCTGATCTGCCGGTTCTATTGGCTGTGCTTGGCAAAAACGGTGAAGAAAAGGGAGTCTGGCTCCTGGACGGCGCCGACCGGAGCAGCGTGGAACTTTCCGCGCGCAAGGGCACCATGGGTTTCCGCTCGGCACGCCTGTTCGATGTGACCTTGAAAGCGGCTAAGGCGAGCGCCGATAATCAATTGAAAGGGGCTGATGCCCTGGCTCTTGCCTCTTGTGCCCTTGATGTCTCCAAGACCCTGTTGGCTGCCTGCGCCCTCGGTCTCTGCCAGCAAGGTCTCAGTCTGGCCGCTCAGCGCGCCAACACCCGGGAACAGTTCGGCGCACCCATCGCCAAAAATCAGGGTGTGCAGTGGAAACTGGCCGATTTCTCCACGGACGCCGCCGCCGCCCGCTTGCTCACTTACCGGGCTGCCTGGTCCAGGGACGGGGCCCCCGCCGAGTTTCGCAAGTTCGCTGCCATGGCTAAAAGTTATGCAGCCCGCACCGCCCGCTTGCACAGTGGCGAAGCCGTGCAGATCTTCGGTATGCTGGGAGCATCCTGTGATGAGCCCCTGGAGAGAATTTACCGGGACGCCAAGCTGACGGAAATTTTCGAAGGTACTTCGGAATTGCAGAAGGTAATTCTCAAGGAAGAGCTGGGAGTCTAGTTCGACTCCACTGTACTGCCGCTTCTTCAGGGTACATACTGTCTGGTTGGTTGGCTGTTAAGGAGCTGATGATGCTGAAAACAGGCGGGTTTAGGCGTACAATCCTGACCATTTTGCCTGGTCTGGTGTTGTCTCTGACCGCAGGCGCATGGGCCTGGGCTGCCGGTGCCGACGCCTACAGCACCGGCGTGCAACTGCTCACTGCCAGGAAGTTTCCGCAGGCTGCTCAGTATTTCAGCCAGGCGGTGAAGGTCAGTCCCCGCCAGGGAATGGCTCTTTATTACCTGGGGCTATCCAAGCATTATCAGGGGGACAGGCAGGGTGCCATGGAGTCTTACTCCCGGGTCCTCTCCGAATATCCCGGCACAGAAGCCTGCAACCTTGCCGTGCGCGGCATGTCCAGTATTGATCCTTCCATTTTGCAACAGCTTGGCCTGGCCGGCGGCGGCCAGGCTGCCGGTCGGCGCCAGCAGCGGCAGGAAGCATCTCAGGGTACTGATGATCTTTCCATGCCGCCGGAATGTCGGGTCAATTTCACGAAAGAAAGCAGTTGCATGATCGTGGATGGCCGGGTAAACGGGCGCTCCACCCGCATGTTGTTCGACACCGGCGCTGAAAATGTAGTTTTCGGTATGAATCACATCCAGGAGATGGGCATCAATCTGGGCAAGAGCGAGCAGTCCGTCAATGTCACCGGCTCCGGCAGCCGGGGCAGTCAGAAAGCGGGTGTCTATTTGGTTGAATTGTCTCTGGGCAATATTGTGCGCAAGAACTTCCCGATTCTGGTTATGGAGCATGCCGACAACTATCCGATCATCGGGCAGCGCTTCTTCGACGAGTTGAAGTACACCGTCGACAATAATTCCAACTGCATTACCTTTCAGCGCCGTACCGGGCAGGTCGCCAGTAATGCGCCCCTCACCGCTTACGATGTACCTTTTGAAAGAGACGGCAAAGAGATTCGCGTCATGACCGAGATAGAGGGAAAGAAAGTGCCCATGTGGCTTGACACCGGTGCTTCTTGGGTCTCAATGAGCGCCTCCCAGGCCCAGGCTTGCGGTATTGCTGTGCCCGATGATGCTCGAGTCGTTCAAACCAGGGGCGTCAATGGCTTGAGTCGCACTCGCTTTGTACGGGTGCGCTCCATGCGCCTTGGTCCTGTGGATAAGCGCGATTATGAAATCGGTGTGGCCGATAGTTTGCCGTCGCCCTATCCCCTTTTAGGCGGAGATTTCCTGCAGAACCAACAGTTCACCGTAGATTACGACAGAGGTGTTATTCACTTCGGGCGGCATTGAGCCCAGGAAGTAAGTGTTGCCAACCATCTCGCTAGTCATAGTTGCCCAGAACGAGGAGCGCACACTAGGTGCCGTAATCGACGCTGCCAAGGAACTGGTCTGCGAGATTATTGTGGTAGACTCCGGCTCCACCGATAGTACCATTGCTATTGCCACCGACCGTGGTGCTAAGGTCATTCATCAAGATTGGCTTGGTTATGCCAGGCAAAAGAATTTTGCCATAGATCTGGCAGCCGGTGAGTGGATCCTCAGTTTGGACGCGGATGAAATATTGACACCGCCTCTCGTGCAAGAGTTGAAAGCTCTCATAAGTTCACCTGATTTTGCCAGGTATGACGGTTATAAAATCCCAAGAGTGTTATACATAGGCGAAACTCCCATTTTCCACGGCGGCTTTTATCCCGATGCCCAGTTGCGTTTATTTAAAAAGGGCAGTGGGCGCTGGGGCGAGCGCCTTGTGCATGAAGCGATTAAGATGGACGGGCCCAAAGCCGTCTTGAAAAACCACATGGATCATTATTCCTATAAGACCGTGGATGACTTCGCCGCCGCCATGGATAAGTATGCCCGGCTCTCGGCCCGGGAATTCTATCAGCGTGGCAAGTACCAGTGGCGAGCCCACCCTATTAATCTGGTGCTGCATCCGCTCTGGACCTTCCTGCAAAGGTACTTCTTGCGCGGCGGCATTCTGGACGGCAGACTGGGTTTAAGGCTGGCAGTCATATACAGCGACTATGTGCGCAAGAAAATAGTCTATTTGCGTGAACTGGCCAGGGATAAGCAGGCGGATTGTTCCTAAATTAATTGGGGCGGAGCCGGCATTAGAACAGCGGGGACCGGCAGGTATTTCGCTCGGGGCTGGGTAAATATTTAGAGACCGATGCTTTGATAAATTCTGCTGGGTAGAGCGGATTGGTCCGTATTCAGGCAGTGTGTTTGAATAGTGAGAAAGGAAAGCCTTAAGGAGGATAAAATGGCTGGAAAGAATCGGGCTCCGGCTCTCATAGCTGCACTGGCCCTTGTTTTCTTGCCAGTGGGTACCCGGGCTGCCGGCGTAGATCCCTATGAAGCGGGCATTAAGCAGCTTTCCGCCAAACAGTTTGCCCAGGCCGGTCTGTCTTTTCAGCAAGCCGTCAAGGCTAACCCCAAGAATGCCATGGCCTTTTATTATCTGGCCCTGGCCAGGCACTATCAGGGCGACCGTTCGGGAGCCATGAATGCCTATTCCAGGGTCATTTCTACTTTTCCCGGTTCCCAGGCCAGCAGCCTGGCCCTGCGCGGCATGGCTTCTATTGATCCATCCATTATGCAGAAATTGGGTCTGGCCTCAGCAGGCGGCAACTCCGGGGCCGGTGCCGCGCCTTCCGGGGGCGGGCGTAACTACGGCAGCAATTACACGGCCAGTTCCAGTAGTTCTTCCAACGATACAGTTCCGGATGAGTGCCGGGTTTACTTCACGAAGGACGCAAATTGCTTCGTAATGGATGTGCGCCTCGGCAATCGGCCATTGAAAATGATGTTTGACACCGGCGCCGAGTCTACCGTGGTCGGGAAGAATCATTTGCAAGAATTGGGTCTACCTTTGCCTACAGGCCCTTCCGTCGGTACTGCCCATGGTGTAGGCGAGGGAGGCGGTCAGCGTTTCTGGGTGCAGAAGATGGATGTTACTTTGGGCGGTATTACGCGGCGAAATTTTGAAGTATGCGTGCAGGAGCATATGCCGGGCTATCCGCTCTTGGGTCAGACTTTCTTCCATGACATGCGTTACACCGTTGATAATGGTGCCAACAGCATTCATTTTATGAAAAAGAAATCCGACAGAGGCTCGGTCTATTCTTCTCTCAGTCGGGATCCCAACGTTGTTCCTTTCACCCGGGAGGGCAATGAAATCGTTGTGGTAACTGAGGTGAACGGCCGGAAGCTGCCCATGTATTTTGATACAGGGGCGTCCGGTGTGGCCTTTTCCCCTGAACATCTAAGCCAGGTGGGGCTTACTATTCCGGACGATGCCCGCACCTCCATGAGTCAGGGAATAGCAGGCAACTCTCTTGTCCGCAACTTTCCCGTGGGTTCATTGAAGTTGGGGCCCATTGAGAAGCGTGACTTTGAAATTGGTGTCACGATGTCCTCTCACATGCCGCATCCGCTTCTGGGTCAGACCTTTTACAACGATTATCAATACACCATCGACTACGACAAGAGCGTCATTCACTTTATGCGCCGTTAGGGTCGCGGTCTCATTTCTTCCAGGGTAGTATCAGATTGCCTTTATCCGTGCTGATCAGATTCTTGCCGAAGGACCTGTGGTCGAAATGCGACTGGTACTGAATTGAGACACCCTCCTTTTCATTCACCCCGGTGCAGGTGAAGGTGGAAGAGGCGTGGTGATCACTTTGCCCCTCGAAGGCATCGCCCCTGGATAGGAGGAAGTCGCTCTTGCCGGCTTTCTGAAAGAAGCCGTCTGTGACGAAATGGGCACTGCCCTTCTGGAATGAGAGGCTCTTCACGTGAAGGGCGAAGGCTTTCTTCATCCATTCCGTTTGCTCGCCTGTGGTTTCCTTTTTCTCTTGTGCCATGACTGCCTGGGGGGTGCAAAGGATGACGGCAGCCGCTGCCAGAGCAAGCTGTATTCTTGTCGGTGCCATTTTCATGGTCCTCCTCATGAGGGCTGTCTCGGGTGATTGTATTTCTCTTTTTCCCTTCTTGCCAGAAACGCCGCTCTTTGTTCTCTATATTGACAATCGCTTGTAAGTAGGAGTAATACCTGCCATACTACCTCCGGGGCTACAAAGCTAGAGAGCCTCGTGCGCAGAAAGAGTTTTATTTGCGCATACACGCTATACGAGATTCAATGAAGAAGTTATTTGTCGGCAACCTGTCTTTCAACTTGACGGAGTCCGATCTGGAAGCCCTCTTTGCCCCTTCCGGGCAGGTTACCTCGGTTTCCATCCCCACCGACCGTGAGAGCGGTCGCAAGCGCGGTTTCGCTTTTGTGGAAATGAACACAGAAGCCGAAGGCGAAGCTGCTATCCGCAACCTTGATGGTAAAGAAGTTGACGGGCGCACTATTGCAGTCAACGTCTCCAAGCCCAAGCCGAGATACTAAGCCGCTGCTTCCTTAAACAAAGGAAGAGGTGATTAGAGTGAAGCTGTCGAGTTAGATGCTCGCTGGTTTTGTCGCGGGCCCATCCGGTAAGCTGCAGGCTTCCGGGTGGGCTTAAGAGCTGGCTTAAGGATTGGCTTAAGGGTTGGCTTAAAGATCAGTGCCGCCCCGCTGCCGACCTACCTGTTTTCGGTCTGAATTCTCACCCAGATTCTATCGATTGCTTCTTTCAGTGCCGGTGAAACCTGCTCCCTTTGCCACATAAGATACTCTTGCGCGCGTCTACCCATGATGAGCAGGTCTTTTTCGGCCATCTTTCGTACTATCGGATCCGGATCCAGTAGTTTTGTCGATTGGCAGATGGGGCGCATGCCTTCCTGGAGATTTTGCTTCGAGCTGAAGTCTGTGAGCGTGCCGCTTTCGTTAAAGCGCGCTGTTGCAGTAAGGGTTCCGGAATTGCCGCCCTGGGGTATGACATCGATTTGCCCCTGAGCAATTGAGCCTTTGCCTTCTTTTGAAACTTTTAGCGCCTGCCCGTTCCATTGAAACTGGTACATGCCGTCCTGGGCCAGCTCTTGCGCTAGATACAAGCCTGCTTCCAGTATTCGTTTTCTGTCTTGTTCCGACTGACCGCGCAGATTGCTCGTGGTCATGAGGTTTTTCAGTTGTTCGCCGTTGGTCAGAGGGGCGGCGATTCCTTTCTTCTGATCAACAGAAACAACGAAGATGTTATTGCTTGAAAGCGGAGGCGGCGGGTCTAAGGGCAGCGGCCACTGTGGAAAACGCAGCAAATAGAAAACCTGGTTGGGAAAAGTTTCTTTCAGGGCTGCCTGGTCTAGATAAACCAGTTTGCCCCGGCTGAGAATCGGTCTACCCTTTGGAAAAGGCAGAGTCTTGAGAAATTTCTTTATGCTGGTTCGGGGCTGTTGCGGGAATTTGAGGGCTTCCAGTCTGGCTTTCTCTGCTTCGGAAAGCGGTGCTTCTACTAGCTCGTCTTTGAAAGGCTGCGGTCTAGGGTGCGTTTTGTCCGGATATACCACGCCGCTTCCTACAGTGGCGCTCTCTGCCGTGGCAGTTCCAGTAGGCTCAATGGATTCGGGCATGGCGCCGACCTCGGGGGGAAGGGCTGGGATGAGCATTAGAGCAGTCAGCCAGGGCATGATTTCTTTGTTGTTCACCAGGAGCGTCCTTCTTTAGCAGGGGCAGATAGTCAGAGTCGAGAGGCTAACGGTTTTGTCGGGTCTGAGTTTAATGCCGGGTCTGCGTTTCTTCAAGGCCAGGCTTTGAGCAGGATTTAAAAAAATGGATAGAATTGCTCTCATGCGGCATCCCCTGATTTATCTTTCGGTTCTGCAGCGGTACGTTGCGTCTTGAGGTCTTGAGATGGATCTTCAGTTGGATAGTGTGATAGAGCTGGCGCAGTCACTTTGCGAGCTTCTGGTTGAAGCTGTTTGTAATTTTGTCAGAGTGATCAGGTCTCATCCGGTTGAGACCTTTATCGGTGCTCTTTTGAGCGGGACGGTCGTCTGCGCCGGTCTCTGGCAGTGGCATCATAGCGCCGATTTTGCAGTGGGTGAGCTGGCGTCGAGGGTTACCGCCCGGAATTTTCAGGGGCTTGATACCTGTCTGGATATAGACAAATTCAGTCAGTCCACGGCGGTACAGTTGTACAGCAGTTGCCGAGATGAGAGAAAAATGCAAGTTATGGCGCGTCTCTTCGGTCTCTCGTACCAACCCAACTCCTGCGCCGATCTTGGCACCGCCATTAAGTCTCGCTTGCAACAGATCTCCGGGCCGAAAGCCGAGCCTTTGAAAAGCCCAGTTTCTCTGCGCTACCAGGGGCAGCTTGAGCCTCCGGAACTTTTTTCTTGTTTTAGGTTGAAAGCTTCCAGAACTATGCGCTTTGAGAGCCCTCAGGGCGAGGTTTTGGTAAGCGTCTTGCTGTCTAAAAAGTCCCTGGCCGACAATTTTCTCGTGGAGAGCCTGCAGTCGGCACCGCAGTTGCTTGATTGCCTGGCTGCCCAGGAACTGCCTCCGGCAAATTATCCCAGTCTCAGACCGTTTGTCGGTAGCGCTGCCGTGCTCAAGGCGAAAGAGAAAGTAGGAGCGCTGAAACCTGTACTGCGCAAGCTTGGTTCCAAATGGCTGGAGTAAGGAACTGCTAAATGGTGACCACTGACTATAATTTGGGCTATGTTAGACTTTTCCTGTCTGTCTAGAGAGTGTTCGCGCCAGGGGTATTTTGAAAGAGTCCCGTCAGTTAGCATCGGCTTTCGTGCTTGGCTTGCTCGGCGTTTTGGTGGTCGGGCTGCTTTCACTTGTGGTCTGTTTGCTGTTCAAGGGCGATAGACCGGCCTCCAGCCTGGCTGTCGGCTCAGACCGGGACAGTCTTGCCGGTCTTCCTAAGGATTTTGCCCCCGAAAATCTCGATGCCGACCTGCAATATCGTAAGGGTCTCTGGGTTGGTAACGGACCGGTGCATGATCGGCAGTTGATCAATTTTGCTAAAAGCCATAAATCTATCGGATTCATGGTGTTGAATCAGGCTGAAGTCACCGGTGAAGGGCTGGCGGCCCTGGCCGGTCATGGCTTGCGCAAGTTGGAATTGCGCGATATGGATATAACCGTGGGCATGGCTGAGGGTATTTCCAAAATCTCCGAACTGGAGTCTTTGCAGTTAAATGATCAGTCCGCTGATGACAATGTGGTGAGAGCGCTTTCCGGTCCCCGCTCTCTGGCTGAGCTTGGTTTCAGGCACAGTCGCGTCACTGCGGCGGGATTGAGCACTGTCTGCCGCACCTATCCCCGCCTCCTGGATGTCTCACTGGTTGATTGCAAGAATATCGATGATAAGGCATTGAGAGTGTTTGAGTCTCAAAAGCAATTGAAGGGGTTGACGGTAATGTATTGTCCGGTCACCGCCGGTAGTATCGTCGCTCTAGTCGATGCCTTGCCGGTGGAACGCATTCATATTTATCAGGCTGGTGCAGTGGGTCAGTTTCTAGCCGGTGTCAAGAGCCGACGTCTGAGCAAGATAAATCTACCCGGGGTTGTCTTGAAGGAGAAGGAAGTGGAGATCCTCTCTCGCATGAAGAACCTTAAAAACCTGGTATTGGATCGTCCGGCCGGCGCCAGTAAGGCTCAGTTAGATGCACTGCAGGCGAGGTTGCCGCATTGTACTTTAGAACTGGTGGTTGAACCTGAGAAGCCGGAAGTGGGCTTGGTAGATTAGGGTTTGATTGCGCTGACGGCACTTTGAGCAATCCTGCCGGTCGGGCATTGCTTACTTAAAGTGCGGCAGTTTAGAGGGAGACCTAGATTTAGGGGTAAGATGATAGTACGGATCATGACTTTCCTGTTTGAAATTTCAGGTCCAATTTCCCGGGAGAATTCATGACCAAGTACGGACCGGTGACCATTCACCAGAACGGCATTGCCGCCAAGCAGTTAGCCGCCACGCCCACGCCTGTAGTAGCATTGTCCAGCCGCATTGCCCATTCTCTGGAAAACGTCAGGCTTTCCATGCATCTTGAACGTTTTGAATCAGTAGAGCGTCTTTCGGTGGACATCAAGTGTATAACCCGATTCCCCGAGTACGGCTACGAACTAAAACATAACGCACCCTGTGAGATGCGTATCGGTCAGACCCATGGAGCAGCAGTGGTGCAAGCCACTTGTATCTGTGTGGATTTCCACGATGCTCATGACACGCTCATGGAAGTGGAATACTTGCTGGGCGAAGAGTCTCTGGCGAAAATGTCCATTCCCATCAAGTTTCCGCCTGTGGCAGGTGACTGTCCCTAGGGACAGTCACCCGTTAAGGGTTTTTCTTACCAGTTGCCGTAAGTGGAGCTGGGTCTTCTTTCGCGCGGTTCCGACATAGCCACGTGCAAGACGCGGCCGTTGAACTCGCTGTTATCGAGGGCGGCGATGGCATCGTCCGCTGCTTCTTTGGTGCCCATTTCCACAAAGGCGAAGCCTCGCGGTCTACCTGATTCACGGTCAGTGGCCATTTTGGCTGAGAGAACATTGCCGTGGTTGGCGAAAAGGGAATTGATCTCACCATCGGTGGTGTTGAAAGAGAGATTTCTGACGAATAGTTTGAAGTTTTGCATTTTACGTAACCTTATTTGTGTGCAGGCGCTCCAGTTTCTTTAGAAACTGAAGGAATGAGTAGATTGGCTTGTTTGGGAAGGACACAGTGCGGCGAACGCCGAGGTGGAGTCAACACGGCCCAGGGCTCGGTTTCTCTCAAAAGACGACGGTTAATTTCAATATCCGAAAAGTGGCTTTGCAACTAATACCTTTGGCAATAAAACTCAAAGGGTGAGCAAGACAGCCTGACTGATTCAAGGCAAGTATGTCACAACTGCCAGGTAAAAGTGCGGCTTCCCCTTAAAGATTAAGGTTTGTCCGGGAATTGCTCAGAGTGAAAAGCGGCTTGCTCTCTTTAAAGGCGTGCCGGAGCCGATGGTGCTCATATTTAAGAGCGGCTCGGCTTGGAGTGTGCCGTAAGTGAACCGTAATTTGCGATCTGTGACGCTGAAACAATTCAGGTCTTTCAGTTCTTTCACATAGTCCTGGGGATAGATAATCTTCTGGTCGGGGAGTTTTAGATTGAGTACCTCGGCAATGGAATTCGTAAGAGCTACGCAGTCGCTCTTGCCCACCTGAAAAGGCCGGTCTTGCCAGAGCGACACTCTGGCCAGGCAGCGCTGATAAGTGTTTTCATCCACTACCGCCACAAGGGCGTTGAAATTGCGCAGATTGCCTGGCGCTGCCCTGTTCATTACCATGCCCGGTACCGGTTGAAAGAGGGCCCAGGCTTGATCCTGAAAGCGGCAGGGCACTCGTCCTATGGATTCGGCTTCAGTCAGGTTGAACGGCAGAGATCTACTGAACGCCACATAGCTGTGGCCGGGAAAGCCGTGGGGATTGTCGGCAAGGGCGGCGCATAGGCATACGTAGTAAGGCTTTGCCACGCTATCGGCGCGCAGATCAATGAGCCTGGGCGGAGCCGCCGGCAGCCGATATTGAAAATACCAGACCACCATATAAATGATCAGCAGCGCTGAACTTGAGGCGGCTGCTCCGCTCAATATGCCGGTTGAGAGTTTGAGAACTGCTTTGATCCTGCTACGAGTCAACATTGCCTTCCATGCCTGGTCATTGTGGTGAAATGCTTAGACAAGCATAGTGAATCGGCGGTTCTGTTTGAGGCGGGCCCGAACAGTTACTCAATTGTTTGCTTATGCTTCAAGGTAGATTAATGGCGTTCCGGTCTGGCGCCTTTGCGTTGACGACCATGGGGCGCAGAGGTATTGCTATAATTTCCTCTCGTTTGGCGCACAGTACAGTCAGGGGCTCAATTAAAATGGCAAGAAAATCTCTTGAATTTGCAACTGTGGGTGAAAGCACCGCCTCCGGGCCTAAAATCTCTTCCCGCTCTCCTTTTGCTGCCGGGCTTTCCATGTGGGGCGGCAGTTTTCTCATGCTTTTACCGGGTGGTTTGATCGTTACGTATATCGGCGAAATAATTGCCGGTACTACCAGGCACGGCGTGCCTTCGCAAGTTGGCTTGATTGTATTTTTGACCGGTCTTGTCTACCTTGGCTTTCGGCTGGTTTCCGGGCAATTGAAGGAACGCCGGGCCGTGAAAGAATTGTATGAAGAACAGGCTTTGCTAAATCGCGCCAAGAGTAAGCACGGTGTTTTGACGGTATCCGAGGCCGCCCTGGATTGTCGGCTCAGCATTCTTGATGCCAAACAGGCTTTTGAAAGACTCTCGAAGCTATCGGTGTGTCAGATCGACGTCACTGAGCAGGGTGAACTCTGTTATCGCTTTCCCAGTTTTGAAAACCCTTGCGAGCCTGTTGAGACCTTGATGCCTGGTTTTACACTGGAAGTTAAGGAGAAGGATCCGGCATAGTCAGTACGGCAGCACCGTGGAAGCGCCCATGCTTGAGATCGCTTAAAGCCTGGTTGGCTTCTTGCAGTGGATAGAGGTTGACTTTTGTGCGCACCGGTATCCGACCGGCTATTTCTAAGAATTCGATGGCGTCCTGTCGGGTTAGATTGGCCACCGACTTTATGGAGCGTTCCTGCCAGAGATCGGCGTAGGGAAAAGAGGGAATATCGCTCATGTGAATGCCACCACAGACGATGCTGGCTCCCTTCTCGGAAGCTTTCAGAGCCAGGGGCACAAGTTCTCCCGCCGGTGCAAATATGAGGGCGGCATCCAGCTTTTGAGGAGGCATCTGATCGCAGTTTCCGGCCCAGATTGCTCCCAGGCTTCTGGCATATTCTTGACCGCTCAGGTCGCCTGGTCTGGTAAATGCATACACCTCTCGCCCCTGGAAGAGGGCTACCTGAGTGATTATATGGGCGGCAGCGCCGAAGCCGTAAATACCCAGTCGCTTACCCTCTCCGGCCAGTTTGAGAGTACGCCAGCCTATCAGCCCGGCGCAGAGAAGCGGGGCTGCTTCCTGGTCTGAAATGCCATCAGGAAGCTTGAAGCAATAGTTGCGGTCGGCTACGGTATGGTCGGCATAACCACCGTCTAAGTTGTAACCTGTGAACTTGGGATGATCGCAGAGATTCTCCCGCTCTGAAAGGCAGAAACGACAGCCGGCGCAGGTCTGACCGAGCCAGGGCACGCCCACGCGCTCCCCTATCTTAAAGGGAGAGGGCATCTGGTTTTCATCGGCGGCCAGGGCTGCCACCGTGCCGACGATCTCGTGACCAAGCACTAAGGGCAGTTTAGCCTCTTTTAAATCGCCTTCGATAATGTGAAGATCGGTGCGACAGACGCCGCAAGCCGAGACTTTCAGGAGCAGTTGACCGGGTTTTAGCGGCGGTATCGGTAGTGATACCATTTTCAGTGGCAACCCGCATTTCTCAAAGACCATTGCTTTCATAAGGCTGTTTGCACTCTTTCTCTATTGCGGCAATCCGGGTACTTTTCGGGCACTGAAGATGATCATATTAGGGTTGGCATCGGCTGCACCGCTTGTGCCCGGGGGCAGGTAGGAGGGATGGGTGAAGAGGTAGCCCGAGGGCAGGGGAACCTTTTTATAGGCGCCGCCTGTGGCGGGCATGGTATTGAGACCCAGGTTCTCCAGCTTCGACTTGTCCCAGGAGACGTAAATAATTTCTTTGCCGTCCGGCGACCATTTGGGAATGCCGCTGGTGATACCGGTGGCGGTGAGTTGCTTTTCTTCGCCTTTGACCAGATCGATTTTGAAAACACGCCAGTCTTCACCACCGAAATGGCGCATGAAAACTGCTGTTTTACCATCCGCTGCCAGCCAGGGATCGTAATCGCCCAGCTTAAAAGCCCTCAGATCGGAAGTGCTGACAATTTGACCTTGCGGCAACTGCCTCACTTGCGTGCCGTCGAGCTTCATCGTATAAAGCCTGCAGGCGGCATTTTTGTCCTGGGAGAGTGGTACCACCGGAAAAATCAGTTGCCCGTTGATGCAGTGGGGATCGGCCGCTGCCAGGCCGGAAGGCGTGTTCACCACTTCGCTCCGGTGGTCGGCCAGATGATAGAGTTTGAGCTGGGGCAGGGAAGTGAGGTTGCCCCGGTGAATGTAGATAATGGTGTCATTGTCTATCCATGAACTATTGGCATTCATAATTTCCTCACCCCAGGGCTCCACATCTTTTTGATTGCTGCAGGCGAGGGTACGGTTATGGGCCGAGCCGCTCAGGTCGGCTACAACTATTTCGGTATTTAGATAATTGCTGCCGTTTTCTTCGGCATAGTCGGAGGGCAGAATGCCTCTTTTGCTCGGGTTATAGCGGGTAAAGGTGATTTTCTTACCATCCGGGGAAATTCGGGCATGGGTCATTTCTCTCCTTGCATCAAGCAGAAGGGGGTGAAAGTTCTTCCCATCCAGGTCGGCAGTATAAATGCCGAACATATCGGGACCCCGGTAGCCGAAAAAGAGAGGACTGGCAAGCAACAGTTGTTGCCAGAAGAGAAGACCGGCCAGTAAGAGAAAGATGGCCAAAATCAAGAGAATCTGTCTTCGCTTCTCAGCTTTCAATGGTCTTCTTCCTTCTGGCACTGGCAGCTAGATTGAGAGCTTCTACGAATATGGAAAAGCCCATGGCTGCATAGATATAGGCTTTGTTTATGTGCTGTCCGCAGCCTTCGGCGGCTAGTACCACACCTATTAGCAGGAGGAAGCTCAAGGCAAGCATTTTAACCGTGGGAAACTTGTGAATGAATTGACTGACCGGCTGAGAGAAGATCATCATGATTATGACGGCGATGATTACGGCTACTATCATTATCCAGATCTGATCAACCATGCCCACAGCGGTTATAACTGAATCCAGGGAAAAGACCATGTCTAGAATGGCGATTTGAATTAGTGTGCCCCACAGGGATGGACTTGCCTTCTTGTCTGCAGTTTCGGCTTCACCTTCGATTCTTCCGTGTATTTCTTTGGTAGCCTTAGCCACCAGAAATGCACCACCGGCCAGCAAGAGCAGGTCCCTGCCTGAGAAGGAATGAGAAGCCAGGCTAAAGAGCGGCTCTTTGAGGCTCATCACCCAACTCAAAGAAGCAAGCAGGGCAATTCTTGAGAGCATGGCCAGAGCCAGACCGGCAATACGGGCTGTGTTCTGTTGCTTTGCCGGAAGCTTGGAAGACAGAATCGATATGAAGATAATATTGTCGATGCCAAGGATTATTTCCATGGAGGTGAGAGAGGCCAGTGCCGCCCAGACTTCACCATCTAAGAGTAAATTTGTATCCATATCCTTTATGACAGACCCTTTTTAGTTGCCCCGCGTGCTGCAAGTTTAAGTTACTGAGGGGTAAGTATAGCTGGTAAAGTGTGTCAAATTGAACCGGATTGACTAGGTCTGGACCACTCTTTCGGTTGATACGGCTATCGGGCATTGATTCTAAGATGACGCAGTCGGTCCGTGGAGCGAGTTAGCCATGTGGAAAGATTGGAAGCAAGTCAGCCTGAGATTGTCGAGCAGTGGGCTTGTATTGAGCGCTGTCGGTTATTGCGGGGCTGGGTTACCGGCTGGGCTGGCCCAGTTGAACGTGCCGCTCTTAACTATCAACAAGCATGTGCAAGACCGGGTAGTCTTGAAGGAAGGTCGTTATCGCATACTCGTCAATGATGGTAAAGGGTGGCGGGCTTTTCAATGCGGTTTGTTGAGAGCCGGAAAAG
>Ga0268298_10002315_pt1 | contig 20955 bp, 15 predicted proteins | sample WWTPWeurt_MetaG_FD_194462 | JGI IMG/M metagenome (GOLD analysis project Ga0268298, IMG submission 194462) | Activated sludge microbial communities from WWTP in Nijmegen, Gelderland, Netherland - WWTP Weurt | ecosystem: Engineered > WWTP > Aerobic digester > Activated sludge | place... | reverse complement strand
TCGGACGGCGCATGGGCTTCCTGGCGACCCTGGCTTTCCTCGGATTCGGCTGGGTGACGTTCGATGGCGCGATCACGAAGCGCGAGGACCCCAACCACGCGCTGACCGTCGCGCCCGGCGTCGACGAGTGGGTGCTCCGCCGCAATCGCAGCGGGCATTACTTCTCCCCTGGGCTCATCAATGGTCAGCCTGTGCGCTTCCTGCTCGATACGGGCGCCACGCACACCTCCGTGCCGGCGCACCTGGCCCAAAGCCTCGGCTTACGCCCAGGCGCCCCGTCGACGGTCTCGACGGCCAACGGAACGGTGACGGTTCGCGCAACCAGAATCGACGCCCTGGATATCGGGCCATTTCGCTTCGCGGGCGCGCCAGCGCACCTGAACCCCGGGATGCGCGATGATGATGTGCTGCTCGGCATGAGCGTGCTCAAGCACCTCGAGTTCACCCAGCGCGGTGATGTGCTCGTACTCAGAAAACCCGCTGGGTAGTCATTCCAGGTGTCGATGCCGCCCCTGCTGTGTTCAGCGGCCCGGGGGCGTGGTTGTACGTTGATGGGCCATCAGCATCAAGACGAAGGACTCGGTCCCGCTGATCCGCCCCTGGTCAAAATTCAACCGGTACACCTGGTCAATATTTGACCGGCGCCGACAGCGCAAGGGCTGCTGCCGAGCAACCCGCTGACCAAGGCGCTGATCTACGCGCACAAGCGACGGGCGGCACTGGAAGTGTTCCTGGCCGACCCGGATGTGCCGATCGACACCAACCATCTCGAACGGGCGCTACGGCCGATTCCGCTGGGTCGAAAAAACTGGATGTTTAGTTGGACCGAGCTCGGCGCCCAGCGCGTCGGCGTCGTCCAGAGCCTGATTGCGACCTGTCGGCTGCACGAAGTCGATCCGTACGACTATCTCGTCGACGTGCTCCAGCGCGTCGGCCAACATCCGGCCGCCGACGTCGCACAGCTGACGCCAAGGCTGTGGAAGCAGCGCTTCGGGAAAGCGCCGTTGCGCTCGGATATCTCAAGGCGCGCTGCGTAGCAACGACGCCGCTGGGTGAGCGCTTACAGCCCGGCCGACACAGAGGATGGACGATGAGCGCAGGCGGAAGCTTTCTCGCCGCGCACGTCACTAGGGCCCCGCTAATTATTGGCCGGAGGGTCGGGCGGGTACCGGTCAGGCTTTGGCATGCCCCGTTGCAGGCGCCGCCGACTAGGCCCCGAGCTTTGCCATGAAACTAGCTGTCATCCCCCGCCCCTGACACAATCGATCGAGTCAGCACCCAACCCTCATCCGGAAAACGCAGATGCGGCCAACGATCGGAAAACTAGTCGGAGACAATCTCTACATTCACCGGCAATGCCTGGAGCACCTCCCAGACGAGCTCGGAGAACCGATCACTCAAGCTCGCCATGCTGCGGCGGAAGCCTTCGAGGTGGCAGACGTCTTCAAGATCGGAACTTCAAACCGGACGGTCTCCCTCCTTCGCTATCCGTCCTTCTTCGAAGATCCCTTCCCCACCTTGACGGAGAGCTGGCGCATCCATCTCGATAGCGATCGAGTCAGTTATCGCTCGTATGCCGAGTCACTCAACCCACCCATCCTGCACAGGAAGGAGCTCCTCCTTCCGCCCAACCACCCGGACCGCGAAGCCTTCGAGTCCCTCACAGCCCAAGCCGAGCAACTCGGACTGTTCAGTGACAATCACCTGATCGGTTTCAAGCGCACGTGGGAAGACAAGATACGTGCAGCCGGGTATTACCTCGATGGCCACACCCTACTCCCGCTGGGTAACGACATCTCCGAGGCAGACCAAGGCGACACGCTCGACGCAACGGCAGCGGAGATCCAACGACACCGCACCGCATTAAGTCGAGCAGGCCTCTCTGCCCCGATGCAGGCACTGGCTCGACACGGTCTTCTCGGCGAGGAAACAACCCTGTTCGACTATGGCTGCGGTCGTGGCGACGACCTGACCGCGCTGCGCAGCAACGGAATTGCGGCCAATGGTTGGGACCCCTACTTCGCACCCGATCAACAGAAGCGGCGCGCTAAGGTCGTCAACCTCGGCTTCGTCATCAACGTCATCGAGGACTTCGACGAGCGCATCACCGCCCTGCAAGGTGCATTCGAACTTGCAGAAGAACTGCTCGTTGTTTCGACGATGCTCTATGGAAGCGCGCAACCACCCGGACAACCCTATCGGGATGGCTACCTGACCGGGCGTCAAACGTTCCAGAAATACTTCACCCAGAACGAACTCAAGGAATTCGTCGAGTCCGTTCTCGACACGGAGGCCATCGCGGTCGGGCCGGGCATCATGTTCGTTTTCGCTGACAAGGGTGCTGAGCAGCGATTCCTGTACGGCCGACAACGCAGTCATCATGCCCTGAGGCTCTTGGGCTACCGACGAGCACAGGCACCTCGCGCCCCGAGGGCGCCACGACTTTCCAGACGCGAACAACAACTCGCCGAGCATCGCGACCTCATCGACGCGCTGTGGCAGGCAATGCTTAACCTCGGCCGCACGCCCGAGCCATTCGAGTTTGCAGACTACGCGGCAACTGTTGAGGCTTTCGGCTCGTGGGGGCGCGCGACTCGATTCGTACTTGAGGTCAAGGACACCGCAGAGTTCGAGCTCGCGGCAGCCGAGCGTCGCGCTGATCTTCTCGTGTACCTCGCTCTCCTGCTCTTTTCGAAGCGGAAGCGCTACAGCCACCTCGATGAAAGCCTGCAGCGCGACGTCAAAGCACACTTCGGCGACTATCAGAAAGCCCTCGCCACGGCCCAGGCCTTGCTGCTGAGCGTCGCAGAGCCATCCACACTTGATGACGCCTGCCGTGCTGCACAAGCGAAGGGTTTGGGCTACTACGTCGAGAGCGACTACCTGCAACTCCACGCATCCCTGATCGAGCGCTTGCCCGCAGTGTTGCGAGTGTACGTCGGGTGTAGCTCGATCCTCTATGGCGACCTCGACGGGATCGACCTCGTCAAGATCCACATCCGCTCGGGCAAATTGAGCCTGATGAAGTTCGACGATTTTGACGGCCAGCCGATTCCCCTCATGACCGAGCGGATCAAGATCCGCTTGCGCGATCAGGACATCGACTTCTTCGTCTATGGCTCACTCCATGAGCCCCCGCCCCTGTACTTTAAGTCCCGTTACCTCAACGAGGACTATCCCATGTTCGAGCAGCAGTCCCGCTTCGACGAAGACTTGGAAGCGCTGAACCTCTTCGACCTCGATGGATTTGGCCCCCCGCTGCAACAACTGCAGCAGGCACTAGGATCGCGGCGGCTGGAGGTCTCGAACTATGCGCTTGCCCCGTCCTCAACGACCCCCAGCCTCGACGAACCCTGCGGCGCGCACTTCACCTTTCGGCACTTCATCGAGTGCGGCGAAACCTGGGAGAGGACCAGACTGCGCAACGTCCCCCAGCAGGCTGCCACGTTCAACGCTCTTCACGCGCTTGCGACGAATATCCTGGACCCAGTGATCGACTACTTCGGGATGATCCGGCTGACCTACGGTTTCGCCTCGGCCGCGCTGGCCAAAGAGATCCCGGGCCGGATTGCTCCACACCTCGACCAACATGCTGGACACGAACTCAACCGCGCTGGCAAGCCGATCTGCTCGCGACTTGGCGCTGCAGTCGACTTCTTGGTCGAGGACGAAGACATGGTGGAAGTTGCCAAATGGATCACAGCCAATATCCCATTCGATAGGCTATACCTCTACGGTCCAGACCGACCCATCCATATCAGCTATGGCCCAGAGGGTACCCACCAAGTCGTAGTGATGAGCCAGACAGCAAGTCAGGGGCGGCTTGTACCGAAAGCGCTCACTCCCGAGAAGTTTGCGGCCTTCGAGTGGCCGAACGGTTGACATCAGCATTAACTATCCGACTCAACAACAAAAAGAGCCTAGACGATGGACGTCAAGAATCTACTGAAAGATATCGCCGACGAAGTGACGGCGGAGAAGTTGGGAAGCATGTCGCAACAGGACCGCATTTATCACGCAGCAGCGCAGCGACTCCTGATGCTCGAGCGCGACCTTCTCGGCCCCGGAGCACCAAAGCCGACCGACGTTCGAGTGGAGCGCCTGCTTGAGGCAATCGAAAAGGAGAATTTCTAATGTTTCTCCAACGTGTGCTTCTGCGGAACTTTCGCGGTTTCTACGGCGATCAAACCATCGACTTTGCCCCGCTCGGAGCAAACTCGGTCACTGTTATTCACGGTGAGAACGGCGCAGGTAAGACGAACCTTTTGAACGCCATCTTCTGGTGCCTGACGGGCGAGTTCACGCCCCGTCTCTCCAATATAGAGATGCTCCTCAACAAGGCTGCGCGAGACGAAGACAAGGAGGCCGAGTGCTTCGTCGAAGTAACGTTCAAACATGAGGACAAGCAGTACCTTGCCAGGCGCACGGTTACGGGTCGCAACCTCTCTTCTCTCGAGGTCATTCCGCTGGATGACGGCGTTGGCAAACCCTTTACCAGTCCTCAGCAGTTTCTCGAAAAAATCATCCCAAAGGGTCTATCCCGGTGGTTCTTCTTCGACGCGGAGGCAATCGGTGAGCTTGAGCTCTCGGGCAGCACTCAGTTCCGCCAGGAACTGAGGAAGGTCCTCGGCTTCGAGTTGGTCGACCGGCTTCTGGAAGACCTCGACCGCTGCCTCAGCAAGAAGCAGAGCAGCCTGGCAAAGGCCGTCAATTCGAAAGAGCTCGACGCCATCCAAGAGGCACGCGAGAAGATCGAGCACGTGCTTCCAGCGCAGCGCGACAAGGCGAAAGCCCTCGAGCAGCAGCTTGCGATCGCTGATGCCCGTGTTTCCAAGCTCGAGGGCGAGCTTCGCAACCTGCCGAAGAGCAAGCCATTGCAGGACAGTCGCAGCAGGCTCGAAGCACGCCGGAAGAACTGCGTCACGAGCAAGAAAGAGCTGCAAGACAGGATCGCCCGTTACGTCGGCGACTCAGCTCCTGCCGTGCTCATCGCGTCAATGGCCGCGCCGTTTCAAGATCAACTCCATGTCAAGGAAAACTCAGGGCGGCTACCTGCACCATTCAGCGAGCAGCTTGTTGAGGACATCCTCCGCGACGCGACCTGCGTGTGTGGAAGGCCTGTCGATCACGGCTCATGCGAAGAAGCGAAGATCAAGGGGCTAATGCGCAGCGCATCGACGACAGCATTCAACCAGCGTGTCCGAGCGATTCAGTACCTGCTTAAGGACATCGAGGCAACCAGAGAGACCTACGGCACATCGCTGGCCGACCTACAGCGACGGGTCGAAACAAACGACACGGATATCGCCGAGATTGATGATCAGCTGAAGGACATCAAACGTCAGCTCGAGCTCATTGACGAAGACTCGATCCAGACGCTGGAGCGCGAACGAAGCGCCGCTGCGACTGAAGCGCGCCAACTTTCCCAACAGCTTGCCGTCATCAACGACCAGGTCACCAAGAACGAGGCCCGCCTGCGTGACCTGAAGCTTCAGTACGAAAACACGGCCAAAAAGCTCGGTCACGGCGACGCAGTCAAGAAGCAGATCGACAAGATCAAGCGACTCAGTGACTACATAGCAGGCACACTCAAAAAGCAGGAACTCCGCGCGCTCAACTTGCTGCAAATCGAGCTCAACCGGATCCTGACGAACTACTTGACCAAGCATTACAGCGCTCGCATCAACCCGAGGACCTACGAGGTCGAGCTACTCGACGCTCAAGGTCGGGACGTCGGTCGGAGCACTGGTGAAGGTCAAGTGCTCAAGTTCGCCTTCATCACAGCGGTGGTTGCACTTGCGGGCCGCAAGACACAAGAGAAAATCGAGTTTCTGGCCGAACCAACCGTCGCACCGCTCGTCCTCGACGCGCCCTTCTCGGCGCTCGACCCAGAGTACCAAGGTTCCGTTGCCGAGAACCTGGCTAACCAATCCACGCAGCTGGTCCTGCTGATCTCCTCCGCCGCTTGGGGCGACGCAGTTGCAGCGGCCCTTGAGCACCATGTTGGCAAGCGCTACGTCATCGTCTCCAGACAGCAAGGGCCTCGCGGCAACAAGCCCGTCAAGACCATGCGCATCAACGACCAGGTCCTTACGCTCAACGAATACGACGCCGAGCGCGACGAATCCGTCATCCTGGAGTTCTGACCATGTCCCAGCAAAGTCTTTTCACGGCCGGCAAAACGATCTACTGGCCAGCCGAGTTCGCCGACCTGGTGAGCATGCTCAAGGGGCAGGACTCACTCGGCAAGCCTTCTCATCCTGCCTTGTACTCGTTCAATACGGGGGCCATCGTCCTCGCGGCCATAATCGGTCTCATCCATGATCGCGAGCGCGACGTCGGCCCCCAGCGCCTCGAGATCAGTGTCGACATCTTCGAGCGCCAGAAGCTGGTCAACTCCTCGCTTGCCAGCTTCATCCTGCTCATCCCGCTAATCGGCACGAACGATCTCGAGTTGCTTCGGCCGGAGCGTGAAGATGAGCTGCTAGGCAAGTTCCAGCGCTATGCCGCAGGAGGGCTCGAGTACCTGCGCAGCGCCATGTCACGATCTTCCGACTCGACCGGCTTCGCGGTCATCAGGGCCGAAATCGAAAAAGCGATGATGGCCACGCCGCGCATCATCCAAGCAGCTCGCCGACTCGCGGAGGAAGAGGAAGAAGACATCCGTATCTGAGGGATACCGGGTGGGCCCACACTCGGCGACGTGGTGTGGGCCCACCCTTTTCAATCAAGAAAGCATGCGGATACGGTCCGCCACAGCCGCCCAGTCGACATCCGGCGTGATGTGGCACCAACTGATGCGGACACAGGCATTCGCCTCATCGTCTGTCATCCCCATCGCCTTGAGCACATGACTCGGGGTGTAGCTCGCCGATGTGCAGGCCGAGCCATTCGAGATTGCGACCAAGTCCTTCAGGGCCACGATCAGCGCTTCGGAATCCAGCCCCCGAAAGGACACGTTCAGCACGTGCGGCATCAAGCGTGTCTGTTCGCCCGTCAGCTTGAAGTTCAGCCCGCTAAAGGCACCCAGCGCCACCTCTCGAATGGCCTTGCAGCGCGCCAACCGCGCTGAGTTGTCACGCACCGCCAACTCAGCAGCCTCACCTAGCGCAACGATCAACGCCACAGGCAGCGTACCTGGGCGCAGCCCACGTTCTTGCCCGCCTCCATACACCAGCGGCTTGAGCGGCACCCGCTCGTACCCCCGCCGTCGTGTGATGAGCGCTCCAACCCCCTTCGGCGCGAAGACCTTGTGACCACTCACACTAATCATGTCGATACGTGGATCACGAAGGCTTTCCAGATCCTTGCCAAATCCCTGCGCAGCATCCGTATGGAAGTACGCGGGATGTCCTTCGAGCACGCTCGCGAGCTCCTTCAGTGGCTGCAGGACGCCCGTTTCGTTATTCGCCTGCATGATTGACACGAGCAAGGTGTCGTCTCTCAGCGCCGCCTTTAGCGCATCCGGCTCGACGTAACCTCCAGCCCCTACGGCCAGGCGAGTCACCTCGAAGCCGTCTCGCTCCAGAGCCTCGAAGGGTTCCAGCACGGCCTTGTGCTCGATCGCTGTCGTAATCAGGTGCTTGCGGCCCGTCGCATGCCCGGCCGCTCTCAAGCCAAGAATCGCCAGGTTGTTACTCTCCGTCGCCCCGCTGGTGAAGATCACTTCATCGCGTTTAACCCCAACCACCGCCCCCACCTGATCACGAGCACGCTGCACGGCCTGCTTGGCCCGCGCACCGTACTCGTGCGTGCGGCTGCCCTCGTTGCCAAACTCATCCGTCAGATAGTGCACGAGCACGTCACGCACCTGCGGATCCAGCGGCGTGGTTGCATTGCAGTCCAGATACACGGGGTTCAAGTGAGTCCTCGTCGTACGTCAAATATTGTTCGTTTAACAAACACCATGTAAAATTTCGCCATACTAAAATCGCCTCCGAGATCGAAGTTTAACGCTCCCGCGATTCACCCGTACAGCACAGCCAGACGCGACCAATGGAAACCCAGCCGACACTTACCTTCCCCGTCATCCGTGGGCTTCAAGCGCGGCGCGAATACTACGTGGCGATGTGGTCGCTGCGCATGCTCCGTCAAATCTCGATCTTTGACGAAGATGAGCTGCCGCCCGAGCTGCGCGCACAGCGCACCCTGAACAAGGCGCGTATCCCAGAGATCTCCGGCTACATCCTGGACAACCCAGACGACTACGTCTTTTCGGCCCTCACCGTCTCGATCGATTCGAACGTCGCCTTCGAGCCACTCCCCGGACAGGACAAGCTCGGCCTACTGCGGGTGCCAATGGATGCGCGCTTCATCATCAACGACGGTCAGCACCGGCGTGCGGCGATCATCGAAGCGCTCGAACAGCGCCCCGAGCTGGGGCACGAGACAATTGCCGTCGTGTTCTTCCTCGATATCGGGCTGGAGCGCTGCCAACAGATGTTTGCCGACCTCAACCGGCACGCAATCAGACCGAGCCGCTCCCTTGGCCTGCTCTATGATCACCGTAACGACAAGGCGCGCCTCGCAAAGCTTGTAGTCATGAAGTCGGACTTCTTCCGCGACATCGTCGATATGGAGAAGTCCTCGCTCGCCAAGCGCTCGCGCAAGCTGTTCACGCTCTCCGCCTTCCACAACGCGTGTGCTGACCTCATCAACGGACTCGCGACCGGTGACCTTACCGAAGATGCAAATACGGCACGTACCTACTGGGAGGCTGTGGCCGAGCGTTTTCCAGCATGGAGGCAGGTGCTCGAGGGACGCCTGCCCGCAAGTGAGGTACGCGAGGGCTACATCCACTCTCACGGGATCGCCCTACAAGCTTTGGGACTAGCGGGAAATACACTCCTCAAAAATCACCCAAAAGATTGGAAGAGCCGGCTCGGGTCACTGCAGAAAATCGATTGGTCGCGAGGCAACACAAAGCTATGGGAAGGCCGCGCGATGATCGGCGGAAAGATCTCGAAAGTTACAACCAACGTCATTCTCACCACCAACGTCATCAAGAAGGCGCTTTCAGTTCCCCTAGATAGCGAACAGCTGAGAGTCGAAACAGCGCATGGCAGGTGAACGTTAAAGACGGCGTCCAATATCACACTGAGTTCATACCATGGCCAAACAAACAACACAGACTACCGAGCCGCCCAGAATCATCCCGATACAGCCTTCTACTTCCTCACCGCAGGCTCAGCAGACGAAACGCCCCTCAGCATTTAGTGCGCTTGGTTTTCAAGCAACCATCGCCCAGCTGGAGGACGAGATCCGGGCCCTATACACGGCAGACGACGTGCCATGGATCATTGGTTATTCGGGTGGCAAAGATTCGACAGCTACGCTTCAGCTTGTCTGGTCAGCTGTCGCCGGACTGCCTGAAGAGGAGCGCCACAAGACCGTTCACGTCATCTCCACAGATACATTAGTCGAAAACCCGATTGTGGCAGCATGGGTTGGCAACTCTTTGGAAATCATGAAACGCTCTGCCAATATGCAGAATGTGCCTTTCATACCACATCGGCTAACGCCAAAAGTCACTGAATCATTCTGGGTTAACTTGATCGGTCGCGGCTATCCCGCTCCTCGCCATAAATTTCGGTGGTGCACCGAGCGCTTAAAAATCCGACCGTCCAACACGTTTATTAATGGGATCGTGTCGAGCAGTGGCGAAGCTATTCTAGTCTTGGGAACGCGAAAAGCCGAAAGTACACGCAGAGCCGCAAACATGGCTAAACATGAAAAAGGGCGCGAGCGCGATAGACTAAGCCCAAACGCGAGTCTACCCGGTTCCCTTGTTTATACACCCGTAGAAGACTGGACTAATGACGATGTCTGGTTCTATTTAATGCAGGCAAAAAATCCGTGGGGATACAACAACCGTGACCTATTGGGGATGTATGCCGGTGCGTCTGCGGACGGCGAATGTCCACTAGTTGTTGACGACTCAACACCAAGTTGTGGCGATTCACGCTTTGGCTGTTGGGTTTGCACTTTGGTTGAGCAAGACAAATCGATGACGGCCATGATCCAGAATGATGCGGAGAAAGAGTGGATGATGCCCTTGCTCGATCTCCGTAATGCACTTGACTTCAGAAGTGGGGCACTGGCCCGGACGATCAGGAGGGGTCTGATCGACACCTCCGAGACTTCCGACGCATGACCGGAGCGGTCCAGGTCATGGCAGGTGGCCGCCCGATACCAGGACCCTACACTCAAGAATCTCGGGGGAAATGGTTGAGCAGGCTGCTACAAGCTCAGGCTCATATCCGGCGAAACGGGCCAACGGATGTCCAGAAGATCGAGCTCATCACCCTAGATGAATTGCAGGAAATCCGTCGAATTTGGGTGATGGACAAGCATGAACTGGAGGATTGCTTGCCCCGGATTTACGAAGAGGCCACCGACGAGAGGTATCCTGGCCGGCCACTCGATGACAATCTTGTTCTAGGCGAGTCGGAGATGCGCGAACTGGCGAGCTTGTGCGAAGAGGACCGGCTTCATTACGAACTCACTCGCGAGCTCCTTAGCCTGACTTTGCAACAACGCTCGAGTGGTCGCCGCGCCAAACTCAACGAAAAGCTTGAAAAAGCCTTTGCTCGCCATTTCTATGACGATCGGGAGGACGCTTTGGCGCGTGCGCAAGCACTTGCAGATGAACGGAAACGCAGAAGCGACGAGCGTGAAGGCCGCATGAATGCTGAAACCGAAGATGCGGGGTCGCGGAGATGATTCTGGACTCAATCGCAATCGAAAGCTTCGGCGCCTACGGCGGGCACCAAGAGGCAACACTTACCCCCGAGGAAGGCAAACCCATCATTCTCTTTGGTGGCATGAACGGTGGTGGCAAGACAACACTGCTCGACGCCATCCAGCTAGCATTTTATGGCAGCAAGGCAAAGCTATCGAACCGTAACCGTCTCAGCTATCGGGAATACCTCCGCCAGAGTATTCATCGAGGAAGCGATCCTGGAGAAGGCGCAAGTATCACACTTCGGTTCCGCCGAATGATGGAAGGTGAAACCCGCAATTTTGAATTGCAGCGGTCCTGGCGCGAGGGCGTTAAAGGTATCGAAGAAACCGTTCGCGTCCGGCGTGACGGTAAGCTCGATGATGTTTTTACCGACCACTGGGATGAGGCGATCGAAGCCTACCTCCCGAGCGGTATTTCCCATTTATTCTTCTTCGACGGCGAACAAGTTAAGGAACTTGCCGAAGGCGGTCATGCAGCGGACATACTGGGAACAGCGGTATATTCCCTGCTCGGGCTCGATCTCGTCGACCGGCTGGAAACGGACCTCAAGGCATTCGAGCGCCGTAAGAGAGCCGAGGGACTCGACCCCGAAACTACGCATAAGTTGAACCAGGTTCGTGGAGAGCTCAAACATATCGACGTCGCTCAAGAGCAGGCACTCATGCAGGAAGGCGCCCTGGTAAACGAAGCCGGTCGCCTAGGCAAAGAACTTCGGCAAGCGGAGGACAGGTTTCGAGCTGAGGGCGGAGAGCTCTTCTTGCGTCGCCAGGAACTCGACGCCAGCCTCCTCAAATTCAAAGCTGAAAGGGATGCGCTCGAAGGCCAGCTGCGCGAGCTTGTCGCCGGCCCACTCCCCTTCCTGATGGTCGATAGCCTGTTGCGCGAGGCGGAGCAACAATCACGCCACGAAAACGATGTTCGCCGCGCACGCGTGCAGATTGACGCACTTCAAGCGCGGGACGATGAGCTTGTCGCGACCTTACGCCGAGAGACGATCACACAAGCTCTGCTCAAAAGAATTGACCAGATCCTGCGCGCTGACCGGACGAACCGCATCGGACTTGCCCAAGAACCCTTACTACTTGATGCAGACGAAGATCTAGCCCTACACATCGCTCACCTACGAGCGACCGTTTTGCCAACAGCGGAAGAGCAGGCGCAAAACCTCGTAAGCAAACTCGCTGCTGTGGAAGAGAATATCGCACGTCAAGAAGGAGAAATCGAACGTATCCCCACGGAGGATCGCATCGCGAACCTTCAAACCGAGCTTGACCAAGCACGAACCACGCACCAAGCCAAGCTAGCGGAACTGGAAGCCGTGCGACTAAGCATTAGCGCCCTGAAAACCCAACGAGCGGTGGTTGAGAGCAAGTTGGACAAACTGAGTGAGCATGATATCGACGCACGCTTCGCAGATGACGACCGCCAGCGCATGCTCAAACACTCGTACAAAGTGCGCGATACGCTCACCAAGTTCCGCTCACGTGTTGTCAGTAACCACATCACCCGCGTGGAAGCGCTCATGCTTGAGTCTTTCCAGAACCTCCTGCGCAAGAATGACTTGGTAACCGGCCTGAGTATTAACCCCGAGACATTTGAGCCAACCTTGACTGGACGTGACGGCAAGGCGCTGCCGATAGAGCGGCTCTCCGCCGGTGAGCGCCAGCTCTTGGCGACTTCCATGCTCTGGGGACTGGCTCGTGCGTCCGGCCGCCCAGTTCCTACCATCATCGATACGCCGCTGGGTCGGCTCGACTCATCCCATCGAAAGCATCTGGTGGAGCGCTATTTCCCGAATGCCTCGCATCAGGTTCTGCTGCTTTCGACGGACGAAGAGATCGTGGGGAAGTACTATGACGCCATCAAGCCTTACACCACCCGCAGCTACCTCCTTGCTCACAACGAGCAAACAGCACAAACGACCATTGAATCGGGGTATTTCATCAAATGAAACCACCTGTTGATCACGTTCGCATCAGCACAAAGGCGAAAGAAATTTTGGTTCGGATGAAGAAGCGGACTGGTTTAGAGCACTGGAACGAAATCTGCAGAATCGCTTACTGTCGTTCGCTTGCTAACCCCATCCCGCCGACTAACACGCTTTCGCATGGCAATACCGCGATTGATATTGAGTGGAAGACATTCGCTGGCCCGTTTCAAAACGAACTCATCGCGACAACCTTGATTCGAGCAGCAAAGGACAAAATTGATCTACAGAGCAAAGAGTCTGTCGCCAATTACTTTCGCGCTCACCTCGAGCGAGGGATTGCCAGCCTGCAGAACATCAGAAGTCTCTCAGAGCTAGCAATAGCGAACGCGCCAAAGTCAGATCATTAGGTCAAGATCCGGCGTTTCGGTCACCTTCTGGGATTGGCTGTCAATGAACGCGAGAAGCCCGTCCAAGTCAATCGGGCGCTCCTTGAAAAACTCTTTCAGAAGATCTAACCCGCCGTTTGCATACTCCTGAAAAATAGCAATCCTATTGTCTTCGGCATCCGCCGTTCCAGATAAGGACTCTGACCTTTGCGTCTCAGCCAATGACATCAAGTAGGCGACGCCCGGCCAGGCCGGGCAATTTCCAAACGTCCCTTGGTCGATCCCCTTACCGGTATCAACCGTTGTCAAAGGGTCCCTCCTGCCGTTAGCCATCCCCACCTGAGCCGCAAACAGAAGCAGCTTCCATATCTCACGAAACGCACCCACCTGCTCGCTTGTTAACGCCTTGATGATCTCTTCTTTATCGGAGGCACGATGAACTCTCTTCATACCCGCAGCAGCGGATTTCTTCTGAGCGACTTTGGACATGTTCGGCGTCCCTAATATTTTGTAATTCTCCTCTCCCTCGATCTCGAAAAGGACTAAATCCGAAGAATCGACTCTGTCAACATCCTTCGTATGACGTCGAATTGCTGTCCTTAAGACATGCTCCGGACTCGGGGTATTGAATGAGTAAAAATCATTCTCCAAAACGACGCGGTAAATCTCCTCTACCGAGGCCGGCCGTCCAATTAATCGCAAGGCCCTCTGAGCAGCCTCAAGAATTGTAGTTTCAGCGTTCATAGCTCCCTGACCTCGGTAAATTCATCATCAGTCATCGGGAAGTATTGCTGGATGGCCTGGCCGTTTACCACGAGTTCGGGATTAGCGCGCTCCGGAATGGTCGGACCGTGATAGGCTAAATAATAACGTTTACCCACGCGCCCGGTTTCATTCATAGCACGCTCGACCTGCCCGTTATATTGCTCGGGACTGACCAGCAAAAGCACCTGTGGCGCTAGCTCAGGAATATTCCGCGCCACGCCATCCCTGAAAATACTCAGCGACCCAAACGGCGAGTCAATTGCCACGGGATAAGCTGAACCCGCCAGATCTCGAAGGATGGTCGGGATTTCTGAGCGGCGCTTGGCCAAGGCGACCAAGCTGGCGATAAATACCAGAGACGTCACGGTACGCTCACCGGTACTCAGCGCTGCGTCGATCTCGGCCTCATCGCCGTCACTGCCAGCCACGCGCTTACGAATACGTAGGGTGTAGTCCTCGGTGAGCTCGGCCCAATAATCCTTCGCCATGATCTTGCGAAAGTGGCTATCGATTTCATCGTTCAGCAACGGCCGCAAATCTTCTGTTTCAGCCTTCAGGATGTTCTCGAGGATTTCAGCGCAGTCCTCGACCGCGTCGACCCGCCGCTGCGCCCTTGCTGCCGCCTCTTCTTTGTCGGCAATCTGTCGAATCTGGTTCTCCAGCGCAACCTTCGCTTCTTTAGTGGCCTCGCTCTGTAGTTCAATCCGACCGAGCGCCGAGTTCTGCGCGTCGCGATCGAGCTGAAGCGACTTGCGTTTCTCTTCTAGGTGTTTGACCTCCTCGTCATCCTTACCGCCTAGAATTTGGTGGATCTCTTCAATTTCTTCATCCCGCTCGCGAATGTCCCGAAGGAGCTCCAGCCGCTCCATGTTCAGTTGCCGCAGTTGGACAAGCGTCTGGCTCGCGACCCCTTCGATCAATCCAATTGCGTGGTCCAAGGCGCCGACGGCGTTGTTAAAATCCTGATCCCCCGCAATTGTCAGTAGACTCTCAACGGCCTCGCGCTCGGGCGTGCCCTCTCCAAGATGCCTTTTACAGATGCACTTGCCGCTGTCGATCAACTCCTGCAGAAAGGTATTCAGCACCCGCGCGGGGATCTTCCCCTCGCTGCGAAGCCTGGCAACGATTTCCCGTCCGCGCTTGATAAGCCCCGAAGTAAAGAGCGTATAGCCATCGTCAGCTATGAGTTTGCCTAGACGTCGCGCCACCTCATCGCGCCTGCCTATCAACTCGTCGCGTTCCTTGGTGAGCCGAATCCGCTTATTCTGTAGCTCGTGAGCCTTCTGGTTAGCGGCAAGCTTCGCGTCTACTATCTCAAGCTCTGCAGCAATTGCTCCGAGATTCCCTAGCGTTTGCGTCCGCTTGCCGACAAGCTCAGTGGCTTCGGCTTCCAGGCCCGCTAACCGCTCAATGAGCTCTCGTTTTTCCTCACTGGTGGACTCCTTTTGCTCACTGCGCAACTTGCCGCGAACATTCGGGTGGCGCAGGTCGTCGATCGTTGTGCGCAGCAACTTCAACCCGAGCATCTGATGAATGGCCTCAGTCACCTGAGAGCTGTTCCTCTCTTCGGCGAGATAATTGATGCGCTCTCCGTTGAAGAACAGGAAACCACTGATGCCGTCCGGCACAATGGCCTGGATGCGCTGTTGCGGCCGATCGAGTGAAAACGTCTGACCATCCTTCATCACCACGAGCGTTAGACTTGCTTTGCCAGCGTCCAGCCTCTGTTGGGCTAGAGTGAGCTGCCGCGTCAGGATGTAGCGGTCGTTGTCGTGCTTGAACGCGAGTTCAACTGTAGCGGCTACTGCGCTCGGATCCTTGGCACGATACGCCAGTCCCTCGTGCAAGATACTGTCAGGTTTCTCGAAGTCATCCTTCAGGCCGTCCTTCCCGTAAAGCACCCAAAGCAGCGCCTTAAGCAAAGTGGTCTTGCCGAAGCCGTTCTCCGCATGAACAATCGTCACGTTACGGTCGCGTAGATCCGAGAAGACGATCTCCTGTCGCCCCTTGAACTGTCGAAAGTTCTCAATAACCAGTCGTTCAAGAATCATTTGACAATCCGCTTGATGTGGTCATACAGGCGCTGATGGATGTCGCTGCGTCGTCTGAGGTGCATGACGTCGCGCTCTTCTTTGAGAGCGTCACGTATAAGTGTTTGATATTCAGGTAGAGCCGTTTTGAATATCTCTTGCGCTCGCGTCATTGAACGACTCTTTTGCGTTGAATCATTGCTCATTTCTTTTCCTTATGTGCTCTTCGGCCGGATCTTCAGTTCAACGCATCTTTCTTCCACATCTGCAATGCGACCTTATAGCTTTGGAAGCGATCAGCTCCCATTGGATCGTTCTCGTAGGTGACCACCGTTAAGTTTGCAGGGTTGACCACACCTTTAGGATTTCGCAAGGCAACGGTCAGTTCGCTATCCCTCGGCGAAAGGCCGACGCGTTCAGCCTCCATGGCGAGAACGCGCACGACCCAGAACGGTTGGGGCAACGCCCGCCCGGGGTTCGCGCCCTTGGCCATCCTTGCTTCCCCGGAAACCTCGTAGATAGACGCGCGGTTAGATTTGTGTGCGTTGCACCAGCCGCAGCATAGGCGGAGGTTGTCGCCGGCGTCTGCCCCGCCTCGCGAGAACGGGGCGACGTGATCGACTTCGATTTGGAGGTGCCGACGGTTCAGCCCAATCGGCTTGAAGATGTCGATAAGTTCAGGCGCTTCGGGTGGGTCCTTGGATAATTCAAGGAACCGGTCGATCACCTTCGGTTGGAAACGCCAGCCACAGACCCAGCAATGCGGCTTTCCGTCGGCGAGATCCACCAGTTGACGACGGAGCGCTCTGTCGAGCGGCGCGCGAGCACTGTTACGCGCGCGGCGCCTCGCTTCCGCGTGGGTAAGCTTCGCGACTTGGCTGGCTAACTCCTGGACCTCACGCCAGTTCAATTCCGTCATGGTCGAGCGAATGCTTTTAAGGACGTCATCGAAGATGTATGCGTACCCCATCCCGGAACGCGCGTAGGCGTCGACGTCACAGATCGTCCCTAGGAACCAACTTGCCCACTGCCGGTGTACGTCCCCCCGCAGGGCATCCCCCATACTCCCGAGGACTCTGTCGGGAACCTGAAGCCGAGCGATGCCGCGAAGCCCGTCGCGACTCCAGGGAGCGCCCGGGTCGGCTAGGGATGCCACTAGGAAGTCGTTAAGGAGTGACGACATCTTCAAACTATCGTCGGCTTACTGAAATTCCTAACGTCCGGGAGCCTGTCTTTTGGACCGGTCCGGTATTCGTCCCATTGCTTCGACCAAGTGAACCGGATCCCAGGTGAGTCCTTTTTGACGCCCGCCCTGTCGATCTTCCAGTCGCGGTTGAAGTAGCTCGGGTCGACGTCGGCCAGCCAGTCGGCCACTATCTGCTTAACGTGAGCATCGTTATCTATTGCGGTCTTCGCCATGGTCATGTAGCGGAAGAAGTCAGCGGCCAGGATATGTAGGGAAGGTTTGTTGAAAAGGTTCGATCTTCGAGGGTTGCCCCAGTAATTGTGGTCGTTCTTGTCTTTCGTCGAGCCGAAGAACTCACGCACCGCTGTCCAGAACTCGATGAAGACGCCGCGCCACACTCCATCGATAGCGCGCCAATGGTCGTAGGGGCCTGAGAAGCCCGCTGCTTGGTGCCCTGCCACGATCGGGGAGAGATCAAGGTATTTCAACCGCCATGTGGCGGCGTAGTCGTTTTTCTGGTGATAAAGGGCACCACCGCTAAGGTCCCTAAACATTTGCACGAGCGAGACCATGACAGGCCACGGCAGCAGCTCGTTCTGATTGGGGCCGCTCATACCGAGGTCGACAAGTCCGGCAAACGGGCTCTTCCTGTTGCGGGCCATATAAGACGCCGCTCGGGATTCCTCGAGAGGGACCCCCGCTCTTTGGAGCCTGTCGGTCACCGTCTCCAGTTCCTCCTCGGAAAGGCTGGTGGATACGATGGTTCCCAGCAGAGCTCTTCCGATTGGGGTGGCCTTCTGGTTCACCACGACGAACTGGAATACGTGCTCGGCGGGGTTGGGATCAAGCAGGAGGGAGATCGGCAGCCGTCGCGACGCCTTGAGTAAAAGGTCGCTGGACACCGCCTCTGGCGGCTCACCGGCGGCGATCCTGCGCTCCGTCTCTGCCATCGCGTCCGTGGTGTCGAGAATCCCTTTGGCAGCAGCGAGCGCCCCACGGAGCCGGTGCTGCCCGTCCATAACGACCACCGGGCGGATATAGCTCTCCATAGCCTCGCGGCTGAAGCCTAAGAATGAATCAAGCACCTGGTCGGCTCCAACTTTCTTGAGAACCTCACGGCGGGCGGCGATCTCCTCCCAGAATTCAGCGATGTGGGACTCTTCAAACAACGCCGAGGTTGAGCCGTCGCCGTCGGCCTCCTCAGCCTCGGAAGCGTGATCGCCGTCGCTATCCGATTCGTCACCGTTGCCGTCGTCGCCGTCGTCGCCGTCGTGCCCGTCTCCGCCCAGGAGTCCTAGGTTCCGGGCCCGAAGCTGAAGTCTGGCTACGGTCTCCTCGGGCGCTGACTTACCTTTTAGCGAAGGGACACGCTCCTCAAGGTATTCCTGCACTCGCTCGAAGACATCAAGCATGGTGAGCGTCGAATAGTCGGGGATGGTTATTAACAACTCGCCCAAGCTGTCATGCCCGGTCATCGGGACGAATTCGACCTTGGCGTCCTTCGCTGTTCGTTCCGAACAGAGCAAAGGGTTTTGAAGGGTGTTGTGCGGGTCAGTCAAGAAGGCCGCGATCTCCTCGATCCGCTTCTGCTTGTCCTCGCGCTGGAACCCTGCTGTTTCCTCGCCGCCGTCGAACCTTTTCTTCTGCGGAATACCGCCCCATCGTTCTATCTCCGCAGCGGGCGCGGAGAATGCAACTAGTTTCTTTCCACCTTCGACCTGCTCATTAACAACGGCCGGATACCGGAATTCCATCTCTACCCCCAAGGTTGAATTATGTTGACAGTAAGTTGTACTTAAGCCTGAGCGCATGAAGGAGATGCAGGGCCTCCGGCCCGTTCTCAGCCATCCGGCAGAATTCCACGATGCGACTCAACTCCTTCTGGAAGAAATTGCGCTCCATGTTGAAGCCGGAGTCGTCGAGCTTGCCACCGAGATCGGGTGGGCTAACGAAGAAATCATAAATGATGGCGCGGTTCTTCCCCGGAGCGTTGCGAAGCAGACGTCCACGGCGCTGGATGAATTGACGCGGGTTGGTGGAACTCGCCAGAAGAAAACCCATACGCAGTTCGGGCAGATCGATACCCTCGTCCAGACAGCGGATGGCGACGACACCGTCCAAGAAGCCGCTACTTAGGTCGCGAAGGATTTCTTCTCTCTCCTGAGCAGTTTCCCGAAAGGTGAAGTTTCGGACCCGCAGACCGTGTTTTTCGCCGAGCAGTCTGGAGACGGCCTGGATCTGACGGACTTCTTCGTCAGTGATGGCGTCGGTCGTTCTACCGTCGCCGCAATAGAAGATCGCCTTTGTCGGTTTTTCCGGCATCGCGGCAATGATCTGATCAAGGGCGCTGAGCTTGTTGACCGCGCCACCCAGCAAGCGAGCCCGCTTTATCAGTAAGCTCATCGCCGCCTTCTCGATATCATCGTCCACGTCTCGCCCGGGGAAAAGCTTTGCGAGCTTGGCCGTGATCTCCTCGTAGATTTCGGTCTCTTCGTCTGTGAGCTCAACCGGTATCGGATGGTAGCGATAGTTGCAGAGGCGTCCATCAGTGATCGCTTGCGTCAGCAAATACTTGAAGACAATGCCTCCGAAATAATTGAGTACAACTGAGGTGCCGATGGGGTCGTGGTGCCGTTCTGGCGTGGCCGACAGGCCGAGGCGCATGGTTATGCCATCGAGGAGAACATCCTTGATCCGTTGGGCGCCCAGGTTGTGGACTTCGTCAGCAATAAGCAAATGATGAACAGACCCGGACGCCACCCTGGGCCGCAGGCGCGCTTGGAATGCCTCGCTCATGTAGGTGGCGTTGGTTGTCACCGCAGCCATCACGCTGGACATACCAACACCCATCTGCTGGTAGCCCTCTTCCAGTTGTGCCTGCCAACGGTCACGCCCTTCGAAACAAGGTATCGGCTGTATTCCAAACGCAGCAATCTCGCGCATCCACTGCTTGCAAAGGTTGATGTAGGGGCAGACGATGAGCAGCGCCAGTGGTTTGTTCTTTTCCGCAACCTTGCTGGCGAGCGTCAAGGCTGTGAGCGTCTTTCCCGAGCCCGTCGCCATTGCAAAGATGCCTTTTCCTCCCGCCTTGCTCCACGCGCGGATGGCATCCGCCTGATACGGGCGTAGCTGAAAACCATCGGGTGGGGCAAATGGACTTTTCGAAGCCGGCTCTTTGGCAACGTGTCGGTTCATGCCTGCCGGCGGGCGCTCGGGATCTCGATAACGTTCGAGCAGTTCGCGGCTGACCGCAGAAAAATCGAGCACCTGAAGGCCCCGAGTCGAATCTGCCCAGAGCGCTTCGAAGTCGTCGATCTTTGACTGAACTCGACCTTCGCCGTCCTTCCAGGAACAGAAGACTTCAACGCTCTCGAAGTTCTCGATGAGACCGCCAGCGGTTTCGTTCGATGACCCCGAAAAGCTGACGTGGTTGTCTGCAGAGTCGGTGAAGACTCCGATCTTCTCGTGGTACAGACCTCGGCTGTAGCCACCCTTCTCATCCAGGCGCAGGGCAATCTTGATCTCGAGCTGTCCACTGGCGGCCAACCAGGCCAAGGCATTGAGCCGGTCCTTGATCAATGCGTCTTCGATGTCGGCAAGACTCCGCGACGCGATTGCTCGAAGAACACTGATGGGCTTGTCTGCCGCTGCTTGCAGCGCGGCGACGTCATCCGGCTCGAGGTACGGCGACACTACCAGTCGCATCTTCCCACCGCGCGAGGCGAGGCTCGCAACGCCGCGAGAAGCCAGGGCGAGGCCGGCGCTGGTGAAATAGCCTGCGGCCCGCCGATACAGGACGGAATGCTCAAGGCACGGTACGAAGAGGTCGCGGACAAGATCGTCGCGCCCGGTGCGGTACGAAAGCTTAAGAGGAAGCTCGGATAATGTACGTGCCATGAAGAACGAGCGCCCGG
>Ga0268298_10002314_pt1 | contig 20957 bp, 14 predicted proteins | sample WWTPWeurt_MetaG_FD_194462 | JGI IMG/M metagenome (GOLD analysis project Ga0268298, IMG submission 194462) | Activated sludge microbial communities from WWTP in Nijmegen, Gelderland, Netherland - WWTP Weurt | ecosystem: Engineered > WWTP > Aerobic digester > Activated sludge | place... | reverse complement strand
ATCATCAGCGTAAATGTATCCGCATTTCGCAGCATGACAGAGGGTAAGATCCAATCACTGTAAATAAAGAAGAAAGTCAGGATCGTAACCACAATAACGATTGGACGCGCCAACGGGAAGACCAGCAGCCAGAAGCGCTGCCAATCGGTGGCGCCATCAATCATCCCCGATTCATCGATATCGCGTGGGATTGAATCGAAGAAACCCTTCATCAACCAGACGTTTATGCCCATAGCGTAACCCATATAAATTAAGATCAACCCTGCGTGTGTATTCAGGCCCATTCCTGGAAGACAGCACTTGCCTAATTGGTCCAGTAAAGTAAACAGAGCAACTAATGCCATCAAAGCCGGAAACACCTGGATGATCAGGATCGCCAGCAGAAGTTGGCCGCGTCCGGCAAATCGGAAGCGAGAAAAGGCATAGGCGGACAAGGTGGTGATCAGGGCCGAGAAAAGTGATGAAATCAGGGCAATCTTGGTTGTGTTCCACATCCATAATGGGAAGGGGTATTCCACCAATAATTTTTTGAAATTGTCCAGGGTGGCATTATTTGGAATTAACTGCGTAGAGATACCCTGGATAGGGTTAAATGCCGCAGAAATGGTGTAGAGCACAGGTATAAGCGAAAAGGTTAGCACGAAAAACGCCAGGATGAATTTGAAGAAAAGTGTTACGCGCCGCTGGTTTGTTTTTGACTGCCAGAAGAGCTGCCATCTGGAAAATTCTGGTTGTGTAATCAACTTAGACATTTTCACCAACCTTTTCTACCATGTTCATATAGCGATATTGGAAAAGTGTAACCCCCAGCAGGATCAGGAAGATAATCACCGTGATCGCCGTAGCGTAGCCGTAATCATGACCATTACTGTCAAAAGCGATTCGGTAGACATACGAAATCAATATATCGGAGTAGCCGGCAGGAGTGGCAGTGCCCACCATGGGCGGACCACCTTTGTTGAACAAATAGACAACATTAAAGTTATTGAAATTGTACATAAACGACCCGATGAGCAGCGGTCCAACGCTTACAAGCAGCAGCGGCAGCGTGATATAGCGAAATTGGTGCCACCAGTTTGCTCCATCCATATCAGCGGCTTCATACATGTCCAAAGGAATTGCCTGCAGCGCCCCAGAGTTAATCAAAAAGAAGTATGGGTAGGACAACCAGATCTCCACAAAAATCAGGGCGACTTTGATGAGCATGGGATCGGCGAAAATATTGATCGTGCGTCCAAATAGAGTGGAAAGCAAGTTCCCATACAAACCGTCGATTGGACTGAATAATCCACGCCAGATCAAGATAGAGATGACGTTGGGAATTGCAAAGGGGATAATCAAAAGCGATTTAATGATGCCTTTGCCTGGCATATTTCGCCCAAAAGCGATGGCTATCAGCAAGCCTAATAAAAAAGATAGGACCACGGAAATGAGCGCATAAAGGACCGTCCAAATGAACACTTGAGCCAATGGGCCGCGATAAGACGGGTCGTTAAAGAAACGGTTGTAATTGGTCAATCCAACGATTACTGTATAGCCTGGATCAAGTTCAGTGCCATCTGCCGAAATAAATTTTCCGCGTTGATTATCCGCCTGGTAGAGAATATTTGATTTGCGATCCAATAATGTATCGTTTTTCTCATCATACACGAACTGCGGTTCAAGCGCACCAGCTTTTGTCATTGTATCTATCTGCACCGCGAACTGATCCGCACCAAAGGTGACATTCTTCAGCTTGGAAATTGCGGTCAGCATCTTATTGCGAGGCACTAATGAATATGTTGCTTGCCCATTCGTCAGGGCAACCTGGTCCGGCGGCGCAGCATCAAAGATGATCGTGCCTGTTAGAGATGAGGGGATTGTTTTCTCCGGGACAATGAATATCGGTTCGCCGCTGGTGACAGATGCCTGTGGTTTTAGCAGGAGGGCAAATTCACCAGCTGGATTCTGGTAAAGAGCATATTCATATTCCAGCCCATCCTTTGGTAAGAACATGCGGGCTTCCAGAATTTGAATTGCTTGCACTTTTGTCAGGAGGTGACCGGTGCCGAAATCTGTGAAGGAAATATAAATTGTGTACAGAATTGGATAGACGGAAATAAGAAGCATAAAGGCCAGGCCCGGCGACATCCATCGCAGCGGATACGTTTCGGGTCGGACCCATATGATCGTCACTACCAGCGTAATCACCAGGATGATTGCTGAAAACTGCCAGTATCCATCTGCCCACATGCTGAGCATAAGCCAGGATCCACCAGCCCAAAACAGCATTAGTGCGAAAAGGCGCACGATTACGCTGCCTAATGTGATCGATCCATAATCTTCTTTGGCTGACCTGGTGTTCGCCCTTTTTAATTTCATGAGAACTCCTTCACATCAATTCTAAGGTGAAACACATTGAGTCAATATTTGAAGGGAATGGTTCGGAGCAGATGTATGTCTACCTCTGCTCCGAACAACTCATAATAGTTTACTTGCTTACTGAAATTGCCTTACGCACCTGATCGGCTGCAGTTTTGAAAGCATTTTCAGGAGTATCCCCCTGGTTAGAGACAAGGGTTAATGCATTCGCCCAGGCGGCCCAAACCGAATTCATCTCGGGGATGGCTGGCATTGGTTGTGCGTCTTTCCCTGCCACACCGTAGGCAGCCAGATTAGGATCATTTATCGAGGCTAGTACGGCCAGATTTGCCGGAACATTTGGCTTTTCCTCGTAGAGGAGGCGCATATTTTCTTCACTAGAAAGGAAATCATTCACGAAAATTTTCGCAGTCTCCACGTTTTTGCTGAACGCACTGACGATATATCCATATGAACCCATGAACGGCTCGCCATTCTTTTTAACTTCACCAGGAATGGGGCAAATTTTGTACTTGATGCCGGCCTGAATCACCTTATTCGTATTCCAGGGTCCAGTGATCATCATGGCTGATTGCCCGGTGTTAAATAATTTCGTCATGGTATCATCGTCGCTGACACCCGCGGGCTGCAGCCCAGCTTTGATATAACTATCCCAGAATTTGGCGGCTGCAATGGTTCCTTCACTGTCAAGGCCCACATCCTGGGGGTTATAACCCGTATCGGTCATACCGAAGACGTAACCGCCAAACGCGGTCATCAACCCGTACCAGTGGTAAACATCGGTTGCATTCTCAACAAATCCATACTTGTTGGTCTCGATTTTATCTGTGTTATTTGCAGAAATTTCCTTCGAGATATCCATGACTTCCGTCCATGTGGCCGGGCAGTCGGGTACGATTTCGGTGTTGATGAAGAAACCAACGTTTTCCGTGTTGATCGGCAGGCCGTACTGTTCGCCATTATACTGCCAGGCATTGAGCGCGGCTGGAGCATATTGGTCTGATATATCTTTCAGGTCAAGGGGGACGATAAGGCCGTTTTTAACCAGCTCACCTAACAAGTTGTGAGGTTGAATCAAAATATCAGGACCAGATCCGGCCGGGGCTGCAGTTTGGAACTGCTTCCACAAATCATCAAATTTTATTTCCTGCACTACCAGTTTAATGCCATATTCTTTCTCCGCCGGTTCAATCATGGCTGTTAGGGATTTGATTTCGGATTCATCCGTCCAGACGGTCAGGGTAATTTCTGGTTCGCTGGTGGGTTCCACTGTGGGCGGTACTTCTGTAGCTGTGGCGGGCACCGAGGTTGGTGCAGCGGCTGGCGCTTCCGTTGCTGGTACTTCTGTTGCGACTGGTGCTACTGTGGTGGCAGCGGGGGTTGAGCAGGCACTGATCAGCACAACCACGATCAAAATTATTGACAAAATCGAACTCTTGGTTTTCATTTTCTTCTCCTTAAAGATTTTGAGTTAGAACAAAAGAAGGGTGGACCATTAGAAATTATATATTGGTTTCAATTCTGATTTTCACCTCCAACCAGCCAAGAAAATCATATTCTTCAGCCGAACAGCTTTGCTGCGCAGTGAGAGATTAAGATATGGAAGCATTTGGAACAACTCCTGGAACCCATAGGGAGGGTGATTTGATAAAAGTTTTTAGGACTTTGATTCCATTTCCCTCAGGACTTGTTAAACGATAATTTTTGGCTGCTGCCGGAACAACAAAGGTTTCCGCAAAATGAAAATCTGCCATTGTTCCATCTGACGTCTCGATCCGAACGACCTGGCCTTCGACCAGACTGAGCACATGACAGGATCCCAGTGTTTTAACCTCAATCCAGCGATTGAATTCAAGTCGGTGGACATCATAAAAATGATTGATATGAGTAGGCAGATGAACTACACGCTGCCAGGCATCACCAGAATTGCTTTGTTCTAAAAGAATAGGATGTGAAACGAAATCATTCTCAATAAGCTCACCCTTGCGATCGAAATACACGTTCTGGAAAGCCCGCTCGATATTCAACGTGCGTGGCTTTCCATCCAAATCCATCCGCAGCCAGTCGTACATTTTGAATGTAAAGATGTAGGGCGTGGCCGAAATTTCGAGCACAAGGTTGCCGATGCCTGATCCATGAATGGTGCCGTTGGGGATGAGAAATAAGTCGTGCTTTTGGGCTGGAAGAGACTGGACAAAGCGGTCTACATCCAGTGTTTCGCCAGTTTGGGCTGAATGAATTAATGCGGCTTGAAATTCTTGCGGGTTGATAGCATCTTTGAAACCCAGATTGACGCGTGCTTCGGGTACGCAAGCCAGGATGTAATAACATTCATCCTGGGTAAAGTTCTCGCCGAAATTTGAGCGGATGTATTCTGGGCGGGGGTGTACTTGAAGAGAAAGGTTACCTCCATCTACCGTATCGAGAAAATCATACCGAATTGGAAATTCACTTTTGAAGTTCTCGGCGCAATCCCCCAAAACAGCCTGGTATTCTTGAAACATCAGGGTATCAAACGAGACCTCAAGCATTAGTTCGCCAGACTGAAAGGCCAGACCATTTTCTGGGGTGATCAATTCAAATGACCAGGCATAATTGGAGACATCCTGGTTTAGCTGCTGAATATGGTTTTTAATCCACTGCCCTCCCCATGGTCCGGGCTCAAACCAGGGCCGCGCCCGGAAGAAAGAATGAGCCATTTTGAGCAAACCCGAACGCAGTGTATTGGCGGGTAAGAACGTTGGATAATCGGGACACTGCTCATCCACGAACCAATCCACTTGAGAGAGAATAGCAGCTTTGTGTTTGTTTGCCGCCGGCCAATCAATAAAATAACTCCGTTTATAGGCAAGCTTAGGATCTAATGGCGCTGCCGCCCCCAAATTGGAAATTGTTTTCGCGCGAGCACGAAATTGGATTTCATTTTTGGGTACATCAACATACAGCAATAAACCTGACCAACCCGCAAGCGCAGCCCCGCAGCCGTACAGTATATTTATCTCGGCCTGGGGGTCAGGGCGCAAAGTTTTCAGGTGTTGGATATCAAAAAAATCAACCAGTTTTCCCTGGTAGCGGAAGCCAAACAAAGGATCACTGCCCCCCATGTATGGAGCGATCATCTGATCGATCTTTTCGGGTGATAGGAGTGCTTCCGCCGTATAAACGAAGTGGGCATTCACATCTCTTGCTTCCAGGGAGGCTGAAAGTTTTAACTGGAAATGTTCCCAGAAGACCCCCGGATAACCATCGATGATCACTGTTCGGGTCTCCGCAATCGTTTCTGCCAGCATGTCGTATCCTGTCTGTATCAGCCCGGGTGCCAACGGAAATGCCGGATAGATATCATACTGCGCAGATGGGGCAGATGGTTTTATGGCTGGCATAACATCCTGGGTAGTTTTACGCCAGATATGAGGCAGTTGGGTTGGAGTCATTCTCCGATCTCCGGTCGACTGAAATCATCCGCATAGCGGGTGATATCATCTTGCTGCCAGTTTCCAAAAGCAATTTCAAGGACGCGGACTGTCTGCTCCGTGCTGCCCAACCGGTGTCGGGCGTTGGCGGGGATCCAGATTTTCTCGCCTACAGCAGGATTGAGATGGACCGTATCGTCCACTTCAACCACTGCCCCTTCATCTAATACAATCCATAACTCTGCACGTCCTGTATGGGATTGCAGACTCAAACGCTTACCAGGCTCTACCGTCATCAGGCTGACCGTTACTTCGTGATTGTGGGCATATTGTTCAAATGATCCCCAGGGGCGGTTGACTACATCAATTGCAGGTTGTTCATTGGGTATGGGACGGGTAACGAAATTCTTGCTCATTCGAGAGTCCTTAATTTAATTTCAATGCTTCCTGGCGGTCCATTACCACTGGCTGGCCATTAATTTCCAACACAACCTTGTTGAAGTTTTTTTCTGCGATCATCCCATAATCATGACCAGCCTGGGCCGGGTAAACCCCAAGGTAAGATAATGGAGTTGTTCCGCAGTTGACCGTACGGTGTGCGGTATATCCGGGGACATAAACTACAAGATTCGCTCGCAGCGGGAAAACGAGGGTCTCTCCGGTGATCTCGTGCTGCAATAGCATCAGACCTTCTCCGGTCAGGCCAATGTAGAATTCGGCAGCTGGGCGGAATGCATGCAGGTGCCCTGCGGTGAAGTAATACTCGCGCCCAATTTTGCCAGGCATCAACCTGCCCAACCCGTAATGCAACTGACCATCGCCCTGTGCGGGTTCCACGCTGGTCACACTGTAAACAGGTGGGTTGCCAGTTTGCAATGCTTTTTGATAGGCTGCCTGATCCAAGAAATATCCCTTTAAATTATCCAAAAAACGAATTTTGGGGGCTGTACCTTCCACCTCGCCGGTTTCAGGATTGAACTGAGAGAGCATTGGAAAATTCATGGTTGTTCCCCATCAAGCTGCTGGAATTTAGAAATTACTTCTAATGGAGTGTAAGTGCCGAGAATCTCGATCGCCAGCAATGCAGCCCCGAATACCGGTGAAAGTACTGGCTCCTGGATCTGTACTCCTGGCAAGTGAGAGCAGATTGCGGCGTACAATCCCGATTTGTAATAATTTCCCGAATGTGCTAACCCACCGGCCGCAACAACGGAAAGACCTTCTGTCGTATAATTCAACCTTTGCGCAGCCACTTCCACCAGTAGAGCAAGCTCATTCTGCCCGTCCCGAACAATCTTCTGAGCAACTGAGTCGCCCTGTTGAGCTGTCTCAAGCACCATTGGCGAGAGCCTGGCGATTTCCGTCCGACTCATCCCTGGGGAATAAATGCGGTGCATCAAATCCTGCATTTCCTCTACCCCTAATGTGGATAAAATCCTTTCAGTTAGAGCTGTTGGCCCCATTCGGCCATCCCCGCTTCGTACCACAGCTTTGATGGCTTCAATACCTAAATAATAACTACCTCCCCCGTCATCCAGCAGATATCCCCACCCTCCAACCCGGCAGGATTGGCCTGCCGCGTTCCGCCCATAACACGAAGACCCGGTTCCTGCGATGAGCACAATTCCGGGTTTTAGCGCCAATCCACCTGCCAGTGCAATCCGGATATCGTGGTCAATCCCAACGAAATCCTGTGAAGCCAACGCCAGGCTCGCAGCAATTTCTGAAATAATGGAACGATCAGCATCCGAAACCACCCCAGCCATTCCCAAAAAAGCTGCATCAGCAGGTCGCCGCACCAGGCCAGATTTGTTCCATGCTTGCTCCACAGCAAGACGGATGTTTTCACGCGTCTTTTCAATCCCCACATCATCATAGTTCGATGGCCCGGATCGTCCGAACCCGAGGACTTTTCCACCCCTTGATGCTAGCACAACTCGTGTGCTGGTTCCTCCGCCGTCTATTCCTAAAATGAGTTGTTCTTGCATTTGGATTTGACCTTATTGTCTGGGAGAATGATACAAGATGATATGAAATGATATAATACGTTATATAATGTTAGTATACGGTAATTTCTTTCAGGTGTCAAGTATAAAATCCTTGTTTTTTCACAAGCAATGTTACACCTGGTTACCCGAACCACATCTTTGGATCGGTAATCAGTCTTGAGCCAGAGATCCAGATCGTGAAGTGGAACTGTACATCTGGGCCTGCCCGCGCCAGTTTTCAATCTCCAATTCCGCTCGAAAGCGTGCGGAACTGAGTGCGAGTGACCACGCCCTCAGCCCCATGCCGCTTGAGATGGTCATCCTGACGCCTGATCTGACCTGGGCTGAGCAGCTCATCCAGGCGAAGAATGGGGTGATTGGGTATGATCCGAAGAATGATTCGGTGTTTGTTCCGTAATGGAGGCGTGTAGCCAATTCAAGGATTGTGAATAGAATTTCATACAAGGGCTGAACATTCAGTCCAGCCCTTGTTGTGTTTAGTGAAATTTCTAATTACATTGATATGTGGGGATTCGAGCAGGATTGGGGTTTGCAAAAATGATCAAGCTGACACTAATTTTTTCTACAACAAAAAATTGAGAGAGCCTTATAATTAACGCCAGTTCGGGTTAGTTCGAAAAGAGGTTATTTTGGGTGTTTTTTGGGTGGCAACGCCACCCAAAAATCGCTTATCCCGAACTGACAGTATAATTAGCTTACACAGGCGTAAAACAAATCTTAAGGGGCTTTGAACTAATCTGGATTAATCGGTTAATTACTGGATCTAAATTGTGAACAAACCAGGCTTGATTCAGCACTACGAAAATAGATGAAAATTACCACAACTATTCTGACCATGTCTCCTGAAGAAGCTGCTGCCAACCTGTATGAAGCGGGTTTGGAGCTAAAAGGACACATATTACCTCGCAGCACCTGGCTGGAAATTGCCCAGGCGCTGCAGGTCAAGCGGATCTCCGAGATCGTCTTCCAAAGGCTGCTTACTGCACGGACTACAAAAGATGCGATGCGGGCGGTCTATTTAGCCCGCAAATGGAAAAAGACAAGGAAGACCGCTCGGGGCAGGGCGGCTCAAACAGCTGGACGCATGGAACAGCAAGCGAGTGGAGATGAATTTGAGACAAGTTATGATTTCGATTGGGATGTTGATGATTTTTGGGACGATCTCGAACCGGTAGAAACGTTTTATGAATGGCTTCGCGAGACCCGCGGTTTGCCATCCAGTCTTGCGCGTTACCCTGGGATTGTCGCCTGCTCACCCATTCAGGAAAGACTGACCCATTTTACAGATGAGCGGCGTAAGACCCAAATTAAATACCCTCAAAATATTCGCAGCTGGCTGGATGATGAACAGGCTGATCGCCTGGCGCAGATTGGCCAGCCTTATCCCCCTGAACAATTCACCGGAACTGAAAAAGCCTTTTTGCGCCAAAATGGTTTACCAGGCTGGAAACTCAGCAGCTTGCAGGATCTTTCAGAACCAATCGAAAGAGAAACATCCACGATTTACACCCTGGCGGCGGCGCTGCTCTTGAAGGATAAAGGCTTTCCTTTGCAGGTTTCTTACAACTGGGAGGAGATTACCCGAGGCTTGCTGGAGCGCCTGATGCAGCCCGCGTCTGATGATGCTGATGTTGTGATTCAAGCTGCCTATGGATGGTCATCCCTGGCGCCAAAGGCCGAAATTCGCTGGCTTGGTCAGCAAGCCGGAAAACTCCACCCCGACTGGCTGCCGGTTTTGTTTTTTCTTTGGCAGCGCAGAGACGACCTGTTTGGAAGCAATTATGGCCCAGATCCGTATTCTTATCCATTGATTAATGACCGCAGCGTTGAAAGTATGATCTCGGTCGGTTTTGGCTCGAAGTTGGTGCTGCAAAATTTAAAGAACTGTTATGCCGAGCTTCTTTCTGAAGGTTTTCAGATAGGAGGGGCTGAGAAAAAGTGGACCTGGTGGGGACTTCCGACTGCAGGTGCGGGCTCCATCCGTAGGATGAATTATCCCAGTTTTATCCTCACCTGCCGGCCTGGCGTCAATTTGGTCAGCCTGAAAACCATGGCGGAATTGGTCGCGCTTGTTCGGGCAGTAGATAATATCCAGACATTTTTACTGCAGCTCAACCAGGAAGTATTGGGGCAGGGGTTTGCTCTTGCGCATCAGGAAATATACAGCAATCCCATTCAAGAAAACCTGCCGGCCCTGGCTGCTGAGGCTGTCCTCAAGTATGCATCTGCCTATCTGATCCTTAAAACCGGAATCTTGAAAGCCGAATTTGAGCTAGGACCATTTCGTTTGCGGCGAAAACATATCCGGCGTTTCTGGAAAGAGGTGGATGAAGGCAAGTGGGTGGAGTATTCTCCACAACAGGATTGGGCGACATTGGTCAAAACAATCCCGCCCGATCTGGTTCGTGAAGCCCTGATCCAGGCGCTGCTGGATCAGATCCACGAAACCCTGCCCGTAGAACAGGTTGAGCAGACTTCTCTGAAACAGGAGTGTATTTACCTCGTCCGCCTGATTGCGATGACGTTCGATTATCAGCCTCCCTGGCTGCCAAAAGACCAACAGGTTCAGGCGGAAGATCTGATCCATGCCAGAGAATTGGCGGACTATCTACTCAGACGCTCGGTCCATGCCCCACTGGAAATGCTGCAGGCACTGGGGATACCACAGGCCCAGGGGTTCCCCCTGCTCAATGGCGGGCAGACTACTCCGCTCGAACGGAGCATCAGGCAGACGCTGAGGATGGCATCCGGGGTGAATCCAACCAGCACTCCTTCACCGGATGGCGCGCCAGCCAGGATATTTGTTTGTAAACCGATCTCGAAATTGGCTGCTCTGGATCGCGGCAATCTGGGGGGCGATTGTTCCACCACTTCCGTTCCTTTCAGGGCCTTGTCTCCACACCACACCTATTACGGGATTTTTGATGGGGAGATTCAACAGCGCGGCTATATGACCGTATTTGAGGCCTGGGCGCAGACAGCCTCTGGAAAACGCATCCCGGTCCTCTGCCTGGAAACGATCAATGTGCCAATCGAAGCATTCGATTATGTTCAACAAGATTTACTCGTCATTTTCGATGCCATCGCTCGGAGCCGCGGTCTCTTTCCGCGGGTGGTTCTGATCACCGGGATTGGAACCTGGAATTACCAGAATGGCGAGATATTACGTCAGAGCCGGCGATTCCGGCAGGGAACACCAGTCCTGCTCACACCTGCCGATCCAATTTGCTGGGATTTGTACTCCTATTTGTCGTCTGACAGCCAGAATTACAACAGTTTTGGCCATGAATCGCACCGCGAATTGTTCCGTATCCTGGCCCCGCTGCAGCTCAAGGTTGATTTGCTCCAGCCGGAAAATCTGGCCGAAGCGCGGCGGCTGGCCAATCTGCCCCCTGGCAAACTTGTGGTGACAGTTCAGGTGAACGAACGGATCGATGGTTTTATTTCAGAGATGCTGTAGCGTTTCCTGGTTCGAAGCGCAAAACAAATTGTACCTGCTTTTCGGACATTGGAAGGGCTCCTTTTGTTTTATTAAAACATAGATCCCATCAGGAAGTTGAGGTACTGATCTCAGATTGGTTGCCCAAACAATAGATAACCCCAGTTCGGGTTAGTTCGAAAAGAGGTTGTTTTGGGTGTTTTTTGGGTGGCTACGCCACCCAAAAAACACCCAAAAATCTCTTATCCGAACTGACGTTAAGTAATATCCTGGATCCCAAAATCTGGTTCGTATTTCGCCGCCGGTTGGCCGCCATTTTAAGTTGATTTGCCAGCTTGATTGTCCATTTTCTTAGCCTATTGAACCAGTTGCGGATTGATTCATCATTCCAGTGCATATTTCTGGCGGAAATCTGCCAGCCACGACAGGTTGTGAAACTGAGCGAACGTTTCAATCACCTGCTGGAGAGAGATCGCCTGAACCCTGCGCTGCAGCTCTGGAGGCACAAACTGAAGCAGAAACGGCATCAGCCCGCGTTCGCCAGATTTTCCGGCGGCATAAAACGTTGGATTGCGCTCGTCATACAGCAAGACAAAATCCCCGCCCGATTTAAGGGCGAAAACCACTTCACGGAAAAATTGGTAATACAGCGCAAGCGGGCAGATCGGGCTGACGCCTGCCGGGCCAGCCAGAAAGCCGTATTCCTCCAGGAAGATCCAATACTGCCGCCCGATGTGATGCAGATAGCACTCGCCCATGTTCTTGGCTGGGTTTCGCCCGTCACAGTCGCCGGCCTGAAATACCGAGCAGCCGCCGAATTCGTGCTCAACCAGCTTCGCTTCAATATATAAGGAACGCACTCCCGCCCCGGCCTGGATCACCAGATCAATGGAAGTCGGCTGGCCGCTGTCTTCATCAAAGATACTGCGGTTCTCCACCTCAAACAGGGCGGTCGGGCTGCCTGCCGGCCAGGGGATGCCCTGCGCCTGGAATGCCATTTTCAATGGCTCCAGGCTGCCGCTGGCGGCCAGCGGGCCAACCAGATTGAAGAGCATGGCCTGGCTGCTCAGACCATGATGGATGTATTTGTGCAGTGGAAAACCCACTCCCATCTTTGTGCGGCTAGCGCGTTCTGATCGTATATATTCGGCGACTTCCGGCAGAATGATATTTCTGGGCCAATCTTCCCATTGCTCCAGCAGGTAAGGCATCCGGCCGATGACGGCATACCCTCGCGCGGCGAACCAGGCGGCGTTTGATTTGTGCAGTGTTTCTTCAAACGCGGCATGGCGTGGGTATGGCCAGGTTTTGGCTTTACTGCGGCTGCTCATCGATTGATCATTCCAAAATTCCGTAAAGCCGCTCGGATTGTCTCTTCTTTTTCCGGTGGGCATGGGGACACTTGTTGATCACCTTTGCGGTTCGGAGCCCAACTCAAAGGTAATCCGACCTTGTTTTTTTCGTCGGCGATCCAGCAGGTTTTGGGCATGAAACCATATTGCACGTTGACCCAGTTTTGATTTTGTTTATTGGGTGCCATCTTTGCTCTCCCAGACTGCGCTATTTTATAACAGACTGATAATTCACCCTATTCTCTTCCAATCCACATTTTTGTCAGGGTGCTTTTCTATAACATGCTCGTGGCAGTTGGATCCCATGGGCATCTTTCCACATACCATGCACTTGTACTACTTGAACCCGCCATTTTCAGGTCTCACCGGCTCATCGTGCTCTTTTATGAACATCTCCTCAAATTTTTTCGCCTGCCCCTCATTCGATAGATCCCAAAATTTTGGTACCGCCAGTTGGATGCGTTTCCCGATAAACTGCTCGCCATTAGAAGTTATCTTTTGGGCTTGCTCTGGTATTCTAACATCAGTTCGGGATAAGAGATTTTGGGGTGTTTTTTGGGTGGCGTAGCCACCAAAAAAACACCCCAAAAAACCTCTTTTCGGACTAACCCGAACTGGCATTATTCTAGCATTAATTCAGCAGTGGGCGGAAATTTGGGCTCCATTGGAGCGGTAATTCTGGGCTTGACCCAGGTTATTTTGGCAGTCCTACCAGGCCCTGCACGGCTTGAGTACAGGCTGGATCGGCTGGCATGATTACCAAGTACCGGCGTTGTACTCAACCGCCTGCTGTACCGGATTGACATCCACCTCGAAGTGCCGGGGGTGGATTGCGCAAAGCTCAACGAGCGCCGTCTGGGCGAGACCGGGCGGCTGTGACGCCTTAGCCGCCATCCGGGCGATGTACCCATCGCAGGGTGGATGGTTTCGGAGAAACCAAGGCTCGCCAGACCCAGTGCCAGCGCTTTGCCGGTGAGAAACTCAGCGAGGGTGAAGTTTCGCAAGGCGAGTCCTCGCCCGTGAATTGTATTGCTGATATTGCGTCTGCGTTGAGTACAACGGGCACAGCTGCGCACTTCCAAAGGCGGATTGCTCCGCGCTTATTTGCAGATTTCCACACTCTCCATGCCTGCCAATGCCTCGGGATTGACATCCGCTCCTAACCCCGGCGCATCCGGCAGTTCGATCCTGCCGCTGCTCAATTGAATTCCGCCCAGGATTGGGTCGCTGGCATGATATAAAGATGAGTCCAGATCGGCAAAGATGATGTTGGGTTTGGCCGATGCCAGGTGCGCCGCGGCGCTCAGCCCCAGCCGGGTCTCGAACATGCAACCGACCATACACCGGATGCCAGCTGCCTCGCCAATTGCATTTATTTTGAGTGCTGCATGGATCCCGCCCGATTTTGCCAGTTTGATGTTGAAATAATCGACAGCCTGTGCCTGGGCCAGCCGGAATGCATCCCGATGGTCGAAGAGTGATTCGTCCGCCATGATCGGTATGGAGCAATTTTGGCGCAGACGCTTCAGGGAATCGTGATCCCAGTGCGGTACGGGTTGTTCGCAGTATTGAATATCGTCGGTTTCGATGGCTCGCAAGATGCCAGCAGCGGTAGGATAATCCCAGGCCTGGTTGGCATCCAGCCGCAGGGCAACGTCTGGCCCCACTGCCTGGCGGATGTGTTTCACGCGGGCAATATCTTCCTTACGGCCTGTGCCCAATTTAATTTTGAGAGCATCGTACCCTTCGCGGATATATTGTGTCGCCAATTCAGCCATAGCTTCAGGCGCAACCATGGGCAAGGTGATGTCGGTCCGAATGGTGCGTTTCTTTCCACCCAGGAGGGCATACAGGGGCATATCGGCCCGTTTGCCCAGGAGATCGTACATGGCCAGGTCAAACGCCGCACGGGTAGCGCTGGTGAAACGAAAGCTCCCAGCCATTTCGGCCATACGTGCTTCGATCTCATAAGGATTCTTGCCGATCAAATTTCTCCCCAAATCCTGGGCAGCCGCCAGGCTGGTATCTTGGCTCTCTCCTGTGATTGCGCCGATTGGAGAACTTTCTCCAGTGCCATACAATCCATCACTGCAGTGGACGCGCACCAACAGGCTGGCCGCGTGGGTAAAGATGCCCAGCGAAGTGGCTACCGGGCTTGTGAAGGGGATATTAAATCGAAATATCTCGATTTTTGAGACAGTTGGATTGCTGGTTGGGTTCATCGGAGCTGCCTTTTAATAAATTCGTGCAAAAAATTGCGCAGACTGGCATCGAGCGGGGCCGGCTCGTGCCTGCGCTTTGATGCCGGATCAAGCAGTTCACAGGTCCGGGCGTGAATGCGCTGTTCCATGCTCAGGCTGCCGGATTGCTGCCAATCTTCATGCCGGCGGCGGTCAATCAGCGGGGAATACAGAAATTCGCGGAAATGGCGCAGTGTGTGGCGTTCCAGCAAAAACGATCCCCCCCGCCCGGCGTGTTGGATCGTGGCAAGCGCCAGGGATTCTTCATTGACCTGCACCTTTGGGAAAATCCGACGGACACTTTCGATTACCGCATCCCCAAAAACGAGACCATCGTAAGATGCAACCATCCCCGACTCCAGATAACCTACGTCATGCAGCAAGTTGCAGCCGCTCTCCAGGCCCAGGGTAATCGAAGCGGTATATTCCAGGGCCGCCTGCAAATCCAGTAGCTTTGAATCCGTATCGCCAGCATACCCCCAGGTGGGCAGGCCATACTGCTGGGCTACCTGGACATTCAACAGATCTCCACTGAAATGTTCCGGGGCTCCATAACATTCGATCACTGTGTGCATGTCGATCGGAGCGACACAGACGCCATATATGAATGGCGCTCCAGGGTTTACAAGCTGGTGGACTACCAGGCCGGAGAGGACATCGCAGTTCGATGAGACCGTTCCGCCCACGATCGACATTGGCCCGCTGGTGCCAAGCTGAGTGCCGCTGGCGTAGACCACCGGGATGTGCTGGCGCGCACACGCAATCAGATTTTGCAAAGCGGTTTTTGAGTGGCGCAGGGGTGGGCTGGGCATAGCAAAGTGGGCAGCAAAGGGCCGATCTCGCAGCGCCGACTTACTTCCAGCAATCGCTTCTGCCATCTCCACGATGGGCTGCATATTGCTGCTGTCCACGACCGTGAAGAACAGCGGCTTGGTTGTATTCTCGACCATTGCCAAAAAATGTTCCTGGTCAGCTGTCTTGACCGGCACATCGGAGGCGATCCCCATCGAAAGGATAAAATCGATATTGGGCAGTGCGTCTCCCAGCCGAGCGAAGGCCTCAATATCTTTACGATGGGCCTGGCGCCGCAGGCCGGTTTCCCAGTCGGTCACAAAGGGGCAGTCCGATCCCGTACCGAAGTACACATATCCCGGTTCCAGGTGCAGCGTCTCCACCCCAAGGCGGGAATACAGGCTCAACTTTTTTGGCGCTGAGGCAATTGCCTTTTCCACCATTTCTGGCGAAAGCAGGACGCCCCCTTCTGGTGTCAGTTTGGCGCCGGCCGCGACCAAAAGATCAACAACTTCCGGATCCTCATAATAGGCGCCTGTCTCGGCCAATACAGTCAGAGAAGCCCGGTGAATGGCGGCTATGTCTGGATCTGTGATCATTTTAAGCTGGTAACCTGGGCGGGTGAAGTCTTTCATATTCATAATCTCCTTTGATTCATCCATGTGAGCGCCTGTTCTACAGGAGCTTTCAAACCTGCATAAAAATCTGCAGTTCGGAAAACCGGGATGGGAATATGCGGGCTTATCCCCTGACCCTCGTAACAAACCCCATCGCAGGCCGTATAGATTTCATTCGACAAACTGGTCCGCCAGCCATTCGGCAGGCCCATCAGCAGCATATCGGAAAGGACGCCCCGGCTTGGTTCGCCCAATAAGACAGCCTGCGGTAAAGCCAGCAGGCCGTAAAGGCAGACTTCGGCCGCGCTTGCGGTTGCCGGGCTGGTAAGAACTGCCAGCGGGCCTGTGTAGCGCCTGGCGCCGAGTGGTTCAAGATAGATTTCTTGTGCTGGGGTTAACGCTGTGCTTTCCAGCGCAAGCTGGTTTCCTGCCGGCAAGCACACAGCCTGCTTGGTCAGGGCCAGCCGCCTTTGCTCGGTAAAATGCCCGGCGATGACGAAACCTGCTGCGTCATGCCCGCCCAGGTTAAAGCGCATATCAACCACCAGCAGACGGGCGCTGGAAAGGTCATTCAGCACCTGATCCATCGCCAGCCGCAAGCGCTCCAGATAATCTACATTTGCCACTTCGAAACCGCCGAAATGGAGCTGTTCAAAGCCCCCGAAAACATCCATCAGGGAAAATGGCGCCAGATAGCCAACTCCAGGTTCCAACCAGCCCCATAAAATCTGCCTGTCCAGCGCCCACTTGCCCTCTCCGCGCAGCAGGGTTTCATTAAGATGGGCACACAGGCGTGGAATACCCTGCGGGTACAGGCTCAAGAATTCTGTTGAATGGAATTCTTTCTGCCACTGCTTCACAAGGTCATGCGGCTTACGGGTTGAGATTTCGCGCCCATCGATCAGCAGGGTGGCATGCGAATCATTCAAAGACACCAGGATAGCGGTCAATACCGCTTCCAATTCTTCTGGGCTGGTCTGAGCATCAATTCTGGGCCGGTAAGTGTGGTAGATCTTCATCCAATCCAGATCGCGCAGCTTAAAGAAGGCGTAATTTTCCTGGAAGTAACGCCAGAAAACCTCGAAGATTAGCTGGGGGGCGTGGCTTTTCCCTGTGCCAGATTCCTGGAGCACTTCGGCGGTCTGTCGTTCGAGTAAATAGCGTGTGATTCCACCTCGCGCGTACATCACCAATCGTCCGGTCGGGTCGAACTCGAAGCGGTCAAAGACACTGGCAAACTTTTCGCGCCCCCCACTCGCAGCGTGAACACAGCTCACCTGGCTTAAATCGTACAGATCAAAATCCCGTTCGGATAAGCGAAAAAGTTTGTTGTAGCCCAGCGTTCGCCAGTTGCCCGAAATTTCATCCGGAAGCAGAGTTCTTGTCATGCCCGTCACATCCTACAAAATGCTCAGAGCCTGCTGCATGTCTTCGATTAAATCCTGAATATCTTCAATCCCGACAGCATAACGGACAAGACCTTCGGGAATGCCGGCGGCGCGGCGCTCTTCCTCGGTACACTCCACATGGCTTGTGGTCGATGGTGGGCCAACCACTGTATCCACCTGGCCCAGATTGGCTGCCATGGAGGCATACTGCAGGCGGGGCAGAACCTTTCCGACCGCTTCCAATCCGCCGCTTATTTCGAAACTCAGGACACCCCCAAAGCCCCCGGGCATCTGCTTGCGGGCCACGGCATGCATCGGATGGCTTTCCAGGCCTGGATAATTCACCTGAATAACCGCAGGATGTTTTTCCAGAAAACGGGCCATGGCCAGGGCATTTTCGTTCTGACGCTCAACGCGCAGCGCCATGGTTTTCAGGCTGCGGAGTAACAAACTTGCCCGGTGTGCATCCAGGCATGGCCCGGTCAGCTCGCGGTATTGGTAAATCTTCTTAACCAGGGCAGCCGAACCGCAAACGACCCCTGCCGTCAGATCATTATGCCCATTAATAAACTTGGTAGCGCTGTGGATGACCAGATCGGAGCCCAGGGCGATGGGATGTTGGTTGATGGGCGTGCCGAAGGTATTGTCGGTGACGGTAATCGCCCCCACGGCATGCGCCGCTCCAATCAGCTTTTCGAGGTCAACCACCCTTAAGAGCGGGTTGGTGGGCGTTTCGAGGTAGAGTAAATCGCACCCTTTTGCAATGGTCGCCAGGATGCTGGCTTCATCATGGGTGTCGCACACTTCGCACTGAATACCAAAGCGCGGTAGGATCTCTGTGAAGTGCAAATAGGTTGCTCCATACGCATCTTTGATGGTGACAGCCCTCTGCCCTGGGTTGAGTAAAGCGAACAGAGTGGTATTGATTGCCGCCATACCGGTCGAGAAATCCGTTGCGGCCTCCGCACCTTCCAACATGGCCATTTTTTCGTTAAAGGCCCGCACTGTCGGATTGGAGTTTCGGCTGTAGATGTCACCGGCTTTTTCTTTGAGGGCAACCGCTCGCCAGGATTCGAGATCAGGGTAGGCAAAGGCTGAGTTTTCTATGATCGGAACGGTCATCGAATGGGTCGTTGGATCAGTACCCGATCCGGCATGCACACAACGGGTTGAAGGACCTGCTTTAGGGTTCATATAACTCTCCAAAATAAAATCTTCCCCAGTCAGACACGCTGTCTTTTGCGACTGGGGTTGTATAATTTAAAGCCCTGGCAAATGGCGATCGGGTGCAGGAGGCAGGTGGAAGACTGCGTCTCCTCGCTTTGCCAGCAGCTGCAGCGCTTCTAGAATCCCACGCCCAAGCTGAACATCCTCACCCATCGTGTAATCTTGGGGTAAATTCTCAATTTCAAAGTCCGGGTCAACCCCGTGATTTTCGACGGCCCAACCCAGGTCTGGAAAACCAAAAGCGATTTCGGGCTGGGTGGTTATGGTCTGGTCGACCAGCGGGTTGCGCGGTGAAATGCCGATGATCCCTCCCCAGGTCCGGTGACCAATCAGGGGACCAATCTGCAGGGCTTTGAAACCCTGGCAAAAAAGATCGCCATCCGAGCCGGTAAATTCATTGGACAGAGCCACCACCGGGCCGGCCGGGGCATAAGGCGGGTAGCTGTCGGGCAAATCGCTCCAGCGGCGGATATTGAAACCGATGCGCCGGCGAGAGAGCTTTTCGAGCATCAAGGGCGAGGCATATCCGCCGGTGTTGTAACGCACATCCACGATCAAAGCCTGGCGCTCAAACTCTTCCAAAAAACCGCGGTGGAACTCGGCGATTCCAAAAGTCTCCATATCGGGGATATGTATATAGCCCACGCGTCCGTTGGTCTGAGCATGCACGAACTGGCGGTTGGCAGATACCCACTCCCGGTAGCGGGCGGGCATTTCATCACGCAGGGTTTTCACTGTGACTTCATCCTTATCACCAGTCTGGTGTTGGATGGTCAGTCTGACCTGCGTCCCAACCTGTCCAACCAGGGCCGCTTCAGGCGAGCGGAACTGGCTGAGCAAAACGCCATTGATTGCCAGCAGAACATCTCCCTCCTGGATCGCCAGACCCGGAGCGCCCAGCGGAGAAGTGGTTTTTTCATCCCAGACATCCCCGCGCACCAGATGGCTGATCCGCCAGCCCTGGGTCTGGTGATCGTATTCAAAATCCGCCCCCAGCCACCCCTGCCGATAAGCGGGCGGACGGCGATGGTCGCCGCCATCTTCGTAAGCGTGCCCAACCCCCAATTCAGACTGCATCTCCCAGATCAGTGCAGACAGTTCAGATCGGGATGCCACCCTCTCAACCAATGGCTGGTAGCGCCGGTAAATCGCCTGCCAATCCACCTGCGACATATCAGATGTCCAATAAAAGTCGCGCTGCAGTCTCCAGGCTTCATTGAACATTTGACGCCATTCCGATGCAGGCTGGATCGAAAGCTTGATCCGTTCCAGGTCGATCCAGCCGCCGCGTGGGCCGCCCGATTCGCCAGAATCGAATCCCTGGCGGGGGTCAATCACCCGCAGACGCCCGCCCTGCCGGTAGATGATTGCGCCCCGGTCCATGGATACCTGAAAATCAAGCGCATCGCCTGCAAGGACTTTCTTCTCCCGGCTTGCCAGGTCATAAATACACAGGCTGCCGGGCGGGATTGGCAGCGACTCCCAGTCTGCATCCGCCAGCCCTTCCAGCGGGTAGATGGTATAAGCCACTTTATTGTTTTGCAGACCAAAGACCCGCCCATACTGGCCTTCTTCCAATGGGAAGGCGATCACCCGGTTCTGAATATCTTCCAGATCGATACGGACTAAACCCGCCGGGCCAGGAACCCGGGGCAGAGGCGCAAAGGGCGAACGCAGTTCCTTGCGCAAAGGGATCAGGTAGAGCTTCATTGCTTTTGGGAAGCTGGCGTTGAAGATCTGGTTATCGGCATATGGGGTAAAAGAACGGTATGAAATGAAATAGATGTAATTGCCCTGCGGGTCAAAGGATGGACTCTCGTCTTTGAAGACCGGCTGGGTGATGGGGGTGACCAGACCAGATTCCGCCTGCCACAGGCAAAGCTGAGAATGATACACCGACGCCCAGCGTGTATAAACCAGCCACTCCCCATCCGGCGACCAATCCAACATGCTCCCACGCGCTTCAACCCAGCGGTCAAGGCGGATGGAGTGCGGTTGGCTGTGGTCTATCAGGCGCAGACTCTGGTCCTGCAAGTCGAGCACAAACAGCTCGCCGCGCTGGTTCAATAAGGCTGCCTGCTCTTTTTGCGGGTTGGGGCAAATCTCTGTCACCCGTCCG
>Ga0268298_10002313_pt1 | contig 20981 bp, 20 predicted proteins | sample WWTPWeurt_MetaG_FD_194462 | JGI IMG/M metagenome (GOLD analysis project Ga0268298, IMG submission 194462) | Activated sludge microbial communities from WWTP in Nijmegen, Gelderland, Netherland - WWTP Weurt | ecosystem: Engineered > WWTP > Aerobic digester > Activated sludge | place... | reverse complement strand
AACTTATATTTTCAATAATATAGAAGTTGGCTCAACATTTACTTTGCGTGGCCCACAAGGCAAATTTGTACTACCAGAGAATATTGATAAAGATATTTTTCTTATTTGCACAGGCACAGGCATTGCTCCTTTTAGGTCAATGGTAAATAATATTTTTCAAAAAAATATACCGCACCAAAACCTGCATATTATTTATGGATGCAGAAAATATGCAGATGTTTTATATAGAGCAGAGTTAGAAGCCTTGCAAGAAAAATTACCTCACTTTTATTACCATCCTGTTTTTTCAAGAGAGGAGAATATTAAACAAGGAGAATATAAAGGGTATGTACATGGTGTTTATGAAAACTTGCTACAACAAAATAAACAACCAGCTCGTTTTTATTTGTGTGGTTGGAAAAATATGATTGATGAGGCTAAAGAAAGAATTATTGCTTTAGGATATGATAAAAAAGATATTCATTTAGAGTTGTATGGGTAAGCATTTAATAATATAAAGCAAAATACAATTAATGAAGAACGATAGATTTAAAATAATCTGTCATTTTATTGCAGGAAGCATACTGTTGCCAATTGCTTTCAAAATGTTTGAGTACAAAAAGTTTAGCTTTTGTATTGTTTTGTTGCTTTTCTCCATTCTGTTTCTTTTAGTGTCAGCTTCCATAGAAAATCTAGAAAAAATATTTGGCAATAGCGTAAAAATTGTTTTTCTTATAGAAAGTATAGTATTTGCTGTTGTTGGTTTTTTTTACCTAGATATGGGTAATAAAAAATTAACCCTTGCATTTTTAGCTGCAGCAATTATCTATTTTTTATTGCTACTCTACTTCTTATATTATAAACCCAAAAAGAAGAGAAAGCATAAAAAACGCAGTACAACTGTTAGTTCTTAATTAATTTAGCAGAAGTAAATTTCTCCGGAGTATTGTTTACAGCTTTTACTGTTTGTAAATAGGCAAAAATAGCAGCTAAGTCTTCTTTTTTCATTCCTGCATACATCGTCCAAGGCATTACAGTTTGGAAATTACCTGGGTTTACTTTTGGTAATTCAAAAGTAGAATCTTCATAAACTTTAAACTTGTTTACAAATGCTTCTACAGTCCAACTTCCTAACCCTGTTGCTTTATCTGATGTGATATTGGAAGACCTAACAATTGTCCCATCGGCAAACTTAAATTCAAAGCCTCCTGCATAATCATCTCCAACAAATTTTCCTTTCTCTTGTTTGGTATGGCAATCATAGCAACCTGCAGCAGTAGTAAGATATTTGCCATATTCAATAGTATTTGTTGTATTTGGTATGGTGGTAAAATTTGGTTTTGAAGGAAAAGTATTAATAAGAATATTCACTGGAAAATTGGATGTAGAACTTTCCTGTGTACTCTCAATTGGCTTTAATGTTCTTAAATATGCTATTACAGCTTCAATATCATTTTTATCTAGTTTGCCATAGTTATGATAAGGCATTAAAGAAAATAATGCTTTGCCTTTGTTGGTAACACCACTTGTTATAGCTCTAAAAATTTCTCCATCAGTCCAACTTTTTAATTTGTAAGGCGTAAGGTTAGGAGAAACATATTTTCCAGGAAAGCCCAATTTTTCATCAAAAATTTCGCCGCCTTTACCCTCTGTCTCTGCCACAATTGGTCCTGAAAATAAGCTCCAATCTCTTGTTGAGTGGCAGTCTATACAAACCATTACATGATTAGCCAGGTATTGCCCTCTATCTATTTTAGCTTGTGTTAATTCAACTTTTAAATCTGTAGCTTTTCCAACATTAGGCAGTGCCAATTTTATATAAGCAACTGCTGTTGCAAGTAGTACTATTATAATTGCAAATAAATACCCTATAAATTTGAATATCTTTTTCATGTTTTAGGGAATTAATGAAAATATAAAACTACACAAAAAAAATAGTAACCAAATTTATTTATTTCATTTTTTAAGAAAAGTAAGAACCAGTAATAAGAATTGTTTTAAAAAAATTATTGTAAAAATAATTATATTACTTTCCTATATAAATTATACTAAACTAGTTTACAGCTCTAAAACATTTTAGAGGCAACTTATTATACTACAAATTTTGTATTACCAATTCTCTTACTTTGTTCAATGCAATACGTTCCTGTTTCATGCTATCTCTAAAACGAATAGTTACAGTATTATCTTCTTTTGTTTGATGGTCAATGGTTACACAAAATGGTGTACCAATAGCATCTTGCCTTCTGTAACGTTTACCAATAGCATCTTTTTCTTCGTAAAAACATTTGAAATAAGGTTTACAATCTGCCATTAACTGTTGTGCAATTTCGGGTAGTCCATCTTTTTTCAATAAAGGAAGTACAGCTAATTTTATTGGTGCAAGTTTTGCAGGAATGTGAAGTACAACTCTACTGTCTGTGCTACCATCTTCTTTAGTAATGGTTTCTTCTTCGTAAGCATTAGAAAGTACAAGCAAAAACATTCTGTCTAAGCCAATAGATGTTTCAATTACATAAGGAATATAATTGCCAAAAGCTTTTCCTGTTTCGGGGTTAATGTCATTGTCAAAATATTGTTGTTTCTTTTTACTGAATTGCTGGTGTTGAGATAAATCAAAATCGCTTCTGGAGTGTATGCCCTCTACTTCTTTAAATCCAATAGGAAATTCGTATTCAATATCGCAAGCTTCTTTAGCATAGTGTGCTAATTTTACATGGTCGTGGTAACGATATTTTTCTTTTGGCAAACCAAGACTTAAATGCCAGTTTAATCGTTCGTTTTTCCAGTATTTATACCATTCATCTTCTGTACCAGGTCGAACAAAAAATTGCATTTCCATTTGTTCAAATTCTCTCATTCTAAATATGAACTGCCTTGCAACAATTTCATTTCTAAATGCTTTACCAGTTTGTGCAATACCAAAAGGTATTTTCATTCTGGCTGTTTTTTGAACGTTTAAAAAGTTAACAAATATACCCTGTGCAGTTTCTGGTCTTAAATAAACAATATTATCTTCTGCATTGTCTGCAGCTACAGCACCAAATTCAGTTTTAAACATCAAATTAAATTGCCTAATATCTGTCCAATTACTTGTACCACTAACGCTACATTTTATTTTGTATTCCTCTATAATATTTTTTAATGCAACAAAGTCATCGGCAGCCAAATATTCATCCATTTTCTTTAATAGCTCATACTCTTCTTCTTTTTTACCTTCCAAAGCAAGTTCTTCTGCCTTTGCTTCAATTAAATGGTCCACCCTATAACGCTTTTTGCTGTCTTTATTATCAATCATTGGGTCGCTAAAATTATCTACATGCCCACTTGCTTTCCACGTTGTGGGGTGCATAAAAATAGCAGCATCAATTCCTACAATATTGTCATTGAACTGTGTCATACTTTTCCACCAGTAATCACGTATATTTTTTTTAAGTTCAGCACCATAAGGGCCATAGTCATACACTGCACTTAAGCCATCATATATTTCGCTAGATGGAAAAACAAAGCCATACTCTTTAGCATGGGAAATAATTTCTTGAAACTTATTGTTATGTTGAATACTCATATTGGCGGCAAACCTAATAAAAAAGCCGACACAATTTGCAATCTAAGTGTGGTAAAAAATAATATAAAAAACACTTGGGTAAGTTGGTAGAAGAAAAACAGAATAATTTATTAATGAAACAATTAAAACTGGGTTGGTATTTAAGCTATTTTAGGACGGTGAATGATGGTTTCTAACTCAGAAACTTTTTGCTTTAATTGATCGTTCGTTACTTCTAACTTCAAAATTCTTGAATGACTTTTAGCAATCTCTCTTTGATACTCTTGTAGTTTACATTTAACAGAGTTTGCATAAAAATATTTAATTAAGATGGTTGCTACTACAATTAATAGAATTGCTGAACCATAAATAATAATAGTTTGTGTAATAAAAAGGGGGCTAGTCATAGAATCAAGGTTTTTCTACCTTATTCTAACGATGGGTTTATCTTTTTATTGTTCTGATGTCTAAGAAAATCTCTATTATTTTTTTTATCTAAATTTTTTTGAAATGCTTCGGTTAAGTTAATACCGGTTTGGTTAGCTAAGCAAATTAAAACCCATAAAATATCCGCCATTTCATCGGCTAATTCTTTTTCTTTATCACTTTCTTTAAACGATTGCTCACCGTAGGTTCTCACCATTATTCTAGATAGTTCGCCAACTTCTTCCATTAAAATGCCTAAGTTGGTTAATTCGTTAAAATACCTAACCCCAACTGTGTTAATCCAGTTGTTTACTGTGTTTTGAGCATCTTCTATAGTCATAATATATTTTTAAGTAATATAATTATCAAAATTACTAAAACTGCGTTGTAGTTTAGGTTTTAAAAACTTAATAATGGTGTAGAATTTAATTGGGTATGAATTTATTTTTATTAATTAGAGGGTAGTTTGCTTGATTTTTTCAATATTTTATTTTGATTTTTTTTATTTTTTTATACTTAAATCAATTGGGTGTAATTTTATGATTTAATTTATACAACTCAATGTTTGTAAAGGTTGTATGCTGTTATTAATCAGCAATTTTTAATTAAGTGTATAATTTTTTTTCACAATTTTGTAAGAAGTAAAAAAAAATCTTTTCAAGAATTTTGTTGAAATAAGTTTTCCATTACCTTTGCCGTCCCGAAAAAAGGGTTAGTTCTTTGTGTATATCACTAAAAGCCACTTTAGCTCAGTTGGTAGAGCAGCTGATTTGTAATCAGCAGGTCGTTGGTTCGAGTCCGACAAGTGGCTCAATTAAAATTAATTGAAAATATGTAGGGTAGATGGCCGAGTGGCTAAAGGCGGCAGACTGTAAATCTGCTCTCTTCGGAGTACGGAGGTTCGAATCCTTCTCTGCCCACAGTTCTTTGGATTATTTTGAATTTTAAATGATAAATTTTGAGTTACAATTTTTACTTAGAATTTAAAATTCAACATTTAAAATAATAATTAGCGGAAGTAGCTCATTTGGTAGAGCGGTAGCCTTCCAAGCTTCAGGTGGCCGGTTCGAGCCCGGTCTTCCGCTCAAAAAAGTTCTTTTATTTAGCAATGAAATTGTGAGATAAACCAACTCACTTCTAAAACTCTACCAGCCGTTGTAGCTCAGTGGTAGAGCACTTCCTTGGTAAGGAAGAGGTCGTGAGTTCAATTCTCATCAACGGCTCAATGTCGTGTAAGTTTACTATTTTAAAATAAGTACTAAACTTGTGCAATTAGTTGATTTTAATTTTTGAAGTGGTTTTTTATTGCTTAATAAATAGAAAGGTGTTGAAGAGTGCGACGCAACAGAAGTTAAATAGCTGATAATGTTGCTGGTTAAATAAAAATAAATTTAAAAATTTTAATAAGCTATAATTTTTAACACAACTAAAAATCGATAAAAATGTCTAAAGAGACCTTTAAGAGGGACAAACCCCACGTAAACATTGGTACCATTGGCCACGTTGACCATGGTAAAACAACTTTAACTGCTGCCATTACAGACATTCTATCTAAGCAAGGTCTGGCAACGGCTAAAAAGTATGATGAAATTGATGGTGCACCTGAAGAAAAAGAAAGAGGTATTACCATTAATACTGCTCACGTAGAGTATCAAACTGCTAATCGTCACTATGCTCACGTTGACTGTCCTGGTCACGCTGACTATGTAAAAAACATGATTACTGGTGCTGCTCAAATGGATGGTGCTATATTAGTAGTTGCTGCTACAGATGGTCCTATGCCTCAAACCAAAGAACATATTCTTTTGGCTGCACAGGTTGGTGTACCTAAAATGGTAGTTTTCTTAAATAAAGTAGATTTAGTAGATGATGCTGAGTTGTTAGACTTAGTAGAAATGGAAGTAAGAGATGAATTAACTAAAAGAGGATTTGATGGGGACAATACTCCAATCATTAAAGGTTCTGCAACTGGTGCATTAGCAGGCGAAGAAAAATGGGTTGCTGCAATTAGTGAATTAATGGCTGCTGTAGATGAATATATTCCTTTACCTCCTCGTCCGGTAGATTTACCATTTTTGATGAGTGTAGAAGACGTTTTCTCTATTACTGGTCGTGGTACAGTTGCTACAGGTAGAATTGAAAGAGGTGTTATTAAAGTAGGCGATGCTGTTGAAATAGTAGGCTTACAAGAAGCTCCTTCTACATCTACAGTTACTGGTGTTGAAATGTTTAAAAAATTATTAGACCGTGGCGAAGCTGGTGATAATGCTGGTTTATTATTACGTGGTATTGAGAAAAAAGATATTAGAAGAGGTATGGTAATTTGTGCTCCTAAATCAATTACTCCGCATACTGAATTTAAAGGTGAAGTGTATGTATTAAGTAAAGATGAAGGTGGTCGTCATACTCCTTTCTTTAATAAATATCGTCCTCAATTCTATTTCCGTACTACTGATATTACTGGAGAAGTAGTTTTACCAGAAGGTACTGAAATGGTTATGCCTGGTGATAATGTAAGCATTACTGTTAAACTTATTGCTCCTATAGCAATGGAAAAAGGTTTAAAATTTGCTATTCGTGAAGGCGGTAGAACAGTAGGTGCAGGACAAGTAACTGAAATTTTAAAATAAGATAGGGTTAGCTTTTAGCCTTACCTTAAGCTTAATTGCTTAAAAAACCTATCTTTGATAAATATGCTAAAAGCTATTGGCAACCTGCTAATAGCTTTTAGCTTTCTTAAAAGGCACAGTTCTTAAACATATTTTAAAATGTTTTTTGAGCATTTTAAAAATTACTAGTAGAAATATTAGTATAATACGGGCATAGTTCAACGGTAGAATAGAGGTCTCCAAAACCTTTGATCAGGGTTCGAATCCTTGTGCCCGTGCAACTATTATTTAATTTTTTATAAAACTAAATAGTTTAAAGATGAATAAAATTTCGGCTTATTTTAAAGACAGTTATAAAGAATTGGTAGAAAAAGTTACCTGGCCAACTTGGTTACAATTACAACAAAGTACTGTAATAGTGTTGGTAGCTACTTTAATTATTACAGGTTTAGTTTGGATAATGGATACTGCCAGCAGCCAAATGTTAAAGCTAGTTTATTCTTTATTAAATTAATAATTTGAATTAATGATGGAAGAAATAACTGTACAGGAAACCGTACAACAACAACCAGCAGAAAATACTAAATGGTATGTGTTGAGAGTTGTTAGTGGAAAAGAACGTAGCGTAAAAGAATACTTGGATAAAGATATAGCTCGTAATGGGTGGACTACAATTGTGAAACAGGTTTTTTTACCAATGGAAAAAGTATATAAAGTACAAAATGGTAAAAAAGTAATGAGGGAAAAAAACTATTTTCCAGGTTATGTAATGCTTGAAGTAATTGATGGAAAGCTGACTGATGATTTAGTACAGCATATAAGTAATATTTCTAACATCATGCACTTTTTAACTGATGGTAAAGGATCTAAAGGAAACATTATTTCTTTACGTAAAGCAGAGGTTAATAAAATGCTTGGTAAGGTTGATGAAATGAATGATTTAGGTGTAACTATCAGCGAACCATATATTGTTGGCGAAACAATTAAAATTATTGAAGGTCCATTCAACGATTTTAATGGTGTTATTGAAGAAGTGAATGATGAAAAGAAAAAATTAAAAGTAGTAGTTAAAATATTTGGAAGAAGCACACCAGTGGAGTTGAATTATGTTCAAGTAGAAAAATTGAACTAAGAATATTCTATTTTATTTTACTGAAGGAGCTTATGGCTCCTTTTTTTATTGTCTGAACATTCTTTTTATTTAGTTACTTCTAAAAAAAGGCTTAAAAATATAATTAAAATTATGAGGTATAGATTTAAGTTAATTTAAAGGTAAATTTATACTTGAATATAAAAAAATACGTATATTTGTTTTTTATCACATAAAAAATTAAATATGAAAAAATTAAATTTATTGGGTACAATGCTACTTGGCTTATTAGTTTTAAGTACTATTTCTTGCAAAAAAAGTACCACAAGTGGTAGTGGTTCTGGCTCATTAACAGGTTCATGGAGTTTAGTAAATGCAAAGGTAGAAATGTTATCAGGTTCTACAGTGGTAACTTCAGGTACAGTTACTAGAGCACAGATAGATGCTGACCCTGTAACTTATGCTGATTTACAATTTTTCAAATCACTTACTTTTACAAGTAGCACTGTTACTAATGGTACTGGTTCAACTATTAATTATACAATAAAAACAGGTACAGATGGGAATAAATATTTCGTAGAAACAGGAAGTGCAGATACAGACCCAGATGATCGTTTGTATTTTTATTTTGAAGGAGGTAATCTTCGTATCTATAACACACAACCAGGATCACCAGTTGCAGGAAGCCCAACAACTCAAAAAGTAACCATGTACTATAACAAAGTGTAATTTATTTTATTCATTATACTTTAAAAAACGATTGCCTTACATTACAAGGCAATCGTTTTTTGTTTAAACTACACTAATCTTTTTATATCATTAGTATTTTCTAATAAAATAATACCTGGTTTTTTGCCTTTTTCAAAACTTCCCAATGTATCTTCCATATCTAAAGCTTTTGCTCCATTAATGGTAGCCCATTGTAGTATTTCTGCTAATGTAATTTTGGGATAATGTGTTTGTAAAGTTTTTATTTCATTAACTATATTTAAATTGTTATTACTAGCTAAACTATCTGTACCTAAAGTAAGTTGTATGTTACTTTCTCTTAATAAATTAATATTGGGTAAAGTATCTTCTATATATAAATTGGCATTAGGACACAAACAAAAGAAGAGTTTATGTTTTATAAACTCTGGTTGTTGATGCAAAAAATGAATGTCTTTTTCAGAAGTGCATGTATTGTGTACCAATAAAATATTCTGAGTGTCTTCCAGCCAATGAAAGTAAGATTGCAAACTACTTTTTTTTGTGGGTTGAAATGAATTATTTGTAATATTCATTTGTTGATACAAATACATAAAAGCCCCTGTGCCATTAAGGAATAACTCATTCTCTGCATTTGCCTCTTGATTGTGAATTGAAATTATTTTATTTTGAAAATGTTTTTCTATTAAACACCATAATTCATTGGATACTGAATATGGAGCATGCGGAACAATAGAACATGTTTTAGTTATTGGAGAAAATTGGTTGTACAAATTAACTGCCTCGTTGTATTTTTTTTCTGCTATATTAGGTATCCATCCACTTGTTTCAATAAAGTTATAGTAGGCTAAATTATTTTGTTTTTTTTGATAAAGTGTATAAGTAGTATTACAAATATCTCCAACTGCAACAATACCATTTTTTAGCATGGTATCTTCAGCATCTTTTATTGCTTGTAAAATTATATCTTCCTTGCTGTTTCTATTTGCTACAATGTCTAATATAAAATTTACTAAGCCTGTTTTTTCTCTAATAATACCTTTTAAGTGGCTTAACTCAAGATGGCAATGGGTATTAATAAATCCGGGAGATAATATTCCATTAAAATATTGTAAATCATCTCCAGCCTCTGATTGTTTTACAATAGCTTCAATAGTTCCATCTTGTTTGGCTATTAAAACATAGTCATCTGAAAACATTTCTGTTCCAGAAAAAATATTGTTTGCCTTAAACTTTAAGTAGCTCAATTTTAAATTAATTAATCCAATAATTGGGTATTAAAAATCTAACCCCATTGCAAAATAGAAAATAGGCTTTCCTTTAAAAATCCCTTTCATTTCCCATGCAATATCAGCTTTTAAAAAATAACCCAGTAGTGTACTTCTTGCTCCAAAACCATAACCACCAACAAATGGACCAATGCCACCAGCTTTAATTCTTACAGAAACTGGATCATCGGAATTGCTACCAGGGAAAATGGTATAAGGCCTTTGAATGCCATTAAATTTGCCATTCCATGCAGTGCCTAAATCTATAAATTGTACTAACTGAAAGTTGCGTAAAAAAGCATTATTAATAGGTTTGTTCAAAAATGTTGCAAAAACAGGCACTCTAATTTCACTATTAATTACAATTGCATTATTACCATTAGCAATATTTTGATTAAAGCCACGCATGTTAACTGCTAAGCTTTGAAAAGCATAGGTTTGGTCTGGTGCAGGCCTGTTCATATTATTAAACTTAGGTCCAATCCATCCATCTACACCACCTAAATAATAAATTATCTTTTGTTCGCCCCAGCTAAAATCACCTGCAGCTCTTGTAGCCCAAATAATATTTTTATAAATTTCTAGATAGTTTCTGGCATCAAAACCAAAATTGAAATTAAAATTTTTACTGGCTCCTTTTACCATTGGCAGGTTAAAATCCATATATGTTTTCCATCTTAAACCTTTCCAAATATTTTGAGCAGGGTTTAAAGTATTATCATACACATACTCCATTCTTGCCAGAGCATATTTTGTAATGGTATCAGTAAAAGGTAAAGAAATGTGATCTTCAGCTTTCATTATTCCTCTGTCTGATCTAAAGCCAATAGTTGCTCTTAAACTCTTGGTTTCATCAAAAGGATAAGAGACATTTAGTTGATACAAGTTTGTATTTAACCTGTTGCCATAGCCACCAGCAGGAAAGAAATTAGAAACCACACTTCTGTAATAAGTTACTCCCCAATCTAATCTTTTTCTAAAATTTTGAAATGAAATAAATGCATCTTTATCGCTAAGAGATTGTCCAAATCTTAATCCTCCCACAATTTTAATATCTTCCATTACATCGCTTATACCAACTCTAAAACTCCAGTTTACATCGTTACCATTGTTTAATTGAACTGGTCCATTACCTCCACCATACATCTGATAACGGTTAATTAATATATTATTACTAATGCCTCCTAAAATATAATCTGTACTAAACTTTAATTGATAATTAAACAATCTTTTCTTAAGCTCAATTTTTTCCGATTCTTTATTACCTGTATTTGCAGGAGTTGTTTTATTGGTAGTATTTGCAGTGTCTGTGTTTTCAACACTATCATCAAACTCTGTTTGAAAAACTTTTTTATTGGTTGGTTTGGTTGTATCAGTAGTTGGTTTATCTGCCTTTACAGTTGTTGTTTCTTTTTTAGATTTATTTGGTTTGCCTTTTTGTTGTTTTACAATTCCTCTTACTTGCTTCATATAGTTAGATAAAGCAGGGTTAATATTTCTATTTTTTAATGCTTTATCATCTACTTGCAGTTTAAATAAATACTTATAATCTCCTTCTCTTCTTACTTCACTAACCATTCCATTATTGCCTGCAATTCTTGTTTCTAAAATAGAGCTTTGATAATTGGTTATAGGAAAAGTATAAGTAGAATCTTTATAAACTTGAAAGTAGCTTACACTATCAGGCTTTTCTATTCTCCAAGCAGCTAATGAGCTATCTAATTCATTTTTGGTTGGATTTCTAATGATGTCCTCTCCAATATAGTAAAGTGTATCTAAGCCATCTCTTTGTGTAGAGAAGAAGCCTGCATAACGATTGCCAATTCCTGTTTCATCGGCAACAAACGTAAAATGGTTTACATTATACTGCATTGGGTAAGATGCATTGCTGTATTGTAAACTGCTTAATTGAGTTATTTGTTTAGTTGCACTTTTATTAAGTATATCCACTAAAAAAACGTTAAATCTATTTCTACTTGGTATTGCTGTATCTTCCATAGGGGCATTTGCACTTGGCCTGTTGGAGGAGAAAATAATTCCTGAACGATTAGGAAAAGAAACATAAGTTGGGTTTAAATCATCATACACATCGTTGGTAATTTGCTCTAGTTTATTTTCTTGAATTTTATAAATAAAAATATCGGTATGCCCATTTTTTACAGCACTTAAAATAACAGTATTAGCATCTAACATAAACGAGGCATCAATAACCTGATCAACACCTTCTAAAACTTGTTTAAATCTTTTGTAGCGTGCCACATAATCCCAAACAAATAATTTTACTTTAGCATCTTCAGCATAAATTACTAAAAGCCTGGTTCCTTTGCCATCCCAAGCCATTATGGGATAATTTGGGCTTTGGTCTCCTTGTAAAACCCTAACACCTCTTTTTAATAATGTTTTTACATAATAATAATTATCATTTAAAATAACACTATACATACCTTTTTTAAACTGTACCATTGCATAGGCATTATTTTTAGGGTTGGGGTTTATTTGAAAATTATAATAATTATGCTTACTAACATCTTCTGATATGGTTCGTTTACCTTTAGTTGCATTTTTTCTTTTTCTGATGTCTTCTGTATATTGATTTTGCTTGCTCTCCATAAACTCTGCAAGCACATCTTTAAATTTTTTCTTGCATATTTTTAAGGAGGCTGTGTTTAAGTTTTTATACATTCTAGCCAAATACAAAAAATAGGTTACATTATCTTTTTTGTATTTTTCTGCAATAAAATTCCAAAAAGAATGACCTGCAAGAATAGGTTTTAAATATGCAAAATTGTAAAAATTTTTATAGTTGCCACTTAGTATTTCACTTTTTAATTCATCGTCTTTTTTGGTACTCCAATTTTCTGCTGCATAGGAAACGTAGCCATCTGTAAGCCATTGGGGCAAATCTAACAATGCTTGGTTACTTGCAAATTCACCAATATCATCTCCAAACAATAAATTATCTGTTAATACTTTAGCAATTCCTTCTCTTATTTTTACTTTTAAATTATTATGGTTGCCATCAAAAAAAACAACAATTTTATTGTTTACTAATTTGGTTAAACCACCAGATTGTTGCCAATCAATTCCTAATCCAATATTACTTTGTTTATAATCTTCAAAATTTGTGTACACTACAATATCAGCTCTTCTATGAAGGTTGTATTCAATAAAATTTTCCAGTTCTGGTAATTCCTCTTCGGCAACTTGTGCTACAAATCTGGCAATCTCTGTACCACCTTGTGCCATGTAGGTATTAAAATTTTTAGATTGATAAAATTTCCATTTTAATTTTTTATGCTGAATTCTATTTTTACCAAACTCTACTGTATTTACCTGAGCTTGTATTGTTGCATAAGAAAATAAAATACCTATCAAAAAAAACAAGTGTAATTGCTTAAAATTCGTTCTGGCCATTTCTTTTAAAAAATTTAATCTTAATTATCAATAAAATAGTTGGGCAAATTAGCAGAAATATTATTTAATACTTGCTAAAATTAAGTAATTAGAGATTAATTTGCTATAAAAAATGATATGCTAACTGTTAAGAGTTTTACATTTAATCCTATTCAAGAAAATACATACATTGTTTATAACCAAAATCGTAAAGCTGTAATATTTGATCCAGGATGTTTTTTTGAAGAGGAAAAGAACTTACTTAAACAATTTATTGAAGAAAATAAATTAGTTCCAATACAACTCATCAATACACACTGCCATTTAGATCATGTGTTTGGAAATAAGTTTATACACGATACTTACGGATTAGAATTATACATTCATCCAAAAGAGCAAATGATGTTGGAATATGCACCCATTAGTGGCCAACAATATGGTTTGTCTTTTGAAAACTATAAAGGCAATATTCATTTTTTAAAGGAAGAGGATAAAATAGAAATTGAAGAGGAAGAATTAACCATTCTTTTTACACCAGGCCATAGTCCTGGTCATCTGTCTTTTTACAATAGAAAAGCAAACTTTGCTATTGTAGGTGATGTGTTGTTTTATGAAAGTATTGGAAGAACAGATTTGCCTGGAGGTGATTATGATACTTTAATAAGCAGTATTGAACAAAAATTATATACCTTACCCAACAATACCAAAGTATTTAGCGGGCATGGTCCCACAACAACTATTGGCTACGAAAAGGATAATAATCCCTTTTTTTAAATTCTTTTTTACCCTCGTAAAGAAGCTTTTAACTTAAAATAGGTTTCTGTTCTGAAACCAAAATTCATTTACCAACAAATTAGCAAAAGAGTAATTGTAAAGCAACGTTTTGATTAATACGAATGAATGGGATTTTACCTTATGGATTGGCAGCATTTCGAGGGCTTAGAAATAGGAGCCTAAAGTTTAATTTAGTACTACTGCTGAAAAGAAGTACAAATGTTGAATTTTGCACTTCACCCCTGCTCTTGCAAAACTGCCCGTTAGCTGTAGGCGTTACTTTTATCCAAATAGCAAGTTTACTCGTTTTCCAAGTCCAAATTCGAAAATTCTATAGAGAGTTGAAAGCTGAATATCACATTTTCCATTTTCAAGTCGAGAAATATAGCTTTTCTTTGTCCCTACTTTTTCAGCAAGTTGTTCTTGAGTCATATTGGCTTCTTTACGAGCTTCTTTCAACATTTCACTAATTACAAAATATTGTGCTTTTTCTTCAAATTTGTCTCTGTTTTCAGAGCCTATCTTTCCGTATTTAATGTCTAATAACTCATCAAAGTTTTTAGCATTTTTGATATTTTCTTTATTCATTACTTTGTTTTTTTGAGTTAAAATATTCATCTTTTAATTTCAGAGCTAAATCAATTTCTTTTTTGGGTGTTTTTTGAGACTTCTTTTGAAACCCATTAAATAGAACGACCAAATTATCTTTGTCAAAGCAACAAAAAATCCTGTAAATGTTACTTTCAAATTCTATTCTAATTTCATAAAGTCCATCAGTTCCAGTCATATGGTCTAGAAACTTTTTAGGAACTTTCTGAACGGTCCTTAAAATCTTAAAAACATACTCAATTTTTTCTTGCACCTTTTCATTTTGTTCGACATAAAAGTCAATGAAATAGTGTTTGTGAAAAATGATTTGTCTTTGAGTATTCATTTTACAAAGTTAACTTAAAAGTTTCCAGCAAGCAAATTTTATATTGTTGATTTTTGGACGAGAGTTCGAAAACGCTTACAGCTAACGGGTTGGCAGCATTTCGAGGGCTTGGAAATAGGAGCACTAAAGTTATATAGAATTACTGCTGTTGAATTTAGCACAAATGTTTCATAGAAGTACTTCACCGGCTCTATTGCCAAATTGTTTGTCGGTGGCAGTTTTTTTATTCATTCAATCTGTTTTTCAAGTCCATTCGCTCGTGTAAAATTCTTGTTATCTCAATTGGTTTATTGCTTAACTTTCGATAAAAAATAATATGTCGGTTAACTTTCAGTCCAAAAAGGTCATTTCTGATTCCTTCGTAATTTCTTCCTATGTTTGGGTCATCCGCAATGTGTTGGCAGTTTTTAAGTAACATTTCATAATAACTGTCAGCTTGTTTCTCAGACCACTTATCAATCGTATAATCCCAAATTTTAGTCAAATCTTCAACTGCTTCATTGGTCAATTCATATTTTGCCATTATTCCGTTTTTTTGCTTTTATTTCTTGAAGATGTTTCTGTGGGTCAAAATCGTACGCAATTCCACTGTCAATACCTTTTTGAATTGCATCCTTCAGAGCAATAACTTTACTTTCTTCGTCCTCTAAAAGTCTTAGCCCAGCACGAACCACTTCACTTACATTTTTATAACGTCCTGCTGATACTTGACTACTTACAAAATGGTCGAAGTAATTTCCGAGTGATATTGATGTATTTTTCATTTTTTCTATACTTTCTTCGAAGTTACCAAAATTTGGTAATTAGACAAACCTATGTTGAATATTTTTTTAGGTTTTAAATTGAGTTTTCATTATCGGTACGGTTTAGCAAAATTGCTTCTAACGGTTCTCAGCTATACGCAGGCAGGGATTTTCACCACTGAACTTCCTACGAAGAACTGAACCTTAAATTTACCACTTTTCTGTCCTACGAAGCACGAAACCCCTGCTTGCGTATAGGTGATGTTATGGCAAGTGCTTCTTGTAGTTTTGCTTTCTGTACTTGTCAAACCTGTACTTATTTTTATTTATAATTCCTTCAATAAATTTTGATTCTTCGGTCTTTTTACAATAGTCAAGAGCTAATTTTAAAGATGGCAAATTGACAGTATACAAGTCAAGTTTCTCCCATCTTAAAAGATTATACAAATATTCAGTACTTAATTCTGAAATTATTTTATTTGTGATTTTCCAATCAATATTCGCTAATGTCGGGAAGTGATGAATAAATATTTGTTGTCCTGTTTTGTTGATTGATGTCAATATTTTTGAAGCTATCTTTTCCGTGTCTGAGTTCCTTGTGATGTTAGCGAAACGACCAAAATCTATTTGCGTTAGTTTTTCAATTGTCGTTGCAAATTGTTGGTAGGTGTAATCCGAATCGCTTATTAGTGATTTAAAGAACTCGTCTGGGATGAGTTTTATAATTTCAATCGTTTTTTGTCTGTTTATTTTTATCAAGTTACTTGCAGCTTCTCCGACTGATTGAAAATCGGCTTGTTCAAATTTTAATTTTAAAAAGTCATTTGTCAAACGATTGAATAGTTGAAACGCAAGAAAATTATTTGAACCATTTATTTCTCTAAGTCCGTTGTGTATTGCTGCAAGATTCAGTTTTTCGGTCTTTTTGGCGATTTGGTCAAAATCAAGTTCTTCGCAAATTTTAAATGTTTTGTTCTTGTCAAGTTTAGTAAACAAGTTTATCGCAATGCCAATTTGATTAAAATTCTCTTTTTCAATTCGTAGCTTTAATGAATCATCATTCAACTTAAGAAAAAGTTGCTTTGAAAGTTTGTCTGAAAGTTCACTTAGATTACTTAAGAAAATCGCAACTTCCTTTATTGATTCTTTTGATAGCTTGTCAATAATTATTGTCTCTTCGTTGCGAACTGTACTGATAGCGGATTCTTTAGAACCTGTTTTTAGTTTTAGGATAATGGCTCTTAAATCAAGCTTTTCAAAATCTTCAGATTTATACACAACCTTCCGTCTTCTTTTAATAGATTCAATTTTTTCGGGTGATATTGAAGCCAATTCACCGAGTGCAGAATAAGCATCTCCATCACTTGATTTTTCAAGTTTTGCTAAAAGCAACTCGTCTGGAATGCTTTCCAAAATTGCTTTAGTCCTGATGGTGTCAACTGTATTCAAATTCGTAAGTGCATTTGAAATATGTTGAATTGGGGCTTTTCCAATTTTAGTAATGAAAAAATCATCCTTGTCTATTTCACCATAAAGGAACTTGGCTTCTTCCCAACTAATATTTGAATAGATGTTTTTTAGTACTCTCGAAACTCCGTCAATTCTTAACTTTCCTAGGAACTCCTTTTTTTCTTCATAATCTTTGATTTCATTAAATTGAAAAAAGCTATTTCTCTCTAAAATAATCTCCAAAGATTCTTTTATTGATTCTTTTTCAGCTTCATTTAATTCCGTACTTGTTATCAGTTCTTCACTGTACTGCTCTATATACTTTTCAAATTCTTGTTGTTTTATTTTTGATGTCTCTACTATGTCAATTGGCTTTATCGAATCTTTTACACTTTCGTACATTTTGTAGGTTAAGTATTCAAAAGAGTCAATTTGAACGAAATAAGAATTATCAAATTCTTCTAAAAATGCTTTGGCTCTCCAATTAAGCTTTTCATAGTTTCTGTTACACCAAAAAACGCAAAAATTATGTTTTCTTTTCAATGTGGTTAAGGCTTGCATTATGGAAATGTCTCCGCCACTATAACCAACAATTACAATGTCAAGTGTATTTAAAGCTTCTCCGAGTTTAACTTCCATATTTTCCCAAAGACTACTTGTTTCGTCAGTAGTGTTTTTAATGTTCTCGAACAAGAAGTCTCCGTGAAGTTTTATAATATTTGGTCTTGTACTGTATACGTTAATGTACTTTGCAATTTCGTTGTGAGCATAAACCCTTGGTTTTTTGTTACTATACCTAACAAGAGAGTCGTTTATTAGGTCATCAAAATTAGTTGTAAAGATGTTTGAGAATAGATTTACTTCGCTTGAAATTAAATGAGTAAGTAATAAGTATGCTCCTTTGGGTTCTGATTTGTCAATTAAATATTCAATAAATTTTTGTCTGTCTCGTGGGCTTTCAGAAAACTGATTGAACCAAAATCCATACAAATGGTCATTAAAAATATTTTCAAGGTTTTCTTGAAATACTTGGTCGTCTGTCTTCCCAACTCTTAATATTTGAGGTATTGTCTTTAGAAACTTGTCTTTGTTTTCAAGTATGTATTCCTTTAACTGTAGTTCCTGTTCAATTGTCTTTTGTTCAAATATGTCTGCATTTTCTTTAAAGAAATCTTCGTTGAACTCGTAATTTCCAATTTTATGATTATTTCCTTTTGGGAAATTGTCAAGGAACCATAGCTTTTTTAATGTACCAATAATTTCCCATCCTGTCGGAATACCTGAACTTTTTGAACAGCCTGCACCTAACAACAATGAAAACTTTGGAATACTGTCAAATTCAGGGTGTCTTGTCTGAACCCTGTTAATTAAAAATTCTATTGTCTTAACTTTTCCTTGCTTCACTATGTCGGTCTTTTAGCATTTGCCATAACGTTCGGGGCTTGGCGATGTGGCGGAATTTGAAAAACGTCCTGCCTGGAACTGCTGATTAGTAAAGTTAATTAGTTGATGGTTACAAAATTCAGGAGAACAGCATTCCGTCAAGCTAGGAACCACAGATGCCAGCTGTTTTGTAGTTGACGATTGCGTTTCAGTCCGCCGACATAACGCCAAACCTTTTGTTGTGTGTAGCTATTGTCCTACTTGTTCAATCAATTCATTGACTTTTTTTTCAAGCGTCTTTTTTTCTTTGTTAGAAGAAGCGGACTTTGTTTTGAGATAAATAATATATAAAACTAAAGGAAGTACCAATGTCAGTCCAAGATTTATTTCTTGTGAAGCTCCGATTCCACCACCAATTAGTCCTATAAGTAAGAAGATAAGAGTTTGCATTTTGCATCCCATTGCATTTATTAATGAGTTCTGCGACAAGTTTTCAATTATTTGTTTTTGAATGGTTATGTTGTTCGTCGAAATGTTTTTGAAAACAACGTATGGCCCTCCATCTTTATCTGGTTCTACCACCCAAATTAAAAGTATAGAATGCCCTTGTCTGCATGCAATGTCCCAATTGTATAGTTCGGCGATGTACTCTTCTCCATTTTCCTGATTAATAAAAATTTTTTCCGAAAGTCTATTGTTTGTGTTCGTTTTTTGGATGTCAATAACACTGCCTTTAACATAATGCAGTTCATACTTTTTTTTTCCTACTGAAAATTCATTTGCTTTCATAAGAATGTTTGAAAATGCCTACTCTGTCAAGATGCGGTTTTCGGCTACCCCGGTGTTATAATTTTTAGATAAGTCAAAGGCAGTAGTCAAGAAGTAAGTTTTGAAGTTGCCGCTGCCTGCACATAGTTACACACAACGTTCGGGGCTTGGCGATGTGGCGGAATTTGAAAAACGTCCTGCCCGGAACTGTTGCTTAGTAAAGTTAATTAGTTGATGGTTACAAAATTCAGGTGAACAGCGTTCCGTCAAGCTAGGAACTACAGATGCCAGCTGTTTTGTAGTTGAAGATTGCGTTTCAGTCCGCCGACTTAACGCCAAACCCTTGTTGTGTGCAGTGCTTTATTTTGTCACTGAATATTTGTACCTTATTTTTCCTTCTATAACTTGTCGGTCTATAATAAGAATTTTATTTGTCAATTCACTGATAATTAAATTTTCTAAAACTGTATTACAGTTTGAGTTTATTTCTATAATATCATTTGACTGTATTTGAAATGTTCCTAAACATTCTCTAAAATTTCCATTTTTATTCTCTCTCTTGATGTACTGTCCATTTGCAGTAAATGTCAACACATGTGAGTCGTCATTTGGCACATTTTTCCAAGAAAAGTTTCCACCATTTACATATCCATCAAATACTTCAACTAATTGCCATTTGCCATTAAGTCCAATATTTTCAATATTGTCAGCTTTTTTACAAGAAGATATTGTCAATAATATAATTGACACCAAATAAAGTAAGTATTTCATATTGCAGTAACTTATTGTTTTATTCTAACTATCATGACAATGTTTATTATGAATTCATTGCTTTATGTCAAAAAATTACTTTACAAATCAATATTTCCTAATTCAATTTTATAAGTCGAACCACAGCATTGCACACAACGGCCACGCATTTATGCAGGACTGGAATTAGAACTCCTTTCGCCCGGAACCGTTGCCAAATTTATAATTAAAAGTTCATTGTTATTACTATTGCTCAATAAAGTTTTTTCAGCCGGAACTGCTGCTGAAAGATGCACCACAGCTCATTGTTAGCACTTCAGCCAGTCTTGCATAAATGCGAATGTTGTGTGCATGTACCTCTTTATAATTTTTTCAAGCTTAATCATATATTCCTTTTTAGGCAGCCTCCATATTAAATGATTGTTATGTCATTTTAATTAAACTTAAAAGATAATGCACCAATTCTGTCAAAATAATACCAACAATCATCATCACTATATCCCGTTTGGGTTTTCGCTTGGCCGATTGGGAATCTTTGAATTTTTTAAACATTAGTTCACGCATTACTTCAGGGGCTCTTCCTTTAATCATCCAATCAGCACCTAATTTAATTGACTGTCGAATTAATCCGTCTCCAAGTAGATTTAATCCTTCTCTTGTAATCAAAATTACTGGCATTTCTTTTAATTTTGAGGACTGCCTGATCCGCTCAAGGGCTTGAATCCCCGCAGGATTTTTCTGGTTATTCACAAGTGCTTCTAGCTCCTTTCTAGTATCGCTTATTTTTGTAATCAAATCTTCAACTTTTCTATTTGTATCCTCGGCTTCATTACTGTTTAGTTCGGACTTGGTTCTATAAAGGTCCATCACAATTAAATCTGGAAGGTCACTTTTTTTCCGATTCTCAAGCATTTCAGTTACATAATATGCGTCTTGGCATGACTCAACACTTATTCCATTATTTGCGTGGATATTTTTAAAAGAATTTAGTGCTTTTTCTTCGTCATCTACATAAAGAATCTTCATTGGCGAGTATATTTACAATATTAGTTGCTTTAGTATAGTCTTTATATTTAATGTTCCCGAGTTCTGTAACCGCAATTTTTGTCCACAGTTCTTAATTGGTATTGCACACAACGTTTTGCGGCTTGGCGTAGTGG
>Ga0268298_10002311_pt1 | contig 20991 bp, 19 predicted proteins | sample WWTPWeurt_MetaG_FD_194462 | JGI IMG/M metagenome (GOLD analysis project Ga0268298, IMG submission 194462) | Activated sludge microbial communities from WWTP in Nijmegen, Gelderland, Netherland - WWTP Weurt | ecosystem: Engineered > WWTP > Aerobic digester > Activated sludge | place... | reverse complement strand
CTCGCACAGACCGATGCCTATGACCTGGCGATACTGGATGTCATGCTGCCCGGCATCGATGGCTGGGCGGTACTGCAAGGTATCCGCAAGGCCGGCAAGGACATGCCGGTGCTGTTCCTGACGGCCCGCGATCAGGTGCAGGACCGCGTTCATGGCCTGGAGTTGGGGGCCGACGATTACATGGTGAAACCCTTCGCTTTTGCCGAACTTCTGGCGCGCGTGCGCATCCATCTGCGGCGCGGCAGCAAGGCGAAGGAGTCCGAGTATCTGCGTATCGCCGACCTCGAACTGGATCTGATGCGGCGCCGTGTTACTCGCTCCGGCAAGCGCATCGATCTGACGGCCAAGGAATTCGCGCTGCTGGAACTGCTGTTGCGGCGCCAAGGCGAGGTTCTGCCACGCTCCCTGATTGCCTCGCAGGTCTGGGATATGAACTTCGACAGCGACTCCAACGTGATCGAAGTCGCAATGCGTCGCCTACGTGCCAAGGTCGATGATGGCTTCGAGCCAAAATTGATTCGCACCATCCGTGGCATGGGGTATGTGATGGAGATAGCGGAGTGAGACCGGCTGGACGCAAATCGATCACCTTCCGCCTGACGCTGCTGTTCGCTTCGGCATCGACTGCCGTCCTGCTCCTGCTTGGTTTGTTGATCGGCAACTCGGTCGAACACCATTTCGAAGAACAGGACATGGAGGTACTGAGCGGGAAAATGGAACTGACCCGGCACGCGCTGGAAAAGGTTCATTCGCAAAGTGACCTGGACGCCTTGTCGCAGCAACTGGATGACTCGCTGGTGGGGCATCACGGTCTGGCGGTTGTGGTGGTGGCGCCATCGGGGCAGACCTTGTTCGTCACCAGCGGCGCCGAGTTTCCGCAAGCCTTGCTGGCGCAACCTTCCAGCATGTCCATTTCGCGCCCGATTGTTTGGAAAACAAGGGATGGCGTACCGCTGCGCGGGATTTCGGAAATGGTCCAAACCGGCATCAAGGGGGAGAAACCGGCAGTCGTTGCTGTAGCGACGGACATCACTCACCACGAACACTTCATGAGTTCGTTTCGCTTCACGCTATGGTCGGTTGTCGTCCTCGCCGCGCTCATTACTGGCCTGCTCGGCTGGATGTCAGCCCGGCGCGGGCTGGCGCCCTTGCATGCGATCAAGCGCGAGGCGGCTGCCATTACGGCGGATCGGCTGCATTCACGATTGCCAACCGATGATATCCCGGTCGAGCTGGTGGATTTGGCCGATACCCTGAACCAGATGCTGACCCGTCTGGAAGATTCGTTTCAGCGCTTGTCTGACTTCTCTTCCGACATCGCCCACGAACTGCGGACTCCCGTCAGCAATCTGCTGACGCAGACCCAGGTCATGCTTTCGCGTGCGAGGTCCATTGACGAATATCAGGATGTTCTCGCCTCCAACGCGGAGGAACTGGAACGCATGGCGAAAATGATCGCGGACATGCTGTTCCTCGCCAAGGCTGACAACGATCTGGTGGTTCCCCATCTCGAAACTGTCGATCTCCGGGTAGAAGCGGAAGGGCTCGCATCCTTTTACGAGGCGGTTGCCGAGGAGAACGGCGTCACCTTGACGGTTGAAGGAAACGCGACTGTGCGTGGCGACCGTTTGATGCTGCGCCGGGCGATGGGCAACTTGCTGTCGAATGCTTTCGGGCATACCCCCAGAGGGGGGTATGTTCGGGTCCGGATTGGCATAGATGGGGATCAAGTTGCAACGATCCAGGTCGAGAATTCCGGTGAGACAATCGCGCCGGAACATCTGCCGCGCCTCTTTGACCGGTTCTACCGCACCGATCCTTCCCGAAAACGTCTTGCCGATGGGGTTGGTCTGGGGCTGGCGATTACGCGCTCGATCATTCAAGCGCATGGAGGATCCATATCGGTTCAGTCGACCGATGGGGTCACCATATTTGATCTGCAAATCTAGCCAAAACCGCCTTTGATGCAGGCTTCTGGGTTATGGCCTGTGTGTCGAACGCACACAGGACGTTTGTGCATCAGGGGCGCAGCAACAAGTTTTTGCGCGCTCATCGGGACTGCACCCGACATGTTTGTCAAAGCTTTCGGGCTAGCAGCACCGTACTGCGACAGGAAAAGCGTTCACTGCTTTCTCATTACTTCCAAACGGAAGCAGCCCCCAAAGGAGCCGCCTCAGGTTCAGGATAATCGGGTGATCAACCTCAGCCTCCTTCGTGCCCTTGGATTATCAGGGAATTGAGGCGCGCGACTTCGTCACTCTGCGTTGTGATTTTTCGGCCATCACTGGTCTCTACCACGGCGCCCGGAGACGTGCGAATGGCGCGACCGTACCGGTCTTCCATGGCCATTTTTCCGTCCTTGAAGATGTAGAGCGTCGAACCGTCTTTTAGGTCAATAATCTGTTTCGCTTCGGCTCTGGCGGCATCATGGGCAAACGCGCTCGTTGCGCCTGCGGAGCTCAGAACGGCAATCAGGGCCAGTTTGGCAAGCTTGGTTTTCATGGTTTACTCCTTGTGAGATGGGTTGATTCCATCGGGGACATCTCGTCCGACGGTGTTGCCATCTTAGGAGTCGCATACCAACAGGAAGGTGACCAGGAAATTACGTTTCAGTCAGCACTCTATTGACGATGAGGTTTTGTAGAGGTGGCTGAATGAATCGCCGTTGAATGGCAGCAGACCTCATTGCTGACAGATTGAGATCGCAGGTTCAAGGTCAGCGCCGGCCGATTTGTGTGAGGTGGCCCGACGGCGGGTTACAAAGTTCTGCGCTCGTTCATTTAGCCGGACGAAGAGATCCCTGAAGGCTCATACAGTGCAAGTCTATTCCCCGGTCGCATCTGCCTACCAGTTGCCAACCACAACCGACCGCCTCAAAACCCGCACCAATACAGGAAGCGGCCTTGCGCGCGCTCGCGAGGCCACCAGATAACAACGGAGAATAGAGAGGCCGTGAAGGGCCAAAAGTGCGGAAATGTGGGAGGCACCGCTCGCGAGGCAAATCCGCGAAGGGCCGCCAGCACTGGCGCGGCGGGCGGGCGTAAAAAAGCCCGAAACCAGTTCGGGCTTTTGGAATTGGTGGCGGAACACGGAACCGAATCCGCGACCACCGTTAGGAACGAATGGTAACACATTGGCCTCGCGAGCGCCAATTCGATGATTAGGCCGCGAATACCAACCGACCGTAACGTGACGCTACCTTACGGTTTCAGTGTGCATGCTCAGGTCCGAAGACACGCGCGATAGCTGGTCCTACGATGCTATCGAGCGCCCGGTGCGCCCAGCATGCCTTCTCCTTGTCGGCAAAGTGTGTGACTTGGCGCAAGGCAATATCTGTCCTCGCCAGCAAAGGGAACGACTCACGCTGCATCATCTCAGCGATCCATGCGTCGGCCTCATCCACTTCCATCCGGACAATCGCATTCAGCAGCGCCAGCGTAATCGGCTCGACGATACCGCTACGATGGCACACAACATCTCCCTTGCCAGGAACATCGTGGGTCCACATCCCGTGATCTGCCTCCAAGGTGGACGGTCGCCTCAGCGGTACAGGGCAGTTGCCGATTTCCAACAGCAGTGCCGGCGTTGCACTGCCAACAACTTGCCCATCATCACCGACGGCAAGAAGTTGCAGACCTGCCAGATGCGACAGCACGAGCCAGCCTTGACCGCCGACCTGCATGGACATTTCATCTCTTTCATCTGGTGACAGGTCCAATGCAATGGACATCCCTCCGGGACCGGACGCAACGACACTACCGTCCTCATTGAACCTGAGGCCAACCGTCCCGAGACTCGGCCAGTACATAGCCGCCCGGGTACCGGGTCTGACTGCCTCTTTGCGGGGATAATCCATCAACAGTTCATTCAGGAAAGCGAGCGGGATCCCTCCAAGAATCCCTGCGGCATCAATGATCGTCTGCGCAGCCACCACGTCACCCATCGGCAGCCTTGCAGAGCTTCTCAACAGCCATTTCGCGGTCTTGGCAGGGTCAGACCTTACTCGCCCAACCAATTCCTTTGCCAAGACTTCAGCAAGCTCTGCAGCCATGGCCTCTGGCAGGCGTGCGACAACGATGTCTTCATTTGACGACTGATGGATGGTCCGCTTTACTGCACCGATTTTTCGCAGGACGCCAAACTCCTCGTTGTCGAGCTCAGTCTTTGCCGTCTTGGCGCGCACGACATAGATCATCGTCGATTCCAGCACGAGGGGGGCAGACCTAGACTTGTCTTTTGCATCCTTCAGAATGCATCTGGCCAGCTTTCGGTATCCGGTACGAGGATCATCGTCGGAGAAACGGCGTCGTGCATTGGCAATCAGGTCCAGCCCCATCAGAGGTGGAAGTGCCACAACCAGATGATCGGTACTGCAGGCGGGAACTTGCGCATCGGCAGCAATCGCCCTGAGAAGCCAGGGAGACCGGTACTCACCGGAAGCTTCTGCACCGGGCATGAACCGCATGCTCAACTTGGCCAATGCCTCGCATGCGGACTTGAACTCGTCGTCGTCGAGAAGGCCAACCGTAACGACAGCTGCATTTCTACCGATCCGTGTTTTCTTCCTTCTGGTCTCATTGAGTATTACCGAATCGGTTAGCGAGTCGTCCAGGCCCATGAGAATTCGCAGTTGGCGACCAAACTGATCCGAGACAAGTTCATCAACGTCCCTGCGAACCTGCTCGCAAGTGACGCTATTACCGTCTACGGCAATTGTGAGTATTGGCCCGGTGTCGCGGAACGAAACTCCACGCAGCCAGGATCGTATGTCATCAGAAGTAGCTGGCCAGCCCAACTCCGCTGCAAACAAATTTGCCAGTAGTTGGAATACTCCTTCTCCGGCTGAATCTGCCTCTACAAGGAGCACGCATAGGTCGTCGCATCGTGTGGCGAGCTCGGCTGCCTCCCGGATGGCGCTGCTTTTTCCTGCCAACGGCGCTCCCTCCATGAGCACCACTCGAGGGCCCGATTCAGATCTGAGATGGGACAGCGCTTCTTGGGTCGCTTTCCGGGGAATCAAAAAATCTCTAACGAACGGTTGTAGGTAGTCACCCCACGCTCCGCACATGTCGGCGATCGTGTTTGCTGTTGCCGAACGTATGGCATTGACCCAAAGATTTCCACGCTGTCCAAGAAGGATTTCGACCGCTTTTCTCAGATCGCCAGTGGCCACGGTAGTGGTTGCAGAAATCACTTTTTTCAGCTGCTCAGCGCCAAAGGTGCTGGCATCCAACGGTGAACCATCATGCGATGCAAGCAAACGCGTTTCGTGGCCGTTGGTCACGATCACCAGTGGCGGGCTTGGCCGAAGCATTCTTGCGTAGGAGAGTCCCTGCTGGTCATCGGCGGCAGTGAGACTTGCGTCCTCGCGCTTCAATTCCAGTACGGCTAAGGGTACGTCGCCATCCGACACCAGAATATCCAAACGCCCTTCGGCACGGGACACAGTTCGTCCATCGACTTCGACATTTCCACGTCCGAATTTCATGGAAAAGCGGAGTTGATGTCGCAGCGCACCGGAACCAAGCCACGGGAACACGCGGGCAACCGTGCCATGGATTCGCGCCTCGAGATCTGACTCGGTCGGGGACTGCGTCAGTTGTTGGATAGCCATGTCGTTCGTAGTCAGCGGAGCCAATTCTCAAACGAACTGTAGTTCGCCCGCCCCTTTCCTCGGTTCAGTTTGCCAATGATTGTGGCGTCAATCCGGTGATGCAAGAAGGCTACAACCTCATCAAAACGTTCTTCCCCGAGTAATTTCCACGAAGTACCGAATTTGCGCTTGAGCGCCTGGTGAACGGCCATGAATTTGTAATCAGACTTCCCGGTTTTATCGGCCCTCTGATACTCCTGATAGCGATCAATCAAATGCTGGCAGTAGGCCACTTTTGCCTGGGCCGCACCAATCGAACCCGGAGGCGGTTGAATCGATGGACCCTTGGTCTTCGAATTCTTGATGGTGACGGTGTGAGCCTGAATAGCTCCCGGGCTTTGAATAGCCACATTGCCACGATTACCAACGACGGTTACGTTGCCACAGTTGGCCAGGAGCTGTTGAGCGATACGTGCGGCTGTCGGAGATATTTCAGCGACACCTTTTTCCTCATGGGCATGCTTGATGGAATGCAACCGAGCAACGGTGTACGTTTCCGTTTCAGTGTCGATAATCTTGTGGTGCCTGCCACACATCAAAACGAGGTTCGTGGCGGCATTGCGCTCATCCTGAGTTTGATCCGGTTCGTATCGGGGTCCTCCAGCATTCAACGCGCGAATGTGACAAACCTCACCGGTCACCGTCCCACTGCTTTCAGCAATAGGTGCGGTACACCCCGGGAAAGCGCATTGATTTTTCGAGCGTGCAAACAAAGTCTTTATGGTTGGCAACGAAGGGGCGGTCATAAGCGGAGCAAATCGTTATAAATGTGCAAGTCAGGCAGAAACCAAAGGATGCCATACGACATCATCATCTACTGACAGAGCGAAGAGTTTTGCACCTTTCGGACATCTAAAGCTTAGCCCTATGCCAACGCCCTGCGGTGCCGCATTGCCAGGATCTACGACCTGCACGGAAGCATCATCCAACCTTAAGCTCTCAATACGCCCCCAGCGGGTAAATGGCTCGGTGATAACGAATACGGGTTGGCCAACAAATAGTTGTTGTTCTGGCTGCTCAACGACAACAATCGTCCCGTTCTTGAAAGGTCCATCGCCTTGCCTTTGCTCGAGCACGACACACAGTGAGGTCTCCGCATAGTGGGAAGACAAATAGCGCCCAACGATCACCGCAAATATCGACTTCGACAATCCTTCAATAAAGCCGATAGCATCGCTCATGGCATCGCTGCCAAGGAGATCTACTGGGCTTCCCCCGCGATGCGCAGACTGGTTGCGGCGCTCGACGATATCCCGCAAACGCTCCTCTATCACCGCACGTTTCACACCATCCTGCGGAACGTCTTCAAATCCATTTGAAGCACTAAACCATTCACCTAACTCATCAGCCCGACGCACAAGATCGCATATTTTTTCTATGCCGACAGCAGCGAAAAGTTCATCGACTTCTTTAGCACGCAGGTTCGAGTCATGCGCAACAACGGCCACTTCGTTAAGCAAGTATGGCCTGGAACCATTCAGGCATTCGAATAAGTTCTTGATGATGCCCATCTCGCTGAGGCCGGCGTACCGCCCATCCCCAAGACGCCCGCGCCACAGCAACTCAGCACTCCGCTGAAGGTGCTTAATTACTAGCTTCTGGGGCAATTCAGAATAGGGTAAACGACGAGATTCGATCTCAATGTAGGCAGCAATGAGGTTTTCGATAAATTTTTCAAATGATGCATACAAGGCCACGATAAAGGCAGCGTTATCAAATCGGCGACGAATCGAAACATATTGCCTCACCAGCGAATCTGGATGCTCTGATAGCGCAAGGTTCACTGGTGAGATAGACGCCACCAATGCCCTTAGCTCGTCGAGTTCCCTCGATAACTCATCCAAAGTCGAACGCACACTTTGTCTCCATCGCGATCAAGGGTTCTTCGTCTTGGCGATCGCTTCAGCAAACGCATCTCGTACGCATCGATTCCGGCTTTGCGTATCGGAGAAATTCGTACGCCGTCCCGAGAAAAGTTGTTGATTCTCCTTGTACATGGCTTCAAGCTCTGCGTGTAAGATTTCTTTCTTCTCGACTAGCTTCTCACGGTACGGAATTACTTCAGCACTATTGGCTACAAACATAACGGGGTCATAGACAATCTTGGTTGCTCGTCGCTTTGACGGATCGAGCACAGTAAAGGAATCCCCACCTAGCGCATCCCATAGGAAAGAGACTGTCGACTCAAACATCGATCGATATTCATTCAGTATTTCTTCTGAAAAACGGTTGCCACAAACAACGAAGCGGTCAAGAAACTCGGAGACTTTGTTGAGCCCCGCTTTGAATTCTCCGATCTGCCGGTAAGCAAAGAAGCGAAGCACAAGCTCCACGTCTTCCATCTTTTCGAACATACGTTCGCCAGTTGCTGTTGATTCGTCGAAATTCTCGTCGGCATCCTCGTCGGCATCCCTTTCTTCGTGACTCTGCTCAAGAGGAATACCCCACATACGTCGGAAACTCAGGTTCTCCGATAACTGAAGGCACAATTTGTTAAGCGGACCGTTGTAAACGGCATTTCGGGTTTCCTGGCTCCCAAGCTTCACCCCTCCAGAATTGAGACGCTCGAAAACCATCTTTTTGAGCATTGCAGCCTGCTGCTCAGTAGCTGCTGTCTCCTTGAGAAGGATAATGGACGAGATGTAACGACGATCGATGCCGTCGCGCACTTTTGACGGAAGCTGAGAGTACTTTCGGCCGTCTAGGTCTGACCAGTACTGCAGTCCGGAGAGTGCAAATTTATCGGCGTAGAAATCACTCAGGGCAGTCAATCGCTGACGCCCGTCCATTACCTCGAATCGCGCGAGATCGCGCTCGTACAGAAAAACGGGAGGGACTGGCACATTCAACAGAAACGACTCGATGAGCCTTGACTTGCGCTCAACGCTCCACCGATGCCGACGCTGGTATTCGGGGTCAAGCTTGTAGCGGTGATCTGTTACACCGTTCTCATCGACAATCTTTTCCTGCAGCATCTTGAGTATGCCCGCGAGAGGATAACGTGCTTGCTCGGTGACGATACGAATCTCACCCTTCGCGTAGCGGCTGTTCAACTCCTCGTCCGTAGCTTTTGGTGCGGAGACGTCAGCCGCGAAAGAGACTCTCTCTCCATCAAGCAGGCTGCTCGCTGATACCTGCCCTGCCGCGTTTGCAGATGACATCTGTTGACCCCCACTAATCACTGAAGAGCTCCTCATCACGTATGACGGCAATCAACGTCAAGTTGGTGATTGCCCGCTGTACCTCAGACAGAGACAGGAACAACGAGAAGAACGCCATGTTTGTTCAAGTCTGCCCAATAGTGCCATCTTATGACAAGATACACGAACAAACTATCCCTGCAACCGAGCCTGAAAGGCGAGCAAATGCGCGACCAGTCGGATGAGATCCTCACGATTGATGAGGTTGCAACTTACCTGAAGGCCAGCAAACGCACGGTTTATCGTCTGGCCTCCAGCGGCAAGCTTCCCGCATTCAAGCTTGGTGGCACATGGCGTTTCAGACGGGGTGATCTGGACCGATGGATCGCAAGTCGCATTGGCAAGACTACGGATGACGAAGATGAATCAGAATGACATTCTGCTCTACAGACCTGCGGCCCAAAGCCAAACCGCAGCAGCTAGAGCCTACTTAGCAACAAACGCCTCTGTCCTCGTCATTGAAGGACCCAGCTCGGGCAAGAGCTTCACACAAGTCGCGTGCCCCCTATCAACAGGCGTTGATTTCGTATTCGCAGGTGCAGGGAAAACCAAATGACTAAAAAAAGAATCTCAAAGAGCACGCTCTCAATGTTCCTCCGCACGAAGTGCGACCGGGAGCTCTATTTGTCCCTGCATGAAGATTCTGAGCTTGATGCACATGGGATGCCCGTGCCGCTTCAAGCGCGGCCGGGAATTGGGGTGCTGCAGACCGCAGGGCGAAATTTTGAGGATGAGCGTAATGATCAGCTGATCCAGGCATTCGGCAACCTTGTCATCTATCAACCAGACAGGGCTGGTACGAACAAGCCCGTCAAAGCCCCACTGGCATCACTACTCGGGAAGGTAACGGCACTTCCCTCGATCATCCTACAAGCCAAGTTCGAACCGTCATCTTTCCAGAACGGCGTAATGGCAAACATCGGACTGCAACCGGCACAGGTTGCCCAAGTTCCGCCAATTGCCGGACTCATACCTGACATCATCGTTGCGCGCCAAGCAAGAGCCGATGACGAAGAAGTATGTCCAAACGGATCTAGAAAGCCAATCAATCCGGCATCAGAGATACGATGCGCGTTGAGCATCATTGATGTGAAGCACACCAGTGAAGCGAATCCAAGCTACTCGGCTGAAGTGGCACTTTATGCGCTTTTTCTTGCGAACTGGATTGCCGATCAGGGGCTGCAGAATAGCTACTTCGTCACGACTCACAGCTATTTGTGGACACGTTTCAAGCAGGGGCAGTCTTTGTTCGATGGCTTGATTTCTGGCGCGTCTGCGGCGACATCGAATCAGTATCTGGACGCACTGATTGCCGACAGCGAAGATGCCAATCTTCGCTTTTATCTGCCAACCGTGCTGCATTTCTTCCGGGAGGACTTGCTCCGGGTCATTGCAGTTGGCGATGCCTTGCCCAACGGTTGGGTGAACCTCGAGTGGCACGTGGATGGTCGCTGCAGTGCATGCGACTGGCTGGGACATGAGAAGTGGGCGAATGCGAAGGATAAGGCGCGAATTGCAGCGCAGCCGACCCATTACTGCTATCCAGCGGCGAAGCTCACTGGTCATCTGAGTCAAATTGCAGGCATGACTCGTGGTGCGAGGAAAACGCTCCAGATCAATGCTATTCAGGACACGGCAGAGGCGGCGGCGGCTCCTTCTGCGCATCCTGCTTTTCAGGAACACAGCCATCTCAAGAAGGAGCGCAGCCGCATTCCAGCGCGTGCGAATGCACTCATTTCCGCGACGACAACGGTGGACAATTCTGCGGTGCTCGCAAGCTTGGCACCTTTCCCGCAGCTCCATGCTGCCATCACAGTAAATTTCGACCCAAGCGCCGGACTACTTACGGGCTTGTCCATACTTGGTCGCGCGACAGCCTATGTAAGCGGACAGTCCCCACGTCAGTTTGCGCCGAAGTGCTTTGTCGTCGACCAGAAGAATTTGGCTGACGAATGGGTTGCCCTGGAGGGGCTGCTATCAACTTTGTCGGACATGGTTGATCAGTCAGAAACATTCGTTCGTACCGCAGGAAAAACCCCGCTAACTGCGCAGATCGCCTTTTGGGAGCAGCGACAGTTTGAAGAGCTGTGCGCTGCGATGGGGCGGCATTTGCCAAGGGTGCTGAGCCTTACGAATCGAAAAACCAAAGCCTTAGCCTGGCTGTTCCCGGCTGATGAGCTGATCGAGAAGCCGGACGGTGCTGTTAGCCCGTGCATTGTCTTCATCGACGAAATTGTTCGACGAGTGGTCTTTGCGCCGACCCCCCACGTCATTACGTTGTTCGACACTGCTGAAACGTACTACTCGGGGCCGGGGCCTGTTCGACTGGGAGATGCTTACTATCGGGAATTCCTGACCAACGGTATTCCGAGAGAGCGGATCTACGAGATCTGGAGCAACGTCACCATCATCAAGCGGGGCTCAGTTACCGTCCCTCGAAATACGGTGATTCAGGAGTTCGGCAATGCCTTGGAAAAACAATGCCGTGCGTTGAACAGCGTGGTCGAGCGGTTGCGAACGGATTTCAAAGGGCAATTGAAGGCAAATGCCCCGAAGCTGACGCTCTCTATACCCCAGGGCAGTCGTGACGTCGCGTTCGATAGCAAGCTGTGGATCTGGTGGGAAGAACTGCAATATCAGACCAGGAAGCTGGAATCTCATCAGCGCCTAGCGCTTGATGCCGAAGCATTGGAGGCAAGTTACGAGGCTGTACGCCTTACCAATGGCCAGCCCACGGGAACTCCGAACGAGTACATCTACGATGTCCTGCCCGGGTCAACCGAAGCCAAGCTTGACGACAATGAGGGCTATCTTGCCTTGGGCAAAGAGGGATTCCCCGGGCTTCCACTTCAGCGTGGCAGGGATCTGATTCCCGTCACAGCTCCGCCTTATTCCGGGCAGGGTGACACCCTTCTGACCCCGTTGTGGTCGGCACTCTCTGTGACGCTGGTGTCATTCGACCGAGGCACACGAAAAGCGGTTCTGAAGTTAAGCAACTGGCGTGAGGCGGCATTCGCACCGTACCTGCTAGCCAATTCAACTGTCGACCTACTGAACGATATTTTCATAACCAAGGGCCAAGGGGCATTCAAGTGGTATGAGACGGTCAAAAAAATCTTAGTCGCTGTCGGCAACCCATCGATTGCGGTTGCCGATAGAAATGCTGCCGCTGCAATGGGCGCTAGCGCAGCAAGGCCTGGTACTGCGGCGATCACTCCACTTGCTCGCATTCTGTGGGAAGCAGACACCGTCCATGCAACATCGGTTGTTGCTTCGCCTCAGGCTGCATCAGTAGCCGCCTATGCCAAAGCCAAGCACAACCTGAATACCAGCCAGACTGATGCCGTTGCCCACGCCGCAGAAAAAGGCCTGACCATCATTTGGGGGCCGCCGGGAACAGGAAAGACCCAGACGCTTGCCGGATGCATTCATGGGCTCGTTCATGATGCTGTGCAGAGGAGTCAGCCATTGAAAGTGCTGGTCGCTGGGCCGACCTATAAAGCGGTAGAAGAGATCATCGGTCGCGTAGTTGAGGCGCTGGATGCCGACTCAACTTGCCCAGCAGAGGTCTTCGTGGGCTATTCCTCGTCGCAGACTCCTAAGCGCTTAGCTGTGGCCAACCCTCATTTGCGTGTTGAATCATTCAATCTCAGCCAATCCAACCAGGAGACGCAGGACTGTCTCGCTAGTTTGGCAAATACCGAATCAGTCACCATTGTCGCCACTTCGACAATGCAGGCATTCAAGCTCGCAGACTGGGGGTGCGGCAGCTGCGTTGGCCCTGTTTTCGACGTGGTAATCGTTGACGAAAGCTCACAGGTTCAGGTCACCACGGCAATATCTCCGCTTGCTACTCTGAAAGAAGATGCGCGACTGATCATTGCTGGCGATCATCTTCAGATGCCACCCATCATGGCTTTGGAACCACCCAAGGGTGCCGAATACTTGGTGGGCAGCATCCAGAAGTACCTGCTCGAACGACCGTTTGGCAATCAGATCACTCCATGTCCATTGGAAGAGAACTACCGTTCTGCTGAGGACATCGTTGCCTACGCACGTACCATCGGCTATCGAGCAACCTTACAGGCCGCAAACGCAGCTACGGCGCTTCATTTATTGGCGGCGCCACCAACTCCCGCGTCCGGATTTCCTAGGGGCATGCCTTGGTCTCCTCTGTGGCCAAACATTCTGGCTCCCGAGAATAAGGTGCTGACTTTGCTCCATGACGATGACCTCTCGTCACAAAGCAATTCCTTTGAGGCAAAGATCGTCGCTGCCTTGACTTGGTGCCTCAGGCAAACAGTGAGTGATGAGCTTGATGGACGCGGCCCGGTTACGCATGCGGTGCCACAACCAGATCAGTTTTGGGGACGGTGTATTGGTATCGTTACGCCGCACCGCGCACAGCGTGCGTTGGTGATCCGCGAACTGAGAGCGATATTTCCATCCGACCCTCCAGATTTGATCGACTCAGCAGTTGATACTGTTGAAAAATTCCAAGGGGGACAGCGTCACACGATCATCGTGACTTTCGGGGTCGGGGACGCCGATGTGATCATGGGCGAGGAAGCGTTCCTCATGCAACTAGAGCGAACCAACGTCGCCATTTCCCGCGCAATGGCCAAGTGTCTGGTGGTCATGCCAATGACCCTCGCAGGACACGTCCCACAAGACAAGAAGGCGCTCGAGACCGCGCATGCGATCAAAGACTACGTCGATGAATTCTGCAACCAAGAAATCAGCGACCAGATCTCGCTCGGATCAACGTCGCGGCAAGCGAAACTGCGCTACCACCGATAGCAACTAGCGCAGTCAAACTCTTTCGACGTGAAAATCAAACTCGACGGCGGCGGCAGACTCGGCTTTCATCTGATCTGCTTGCCGCTTGCCGACGTCTGCTGATTTCGCCGAACGGGTAGACACTAAGCGCCAATCGACCCCGGACTCCTCCAGCGAGGCTCTAAAGAGTTTCTTTGCGTCAACTAGCGCGGATGGAATGATTCCGAATCGGACGTACATGTGAAGCGACTCGGACGACGATGCGCTGGTGGCGATATTTTTCCAGACCTTACCGAGCGACGCGGCAAAGACCGGCTGTCCGCCATGATCGAGCTGCGGCCCAGCCGAATAGTCAATGGAGTCAGACCCACCTAGGAACCAGTTTCTTAGCCATTGATCCTGAACATACGTCCGCATTCCGTAATAAGGGGGGGACGTGATCACAATCGATGGCGCAACGCTGATCGATTTGAACAACCCTTCCGACTGGGCATCGCCATGTAACACCTGAGATGTCGGACACGGCGACGCTTGCTCAAGCCCCGCCAAGCGTTCGATTTTCCGACGCAGCACCCGGAGCACATCGGTCTTTGGCGGTTTAAGATCCCGCTCTTTCCAAAACCTCACGGCGTAGTCGGGCTTCGACGCGTAAGTCCTCGGCATTTGATTCGAAAAGTAGCCCGCGTTCTCGACGTGTTTGGGAAGTGGGCCGTGCAGACACCCAAGTGCCGCAGCACGCAAAATGGACGACGCATCTGTTTCGTCATCGAGATCAAGTAATCCTTCGCGCAAGGCGCAAATATCGCGGAGCGTCGATTGATGATATGCCGAACGAAAAAATGGCGTATCTGGAATTTCGGTTGGGACAACCTCTGAGATCAACTTTGCAGCAAGCGCGAGAGGCGCCTCAATGTCACAGCTCGCTAACTTGGCTTTCGCAATGGCAACGGCGACGGGCGACGAATCAATCCCCCAGGCAGAAAATCCAAATTGTCGGGCAGAGAATAAGGTTGTCCCCCGACCGCAAAATGGATCGAGAACAACTGGCTTTTCCTTTAGATGCTTCTTGAGGACCCTGTTCGGATACTCGAGCGGAAACATCGTAAAGTAAGGGCAAATTGCGTTTAGCGCATTTTCTTTGTTGTAGGCAAGGGCCACGTTCTTGGTACTTGTGCTTAGCGTCGATTTTGGATATAAGGGCCAGTTTACACGGCTATGGGCGTGTAGGGAACGTTCCGAACTCATAGATCAGATCTCCCATTCAAGATCAAGCATTCAACTTCCCTGCGAGCAACCAGCCCTGGCAGTACTCGTCCTCCCCCGTAAACCCAGCGTCGCAGTTCCATCCCGGCAGCGGCCCAGTCCCGCTGGTTCACCCGACGTCGTAGGGTCGAGGTCTGCAAGCGCCCCGCACCGAGGTTAAAAGTGAAGTCCACTAAGGCTGCCAGCCGCCCTGCGGATTCATTGGCAAGCGCAGGGCAATAGCGCAGGGTCGCCGCCAGCGCCGTCTGTAGATCACGCGCCAGATAGTTCTCGGCTTCCGGCTCAGCAATCGGCGGATGCGTTGCCTCGCAAAGATGGCCGTATCCAATCGTCCAGAAGCCTGCGGGACAGACGTAGGGGATGGCGGTGATCTCAACCCCGCGCTTGACCTTGCGCTCGAACCCCTCGAACCGCTTGGCAAGGTCGATGGCCACTTTCGGCACCTCGATCACGGCCGCACCCGGTCAAACACGCGCCCAAGGAACCAGAAATTCAGTACCCCGGCCCACAGCGCCTGATCGGCCTCCGTCCAGGCGTGAAGGATCGCCATGCCCCAACCAGCGCCGGCAGTCACGGCAGCCGCAAACGCCGCTGTCTTGGCCGCGCAGTAGAGCGCCATGAACCAGTAGGTGATCACCGGGCGCACACTGATTGAAAGTGCATCAGCCCAGCGCACACCAGAACGCTGCCCCTGCGCCGCCACTGCCTCGCGTAATGCGTCGATGGCCCCGGTGTTCCACGCAGCGTCGGCCGCAGCACCAATCTCGCCCATCCGCTGCGCTCCACGCAACTTCTCAAACTCCAGCGCCTTGTCCTGCATCGCCAGTTCATGGGCGCGCTCGCCATTGCGGTCCATCCACTTGAGGATTTCGGGAGCCAGACGAAACGCACCACCCAGCAGACCACCCAGTAGCGTCTCGATCATTGCCCACCTCCGAACAGCTTGAGTTTCACGAAGGCGCCGGCCAGCAAGGCCATGACCATACCGGTCACCAGCATCTTGATGATGGTGAGTCCGGCGGTCTTCTTGGCCTCGTTGAAGGCGTCGAGCAGATTGCGGAGTTCACGAATATCGTGCGCCGCATCCTCGCCATCGAGTCCGACCTCATGCAGGGCATGCCGGGCACCGCGCTCGGCGGCACGTTCCAGAATCGCCTCGAACTCGTCTTGCGGAAGCGTCACCATCTTGCGCCGCTCCACTTGGTTTGCATCCATGTTTTCATCCTCCAGAAATGCGAAACCCGCCTCGTGGGCGGGTTCGCAGGGTTGAAATGAACTCGGTTAAGCCGGCCGACCTTGACTGCTCACCCGACCTCGACCGTGACCGGGTGTTCGGTCATTGGTATTGGTCGTGCTGTCGATCTGCGTCAGCCGGCGTAGTGCCCGGGCGCGATCCTTGGGCGGTACGTCCGGTCTTTCCACGGTGTCCTGCGACTCGATCAGGGCGAGCAGCTTTTCTTTATCTGGGCCTTCGGGCATCGCATCGAGGACCGGCTGCATGCGTTCCAGAAATGTCTCTTGTGTTGCCATTCCATCCTCCTCAAACGGGATAAACCTGCCGCGCCACCGGTGACTTGGTGGCCATGCCATTGCGAACCTGAACCCGGTCACCAACGACCAAGGCATCCACAGTGCGCGCCATGACCGCGCCACGGGCGGTCGCGACCCGGATCACACTGCCTTCGATGGCGACGACCGAGCCGATTTCCGATGACTCCGGGGCCAGCAGCCGCGTCAGTGCCTTCAGCGGAAACGTCATCGCGGCTGCTCCAGCGTCAGATTAGCGTCGATGGCTGCCTCGAAGACCGTGATCTGAATGCCGGTCACCTTGGCCCGGTAGGGTCTGGCGGTCGATGGATCCGTGGCCTCAATGAGTTGGCCCAGCCGGAAGCCGGGCCGGAACACCACCGCTATGTCGATCTGGTTGAAGGCATGTGCATTGGCATCCATTTCTGCCATCCCGCGATGGATCAGCGCCTCGTCTGCCAGCAACGGCTCGACGATGGGCGAACCGTCGCGCGATCCGTCCTGGCGATACACCTCGATGATCATGAGTAGTTCCTCAAGATGCGGTCCCCTTGATCAGCGCCAGGATCGAGAAGTCCGTCTCGCCATTCAGTGTCGAGGGCGACGACAAGGCGTAGACCCGGGCGAGCGCATCGTAGGTGACCTTGGCCACACCCACGCCCTTGGCTGCCGCTTTGACGGTGACCTTGTCCGACTGGAGCGAGAGTCCACCAAGGCTGCGGCCGTACCAGACCGTCTGCGAAATGCCGGTACGCGCCGGCTTACCCAGATTGGCCGTGTCGGCATCCTCGAACATGATTTCCTCGGTCACACTCACCACCGCCGTGCCCTGGCTGGAGAGTGATCCGGCCGAGCAGATGGTGTCGGTAATGCTGACGTTGTCGGACTTGTAGACCAGGATGTAAGCGGTTTCGCCAGGATTGAACGAGGTGCGTCCTCCGTTCAGCCCACCGGGCCGGGTATCGATCTCGGCCGACAGGTGACCGGCAGCCTCGGACCCGTCCGGGTTGCCAAACTGGACACGAATGGTGGCATTGGCCATGGAAATTCCTCTTCAAAGTGATCAGGCGTCGACCAGGACGAACTGCACTTCCTCATCGACCGGAAGTGCGATGCGCCAGTCAAGCGATGTCGTCGTATAGGTGATGCGCAGCAGGCTGTAGCCGGGCGTGGCGGCCACCAGGGTTTGGCCATCGGCAACGACCGCCCCCAGCGCGCTGTGTTGCCAGACGCTGCTGGTAATGGCAGCGACCGGATAGCGCGTACTGGACTGCCCCTCGATGAACTCCACCGTCTCCGTTTCTGTGCGCGTCACCGCGCCCAGGCTGGCGACAACGGTACTGGCGTGGCCGGTATGCACCAGCACCACCGACCGGGATACGGACAAATACGCGCGAATCGTGCCGCGATACGGGTCGTCGGGATCCGCGACATACTCGATCCGGTCGGACGCCGAACCCGTTGCTCCCTCTTCGTTGGCGATCGTGACCCGGTTGTAGCCGCGCATCGGCGCAATCTGCGAACTCACCGAGAGCACATCGGCGTCGAACAGGCTGCTGGCAGGAGGGGTGGTGCCGTACTGCGGGATGCTGACCGGGTGACGGCGTCGGCACACCACCGAGCCCTCCGGATTGCTTTCAATAATGCCGCCGATGGCCGCGACGATATTTCGGGCAGCAGCCAGTGACGTGACGTTTTCCAGAAGGAGGCGACCGGCGGGAATTGTCCAAATCGGCAGTTGCCAATCGACGGGGCCGATCAGGTTTTCAACAGCGGTTTCGGCGGAGATGGCGGCGGACTCGTAATAACGGGTGGTGCCGGCAAATGGGGCATCGAGCAGGGCCAGGGGCGATACGGCGGTCAGGTTGCAGCGCTGATTGTCGATGCTTTCGCGCGACAAGGTCTTGCCGTCGATGACGAAGGCAAAAGTTTCCAGGCCGAGGGTCAGTGTGATGTCGTCGCCGATCGCGATCAGCGCAAAGTCAGCCACAGCGGCCACTTCGATTTGTGCGATCCAGACCGGGCTGTCCTCGTCGCACGAGAGCGTGGCCTGGACGATGCGGATCCGCTGTCCGTTCCAGATCAATTCCGGGCTGTTCATCACCGCCTGCAAACGCGCCCCGTCGAGCAGCGACCAGGAGGCCATCAGTCGCTTCGTCACCGGATCGACATTGGTCACGGCATAGGCCAGCTGATGCGCGACATCCACGCGCTGCGTGAGCCAGTACGGCATCCGGAAGGATTTTTGGCACCGCCCCAGGTCGGTATAGACGATCTGATGCCGCGCCCGGGCAAGGTGCGCGTCGCCATAGGCCAATGCCACCTGCTGGCGATTGACCCGCATGTCACCGTACAGCACACGCTGGCTACCCTCCAGACGCAGACCGTAGGGAGCGACATGGTTCGCGGCAAAGCGGATCGACCAGCTTTCATCGTGCCGCCACGCGCGCTGCCGGGTCAGCTCCCAGGTCGTGGAATTACTGACGAAGACCTCGGTCTTACCCCAGTTCGCACTGAACCGCTGCTTGAGTATCGTCGGCCCGGAGTCGGCATACAGGCCAGCGCCGAACGTCAGAGCGAGCGAGATGCCCAGTGTCATAGCGGCTCGGCGTCCGGATCAACGAACTGCTCAGGGGCCGGCACCGCATAGGGTTGATCCCATTCGTCTCCCGTCATCGCGATCCAGCCCGGGATCACGGTTTCCTCCTGAGCGTAGCCGTCGGTCAGGATCAGAATCTCGTTGAACTCGCCGAGGATGCAGGCACTAAAGTCGCCGTCCCGGTTCGGAAACTGCGGCACCGCCATCTTCGGGATGGGGGAACCGGCATGGCGTTTGCCATTGAAGGTCCAGCCTTCGCCAAACGGCGACCAGGTGCCGGTCCAGGGCCACAACTCGAGCAGTCCCTCCTCGGTGATCGAATAGGCTGGCTCCCAGTCACCCCAGGCATCCCAGATGCCATACCGGGTGCAAATGCCCTGGTGCATATCGGACGCGTAGCGGCGCGAGGTAGTGCCGGCCACGGCAAAGCGCATCGTCACACCGGTCGCGCTGTTTGTATCCATCTGGGTCGCGTGCAGCCACCACCAACCGGCTGCGCCATCACAGGCAAACCAAAGCGACAGGTCGTTGCTGACCCAGTTGGAACTGACGACGGTGTAACTGTGCTTGTAGGCGGCTTCGTCCAGGTAGTGGTTGCCGTAGACCGGATAGGCACGGATCTCGCCGTAACTGCCCTGATCGACATACTCGAAGGCCCAATGCGGCACGTCATCATTGGCGGTCCCCGCTGGCGAACCCATGCGCAGAAAGTCGACGGCGGTCGGGATCTCGAACGCCACTACGAACCCGGCATCGACGACCATGTTGCGCAGATGGCTGTACAGGGACGCGACGGCGGCTTTGTCGAAGCTGCCGTTGGGATAGGCTTTCTTGAGACCGAAGCGTGCCATTACGCACTCTCCCCATGAATGGCCAGCGAGGCGTAGTCGTTGGCCAGGCTGAACGTACCGGCCGGGACCTGTCGCCGGTACCAAAGGGGAATCGCAGCCGGGATCGTGTCAAACGTCGCCTGGTTGCCGCCCTGGAAAGTGCCTGCCCAGGCCGAGGCCTTGAGCGTGAAATACGGCGTGCCGGTGACCGGGTTGATCGGCATGTAGTCGGCGCTGGTGGAACCGCCTTCGGGCAGACCGCCCACCACGACGCCGGACACCGTGAATCCGGTATCGCTGAAGAAGGACAGCGTCCAGTGTTCGTCGATGGCGCCCTTGTTGTGCGCCACGAAGTTGCCGACGGTCGCCGAGTCAAATGACCCGGTCCCGCTGGTCAGGGCAAAGTTGTTCCCGACCGCGACGACACTGGCCTGTTCATAGACAGTGGATACCAGGGTATTGGCGGTCGCATACCCATTGGCGAGCGGCGTGGCCAGATCGAGCGTGGCAAAGTCCGCCGCATAGACCACGTTGGTCAGTTGCACCCATTCCTCGTTGCCGGCACCGCCGGTGCTGGGTCGATCCGAGATGCGCACCAGATCACCCGTGCGAAACGGTTGCAGACTCGTGTACTGGCTGTTGTTCTCGCAGGCCACCTGGATCTGGGTGGCACCACCACCCGCATCGGCATGCAGCGTCCCGATGCCATACGGACGGCTCCCCACCTGATCCTCGGTATCGGTCTGCGTGCCCGGATGGAAGGTCACGAAGTCACCGGCCGGTGTCAGCGCATCGAGAAACAGGCGCGCATTCAGCAGCGCCGTGTCCTGCGCACTGTTGATGTGGATGAAAGCCTTGCGCCACTTCACTGCGCCGGCCAGGCGCTCGGATTGCGAGACGTCGGGGAACAGATTGTTCTTCACGCCCGATACCAGTTGGGCGAAGCTCATCCGGCCACCGTTCTGGGTGGGCATCACGTCCGACATCAGGGCGGCAGGTCGCCAGACGATTTCGTTGTCGAGTATGGGCATGGTTTAACTCCTAGACAGTCATGAGTTTCAAAGTGGCGATGTAGAAGTCGCCGGCTTGGGGATTGGCCACCGAGACCAGCGGCTTGGCCTCGAAGGCCGGCGCGTCCTG
>Ga0268298_10002309_pt1 | contig 20992 bp, 18 predicted proteins | sample WWTPWeurt_MetaG_FD_194462 | JGI IMG/M metagenome (GOLD analysis project Ga0268298, IMG submission 194462) | Activated sludge microbial communities from WWTP in Nijmegen, Gelderland, Netherland - WWTP Weurt | ecosystem: Engineered > WWTP > Aerobic digester > Activated sludge | place... | reverse complement strand
CCTCTAACGCCGCGAGCTCGCACCAATGACGTGTCGGTCATCGCGGCGCTGCCGTTCTCCTTGTAAGCCATAGTCGTTTCTTCCGGAACGCCGGGCGTGCGGGACGCGCGGATGGGATGCTCAGAAACGTCCGCAGTCGCATACCTCTTGGCTTCTCGCCCGTCGGGTTCAGAACGCCTGGCGGCCAGCCCAGGCGGCGGCGAATCGCATCGGCCCGCCGAATCACGCGTCGATTCTCGGTCTCGCGCTGCGATCGATATGCGAGCCCACGACAGTGTCGGCAGAGAAACATCTCGCGGCCGTATAGAACCGCCACGCGCCGGCCGCAGCGGGGACAGAGAAACCACGGTCGCGTACCGCCGAACGTGCAGGGTGTCGAAACCAGGCTCACCGGGTAAGCGAACGAATTGATCTGGCCCTGGTGCTTCGTCTGGTAGCTAAGAAGAAGGGCCGCCTTGTGAGCCTCGACGATAATCTCGGACGTCACCACACCTCTCTGCATCCAACACCAGCGTCTCACCTGCCCCGGCTCGAGGACGCCGGCACGATGCAGCGCACGCACGTCCAGCCGCCGAAAGTTGTCAGTCAAGTCGCGCCCACCGCGCTGCCCGCTTCCCATCCCGCCCATGACCTTCTCGCAGATTCATCGAAATCAATAGAGTTCTTGAAACAAGGACACAGCGCCGATTTGCATCCGCATCCTGAACTCGAAGGATGCCAGGTGGCTACTTCTGTTCCCGTGCTGATGGGCGCTCATCTTCATTCCTATGTCGCATCCAGGACGCTACTCACGCCCTCGCAGTCATCCAACTACACCGAGGTCGATGAGGGCGAGACACGCGAGTCCGGCTATCAACGACACGACCGCTTCGCGCGCCGACAAGCCGAGCTTCACTGGCTGACGGTGCAGGCCTGCAGTTCCGTGCGGCTCGGCCTGATCGAGAGACCTTTGCGCACGCCATGAACGATCAGCAGGGATGGCAACATATAAAGGTGTACAGATTCTGTAGCAGTAAGACATTCGGTCAGTTTCTGATCCGTCACCGCCGCATCCCTGCCACAGCGCACGTTCCACGCGATGCTGATCGATGTTTCACTGCTACAGTTTCTAGCGCGTCACAAAGGCACTGCTACAAGTTCCGTAGCGTCAATCTCGTCATCCGCTACAGATTCCGTAGCGGCGCGCTTCATTTTCTGTAGCGTCATTTTTTTGCCTTTGGCATTCTCCTGTCGTTGGGCTCCTGCTTCTGCGAGCATCTTCTCGGCCTCTGCGAGCGAACTGAACCGAGCGTAATCGTGCGTCGCCTTCTGATGTGGAATCCCGAGCTTGGGAAACTCGAAGCAATCGACGTCCGTGAAGCGGTAGAGGCTGCAAACCTTGCTGCCGCGCTCAACTCCGCCGCCTCTGGTCTTGGCGATGAAGCCGAGCGCCTGCAGCTCGAATAGCGCATTCGCGAGCGTCGCCGGAGATTTCCAGCCGCGATGTTTCAGGTTGCCGAGTGTCGCGCTGATGTTGCCGTTGTTCGTCCCAGTGAGGCTGACTCGAAGGTCGACGAACAACCCACGGCTCGACCACGCGAGAGCGCGGTAGGCCGGACTGTCAAGCAGCGTGCAGTAGATCCTCACGTGCCTACCGTTCGGATCGCGAGGAGGTTTTGCGTGCCCCGCCATCAGATCATGCCCCCTGCCGCAATCCTGATCGCCAGGTCACAGCCGGCGACATCTCCGAACTCAGGCATGGACACGCTCCGACGAGGGCGAACCACGGACATGCTACCGAGGAGGACGGCCGCCCCTTGCAGGAAAACATCGTAGAGGGGTGCTGTCAGGCCACCTACCAGAGTCAGCAGCGCTCGGGCCCCCGACGTCCTCTTCGAGATGCATTCAGGACAAGGACTGGACTCGCCTTCGAGGCGATGTTTGACGTTTGACATGGCTGCGCCTCACGCGGACAGTGCGCGGCGGATGTCGCCGGCGGCCCAGACGTTGTTCGAGGTCAGCCCAAATTTCCGAGGCTTTGGAAGAATGCCCTTGTCAATCCAGCGATAGAGTGTTGCGCGACTCTTCCCTGTGATTACTTTCAACGCGGCAATGTCGATGCACGCGGAATCGGGCAAGCGGTCGAAGTATTCGGCCGCAGGAGGGAGACTGTTACGGGAGTTGCGAGGACGACCACGGCGCCGCGCGCGTTCCGGGTCGGGGTCACCATCGCCGTCACCATCACCACCATCCGCTGCGACCTCCGGCGCAGCAGAAGCAGGGCTGGAGCCACCGACGCTCTCACCACAGTCGACAGCACACTCGTTGAGGATGCTCAGGCTTTCCCGCTGCTTACCCGCTTTGAGCGCGAGCCCACGGCGAGGCCGATGAACCTTCTCGCAGATGCCTTCAAGAGCTTCAGCACGAATGGCAGCCAAGTCTACCGCCCGGCTGACTACGGCTTGAATCGCGTGATCGAGATATGCTTTATACATTTTTGTTGTCCATTTCAGTTCACTTCCGCACCGTCTCATTTCGGCGCGGGACGGTTTATACCACAAAATTGTCCACAGGTTATCCACAGCCTGGCGACTGCCTCATACGGCCCGGTTTGGTGCTTTAGCCCAGCATGAGCGGACCAATCACGATGTGCAGTAGCGCGCCCAATCAGCCATCAGCGCCCGCCGCTTCTCCAGCAGATCGCCGCGCCGGTATGCGGCTTCCACCGCGTTGCCGACCGTGTGCGCAAGCGCTTGTTCGGCAACGATGTTCGGGTAGTGCGTTTCCTCGGCAGCCCAGTCGCGGAACGTCGAACGAAAGCCGTGAACAGTCAGATCGCCACGCCCGAGTTTGCGCAGCACCATGGTCATCGCCATGTTCGATAACGGCCTCCCGACCTTCGACCCAGGGAACAGATAGCCCTCACCCTTCCCCACCCGCATGATGCTGTCGAGGAGCGCCAGGGCCCGATCGGACAGCGGGACGCGATGCGCCACAGCGGCCTTCATGCGCTGGCCAGGGATCATCCACAGCCGGTTGTCGAGGTCGAACTCGGACCACTCAGCGAGCAGCACCTCCGATGTGCGACAGGCCGTCAAGATCGTGAGTTGCAGCGCCGCCGCCGAGAGGGAGTCGCGCTCGGTCGTCAGCCGCTTGTAGAAGGCTGGCAACTCGCGGTAGTCCATTGCCGCGTGGTGATCTCGGCTGGCCTTGCTGCGTTTCGGCAGCAACTTGTCGAGATGCCCACGCCATGCAGCCGGGTTGATGCCGGTCGCCAAACCTTTTGCCCGCGCCGCGTCGAGGACAAGCTCGATCCTGTTACGCACGCGGTTTGCCGTCTCCGGCTTGTCTGACCAAATCGGCTTGAGCGCCCCGAGAGCATCCTCGGTAGAGACTTCACTCACCGGCTTGTCGCCAAACTTGGGATAGACGTACTGAGCGAGCGTGTTCTCCCATTGCTGGCCGTGCTTAGCGTTGCGCCAGCTCGCACGGTGCGCGTCGATGTATTCGAGCGCAGCTTCCTTGAACGTCGTCACTGCGGCCTTTTCGGCGATCTCTGCGGCCTTGCGCGCTTCCAGCGGGTCTATGCCCTGCTTCGCCAGCTTGCGCGCCTCGGCCGCCTTGCCTCTGGCCTCTGCGAGCGTCAGCACGGAACATGCGCCCAGGCCCATCATCCGACGCTTGCCGCCGATCTGATACCGGAACTGCCACGATGCCGCACCCGTCGGTCCGACCTTCAGGTACAGCCCGTCACTGTCTGCGGTCGCCCCTGGGTGAGCATCGCGGATCAGCTTTTCCACCTGCTTCGTCGTCAGTCCCATGTCGTCATCCGAGTCACCAATGAGTCACCACACGAGTTACCACTCGGCTATGGATTAGGAAGATACAGAGTGAGACAGAGAGAGGCAAGGAAAAGCCTTTTTTCCATACAATTCATTGTCTTATCGTGTAGTTTAGGTGTCTCATCCTAATTCTATTTGTCTCATGATGGCGGACGCCCTGTCCGCCAGAACACCAGCGATCAAGCGCCCTCCGGGGCGCTTTTTTGTTGCGCCTCGCAACGCCCGCGACCGTCGGGTGCCCGGCCAGCCTCACCCACCGCCCAGCGCCCGATAGAGCTGCACCACCGCCTGCTGCACGCCGCGCGTGACCTGCGCGAGGCCGAGCTCGCTGTCGAAGAGCTGGCGCTCGGCGTCGATGACCTCGAAGTAGCTGGAGATGCCGGCGAGGTAGCGCGCGTTGCTCACCCGCAGGCGCTCGCGGTTCGCCTGCACCACGCGGCGCGTGGCCTCGCGCTGCTCGGTGAGGCGCTCGAAGGCGACCAGCGCGTCGTCGACCTCGCGGAAGGCCTGGCGGATCGTGGCCTTGTATTGCTCGACCAGGATGCGCTGCTGGGCCTCGGCCACTTCCACCCCGACCTGCAGGCGGCCGCCGTCGAAGAGCGGCAGGCCGATCGACGGCTGCAGCGACCAGGCGTAGCGCCCGCTGTCGAAGAGCTGGCCGAGGTCGGTGCTGGCGAAGCCAAGCAGCGTGGTGAGCGTGATGCGCGGCAGGAAGGCCTTGCGCGCGGCGTCCACGCTGGCGCCGGCGGCGCGCAGGCTCTCCTCGGCGGCGCGGATGTCGGGGCGGTGTTGCAGCAACGCCGAGGGCAGGCCAGCGTCGAGCCGGACGGGAAGACTCAGCTCATCCAGGCGGGCGCTGCGTGCGATCGACCCGGGATTTCGGCCGAGCAGCGCTGCGAGCGCGTTCTCGGTCTGCGCGATGCGGCGCGCCTGGTCGGCAAGCGCCTGCTCCGAGCCGGCCAGCAGGGATTCGGCCTGGCGCACGTCGAGGATGGACGACACGCCCTCGTCGAAGCGCGCGCGCGTCAGGCGCAGCGCCTTGCGCCGGCCATCCAGCGTGTGGCGGGTGATCTCGTGCTGGGCGTCGAGGTCGAGCAGCTCCAGGTAGAGCGAGGACAGCTGCGCGACCAGGCTGGTGCGCACGCCGTCGGCGAGCGCGGCGCTGGCGAGCACCTCGCGGCGCGCGGCCTCGCTGCGGGCCGCGAGCCGGCCCCACAGGTCGATCTCCCAGGCCGGCATCGACAGGCCGACCACGGCGTTCTCGCCGACACGGTTCTCCCGCGGATCGAAGCCGGGCATGCGCTCGCGCGTCGCCGCGGCGCTGGCGTTCACGCCTGGAAACAGCGCCGCGCGCTCGATGCCGTATTGCGCGCGCGCGAGCTCGATGCGCTCGATCGCGATGCGCAGGTCGGCGTTGGCGACGAGCGCCTCCTCGATGAGAGCGTGGAGCTCGGGCGCGGGCAGGATCTCCTTCCACGGCAGCGCACCCAGGCTCGTGGTGCCCTGCTCCGCCTCGGCGCCCTCCTGTGCCGCCTGGCGCGGCCAGCGCTCCGGCACCGGCATGTCCGGTCGCACGAAGGCGACAGGCTGGCAGGCCGCGAGCAGCAGCGCCAGCGCGGGCAGCAGCGCAGGCAGGCGTGCGGGCACAAGCGCACCCAAAAGCGCAGCCAAGTGAACGGGCAGCCGGTGCCCGAGCGGCGGCATGCGTCTCATCGTCCCGCCTCCGTCTCGTCGCCGCGGATGCGGAAGAAGCTCGCGTACAGCAGCGGCACCACCACCAGGGTCAGTCCGGTGGCGAAGATGAGGCCGAACATGATCGTCACCGCCATGCTGCGGAAGAAGGGATCGACCAGCAGCGGCGCCACCCCCAGCACGGTGGTCGCCGCCCCCAGGAAGACCGGGCGCGCGCGGCTCGCCGAGGCGTCCAGCACCGCAAGCAGGCGCGGCTTGCCGGCGCGGATCTCGACGTCGATCTGGTCCACCAGCACGATCGCGTTCTTGATCAGCATGCCGGTCAGGCTCAGGAAGCCGAGGATGGCCATGAACTCGAAGGGCGCCTGGAACAGCAGCAGCCCGACCGCCACCCCCACCACCGCCAGCGGCACGGTGAGCCAGATCACCGCGGTCTGGCGCAGGCCGTTGAACATCACGATCACCGCCACCACCATCGCCGCGAAGCCGAAGGGCGCCGCCGCGGCCAGGCCGGCGTTGGCCTCGGCCGAGGCCTTGTGCTCGCCGTGCCACTCCAGCACGTAGCCGGGCGGCAGCGCGATGGCCTCGATCTGCGGGCGCAGGCGCTCGAACAGCGGCGCGGACAGCTGCCCGGCGGGCGGGTCGCACTGCGCCTTGATGGTCGGGAAGCGGTTCTCGCGCCGGATCAGCGCGTCCTCCCACACCGTGTCGACACGCTCGACGAACTGGCTCACCGGCACGTACTTGCCCGCGCTGGCACTGAAGACCTGGGCGTTGCCGAGGTCCTCGACGCCGCCGCGCTCGTCCGCCGGCGCGCGCGCCAGGATGGGGATCAGGCGCTCCTTGTCGCGATACACGCCGATCTGCTGGCCGACGTAGTTGCGCTCGAGCGCGGCGGCGATGTCCGAGGGCAGCACACCGGCGCGCTGCGCGGCCTCGACCGAGAACTGCGGGCGCACCACCGCCACCGCCTGGCGCCAGTCGTCCTGGATCGCCACCGCCTCGGGGTCGGCGGCCATGATCGCCTTGGCCTCCTCCGCCAGCCGGCGCAGCACCGCCGGGTCGGGGCCGCGGAAGGCGGCCTCGATCTTCTTGCCACCGCCGCGCCCGAGCATGAACTTCCACACCTTCACGCTGGCTTCCGGGAAGGCAGCCTCCAGCTCTGGCTGCAGGCGCTCGATGAGTCCGGCAATATCCTCGAAGTGCTCGACATCCACCAGCAGCTGGCCGTAGGCCGGGTTGGGGTCCTCCGGGCTGTAGGTGAGCATGAAGCGCAGCGCGCCCTGGCCGATGAAGCTCGTCACATGACGCACCCCCGGCGCCGCACGCACCTTGCCCTCGGCCTCGGCGACCACCGCCGCGGTCGTGCGGAGGTCGGTGCCCTGCGGCAGCGCCAGGTCGACCACGAACTGCGGCCGCGCCGAGTCGGGCATGAAGCCGGGCGGCACATGGCCGAAGGCGACCACGCCGGCGGCGAGTAGCCCAACCAGGACCACGCCGCTGAGCTTGCGGTGGGCCAGCACCGCCTGCAGCAGGCCGCGATAGGCGCGCAGCACGCGGCCCTCCTGCACGTCCGCCTCCACCTTCACCTTGAGGAAGGCGGCGCACAGCAGCGGCGTCAGCGTGATCGCGAACAGCCACGACAGCAGCATCGAGTACAGGATCACCCAGAACAGCGAGCCGGCGTACTCGCCCATGTCGGTGGGCGACAGGCCGATCGCGCTGAAGGCGAGGATGCCGACCACCGTGCCGCCGAGCAGCGGCCACACCGTCGCGCGCACCACCGCCCCCGCGGCCGGGGCCACCGCCTCGCCCTTCTGCAGCCGCACCAGGATGCCGTCGGTCACCACGATCGCGTTGTCCACCAGCATGCCGAGCGCGATGATCAGCGCGCCGAGCGAGATGCGCTGCATCGCGATGCCGTCCATCCACATCGCGATCAGCGTGCCCGCCACGGTCAGCACCAGCACCGCGCCGATGATCAGCCCGCTGCGCAGCCCCATGAAGAGCAGCAGCACCACGACCACGATCGCCACCGCGGCGACCAGGTTGTCGACGAAGCTCGAGACGGCCGCGCGCACCGAATCCGACTGGAAGGAGACCACGTTCAGCTCCATGCCCACCGGACGCTGGTCCTCCAGCGCGGCCAGGCGGCGCTTGACCGCGTCGCCCATCTCCACCACGTTGCCGCCGAGCACGTTGGAGATGCCGAGCCCGATCGCCGCCTGACCATCGTGGCGCATCAGCACCGCGGGCGGATCGACGTACTCGCGGCGGATCTCGGCCACGTCGCGCAGGCGCAGCAGGCCGCTGCCCGCGTCGCCGGCCACCACCAGCTCGCCCAACGCCGCCACCGACACCACGCCATCCGCCGGCTGGATCTGCAGGCGCAGCGGCCCGGCTTCGACCGCCCCGGCAGGCGTGACCAGGTTCTGCGCGCGCAGCGAGGCGTAGATGCGGTCGAGCGGCACGCCGAGCTGGGCGGCGCGCGCGCTCGACACCTCGACATAGACCGCCTCCCTGCGCTCGCCGAGCAGCGCCACCCGCGCCACGCCCGGCACCAGCACCAGCTCGCGGCGCAGGAAGTCGACGTAGTCGTACATCTGGCGCGGGCTGTAGCCCTCGCCGGTGACCGCATAGAAGAGCGCGAAGACGTCGCCGAAGTCGCCCTTCACCACCGGCTCAGCCGCGCCCGGCGGCAGCGCGCGCGCGGCCTCGGCGATCTTGCTGCGCAGCTTGTCCCACACCTGGTCGAGTTCGGCCTGGGTGCGCGAGAAGGCCAGCTTGGCCTCGACCTTGACCAGCGACTCGCCGGCGCGCGACACGGAGATGACCTCCTCCACCTCCTGCATCTGCTGCACCGCGCCCTCGATGCGGTCGGTGATCTCCTCGGCCACCTGCGCGGGCGTCGCCCCCGGGTAGGCGGTGACCACCACCGCCTGGCGAATGACGAACTCCGGGTCCTCGAAGCGGCCGAGGCGCTCGTAGGCCAGCCAGCCGCCCGCCAGCACCAGCAGCGTGGCCACCCAGGCGACGACCGCCTTGCGGATCGTGTATTCGGCGATGTTCATGCGCGGCCCCGGGCTCAGCGGGACTCGAGCGGACGGACCGCCATGCCTTCGCGCAGCGCGCCCACGCCCGCGGCGACGATGCGCTCGCCGGGCGCAAGGCCGGAGGCCACGACGATGTCGGCGCCGACGATGGCGCCGGTGCGGACCGGCCGGCGCGCGACCCGCCCGTCCTGCCCGACCACCCACACCCCGGGCTGGCCCTGCGCATCGGCGGCTACGGCGGCGAGCGGGACGCGGATCGTGGCGGTGGTCGCCTCGCCCTCCGTGTCCGCCGCCTCCACGCTCACCGCCATTCCGGGCAGCAGGTACATGCCCGCCGGCACCGAGCGCACCGCCAGCACTACCGCATAGGTCTGCGTCAGCGCGTCGGCCTCGGCGGCGAAGGACTTGAGCTCGAGCGCCAGCGCCCGGCCCGACGCGGCGAGATCAACGTCGCTGGCGCGGCCACGCTCGATCGCGCGCGCCCCCTCGGCGGCGTGCTCGCCCTCCAGGAACGCGACCGCGCCCTGCTGCGGTCGCATGCGGCGCACCAGGCGCTCGGGCACGTTCACCACCACCTCGAGCGCGCGCAGGTCCTGCAGCTCGGCGATCGGTTGCTTGGCCTGCACGTTGGTGAAGGGCTCGATGCGGCGGCGCGTGATCACGCCCTCGAAAGGCGCCTTGATCACGGTGTCGGCGAGGTCGCGCTCGGCCGCGGCGAGGCTGGTGCGCGCGGCCTCGAGGCGGGCGCGGCGGTCGTCCACCTCGGCGCGCGCCACCGCCTGCTCGCCGTCCCACAGGCGCTGGTAGCGCGCGAGGTCGTTGCGCGCGCGCTCGAACTCGGCACGCGCTGCGTCCAGGCGTGAGCGGTAGATGCGGTCGTCCAGGCGCGCGACCACCTCCCCCGCCTTCACCCGCCGCCCCTCCTCCAGGCTGAATTTGTCCACGAAGCCCGGTACGTCGAACGACAGCTCCGCACGTTTGGCCGCGCGCACCCGCCCCGGCAGGCGCAAGACCTCGCTCACCGCGGCCTCGCCCACAGTGAGGATCAGCGCCGGACGCGTCGTCTCCGCCACCGCAGCGGACGCGGGCGGCTCGCTGCAGGCGGCGAGGGTCAGGCACAGCGCCGAGGCGACGACGACGGAAGTCAACTTGGAGTCACTCATGCGGTTCTTTAGGTCGGAGGCGAACGTTGGAGCGGTGGAAGGCAAAGCCCCGACTGCGCAGCGCATGAGCATCGAGAGGGGATCGCGTGCGCTCCACACAAGCCAGGGGTCGGTACCGCAAGCTCACCGGGCGCGTCCTCGTCAGTTCGGCCGGTCGAGGATGCGCTTGCGCAGCAGGTCGTAGCCGCGGCGATCGATCGCACCCTCGTCGAGCGCGCGCTGCAGGTCAGCCAGTTCCTGGCCCTTCGAGATGGTCGTGGTGCCCTGCACCTTCACATAGGTATCCCCGCCGCACCCCGCCAGCAGCAGGGAGGCGAAGACGGCGAGCGCCGGAAGTGTGATCGTGCGCATGGCTCACTCCACGCTGTCGATGAGGCGTTTGCGCTGGCGCTCGTACTCGTGCTCCGACAGGGCTCCGGTCTCGCGGGCGCGCTTGAGGTCGATGAGCTGCTGGCCGATCGAGACATCGACCGTCGGCCGTACGACCTCGTGGCCGCCGCAAGCGGCAAGCGAGAGGCCAAGCAGCCCGGCGAAGAGGGCGGCGGGGGTGTTCATCCGAGGAGGCTCCGTGGGTGACGAATCGCAATGCGGCACCGCGCTGCAAGGCGCGACACGGCACCACAAGCGCGAGTGCAAACTCGTCGGCGAACATAATCCGGCGCGCAGGTTCCGTGTCTGGGACACGCCCCATTTTGAGACAACGTTGCGCCCGTGCATCCAGCTTCGCCTGCTCGAGTTCCAGCGAGCGCTTGAGCGATGCCCGCGCCGTCGGCTCGTCGGTCGAGCGCGCGTCGAGCTGCCGCGCGTACTCGCCCAGGCTGTCGAGCTGGCGGTCGCGCATCACCACGATGTCCATCAGGTAGGACTGGTAGATCGGCCAGAAGCGCTTCGCGCTACGCTCGTCGAGCTTCATCTTGCCGCTGACCTCGATCACGCGCCGCAGGTCGGCGTCCTTGAACTGCTCGCGGATCACGCCGATCGCGGCGTGCGCAGGGGCGCCGAACGCAAGCGCAGCACACAGCGCGACTGCGGCGACGCGGCATGACGGAATTGCGGCGCTCATCGCGCGCCTCCTGGCTGGTTGTTGTGCAGGATGATCCCGGTGGCGACGGCCCCCACGGCGACGCCGATCAGCACACGGCTGAGATCGTCGTCGTCGCGGCGATCGTCGTAATAGCGCTCGCGACGGTAGCGATCCTCGTAGTGGTCGCGGATGCGCTCGCGGCGGTGCTGCGCGATCGCGCCGGCCACGTAGGCGCGCTTCATCTGGCGATGACGGATCGCATCCTTCGCAGCCAGCGAACGATCGATGCGGCGCTCGGCGAAGCGCGAGGACTGCGCTTCTGCCGTCGGCGCCCACAGCCCCGCCACCAAGGCGAGGGCAAGCGCGAGGCCCGGGACGATCCGGCGCAAACCCGCCGGGAGCAAGGTGTCGCGCAGCGCGGCGAAAGCATGGCGATTCATCAGCGAATCTCCTTCACCGCGTCAAGGAAGATCCGAGCCTCGTCGTTCTTGTACACCGCGTAGATCTCGCCCACCAGGGCGGTGATCCCGTCCTGGTTGAGCGGCCTGCGCACGAAATCGATGCCGTCGCGGCCGCTCAGGTAGCCGTGGGCCCACATCAGGAACACGTAGGTACGGTCCTGGGCTGCCGCAAGCGCCTGCTCGTCCTGGTTCACCGCGGGGTCGGCCGACACGAAGAGATCGATGATGCTGCCGCAGCGCGCGCGCTCCATCTCGTCGCCCTGCGCGGGCTCGGCAAAGGCGTTCGTGGAGCCAAGGGCGAGACAAGCGGCGAGGCAGGAGAGCAGGGATCGGGTCCTCATGAAGGTCTTCCTTGCAAGGATCGAAGGGGCTGGAGCACGCCACCGGACGGGGTCGGCACCGGCCGGGGTGGGGGACCGCAGCACGTGGAGCGCGATGAGGCCGTCGGGCTTCACGAGTCGCCCCCCATCGGTAACATCACCGTCGCGTGCAGGAAGCGACCGTTGAAGTAGATGCCGTCGATACGCCGCGCCACTGCCGTCGCCGCGGTCGGCGGGATATCGAGATCGACGATGAACCAGGGGCGGTCCGGGTCGCCTTCCAGGACGGACACCAACCCGAGCACCGACCCGAAACGGCTCATGCGCTCGCTCAACTGGCCGGGGGGTCCGTTTCAGGCCCCAGGCCCGAGAGGATCAGCTTCATCGGCGGTCTCCAACGGTCCGGTTTGCATTGCGTCCAAAAGGGCTTGAAGGATAGATCGGACGCCACGACAATCAGGCTTGACAGGCCCATTTTGGGCCGCGCATGTGCAAGGAGACCTGAATGGACAACGTCGACCAGCGCTTCGAGAAGAGCTTCTCGATGGTGGCATTCGCGACCAATCGCCACCTCGTCGATCACATGCGGCGCCTGGTCCAGCTGCTCGACATGGACATCGACAGCGCCATGCTGTGGGGCCTGGTCGCGCACCTCAGCGTCGCGCACGCGATGCATCCCGGGGCGCGGCCCTCCGACCTCCTCGCCCCCGACGGCTTCATGCTCGGCGAGGCCCGCCCGGTCCGCCTCGCCGATCTCGTGCAGGTGTCGGGGCTGCCCAAGGAGACCGTGCGCCGCAAGCTGGAGAAGCTGCGCGAGCTGGGCAAGCTCGCCCGCACCGAGGACGGACGCTGGGTTGCGCCACGCAGCGGCGTCGACGAGACCGCCTACGAGTTCACCCGCGAGTCGGTCAAGCGCCTGCTGCAGACCGCGCGGGTAATCGAGAACATCCTGCAGCACGCGCGCCTGGAGTGAACCGGGGCAGGCGCACGCTCAAGACGGGACCGGGGCCGCGGGGGTGGATTCGACCCTCACCGCCGCCTCGGCGAGGCGCAGAGCCAGGCGGCGCCAGTGGCGTTCGGGCAGGTGGGCGTAAAGCCACAGCTCTGCGGGCCGCCACATCGCCACCCAGGCGAAGATGTTCAGGCTCTCGCGCACGCCGTTCAAGAGCTTGCCGGCGTCCTCTGGGATCGCCTGCGCGCAGGCGAGCAGAACGACCACGCAGAGCAGCCCGACCGCCGTCGACACCCGCGCAAAACGGAAGATGTCACGGATCTGCAGCGCGTGACGCTGCGCGACCCGCGTGAAATGAGTATGCACTCGCGTCGCGATCGCCTCGGCATGGGCCGCCTCGGCGTCGGGCGCCACGAAGCGGATCTCCAGCGGCGCGCGCTCGTCCACCGCGCGCGCCTGGGCCAGGAGCTCCTCGGCGATGCCTGCCGGGAGCGTGCCGCCGGGCGCATCGCCATCGGGGGCGGTCAAGGAGCGGATGCGGTCCAGGGAGACGCGGAGTTCGTGGCAAGCCTTGTTCATGGGGCTCCTCCCGCACGCGCCCGAGTGATCACACGCGCATGATCGTGCATGGCCCCGGCGCACGGGACGGCCCCGTCTGATTTCGGGCCGTACCGTTGCCCCAAGCGGCGCTCCTGCAGGAAACCGACGGCTCCGGACGCGATGACGCCGGGGTGGGATGTAGGAGCGCCGCCAGGCGCGCACCAGGCGGTGAAGGCGCGGTGGCGGGGATCGGAGACGCCGCTTTCGCGCCTTGCGGCGCTCCTACATGAACCGACGCGGCTCGGCGCGTTGTATCGATCGACCACGCCGAGTGCACTCCATGAAAACCCACGACGTCCAGCAGGTTCCATGAACCGACGACGCCCGTTGGGTTCTATGGACCGACGCGGCCCGGCGGGTTTCATGAACCGACGCGGCCCGGCGGGTTCCGTGAACCGACGACGCCCGTTGGGTTCTATGGACCGACGCGGCCCGGCGGGTTTCATGAACCGACGCGGCCCGGCGGGCTGTAGGAGCGGCGCCAGCCGCGAATTCGGCGGTCGGATCATCGACGCGAACGAAAGGCCTCATCCCCGCCCCAGCCATCCCCGCCCCATCTGCCCGACTTCAGCCGCAGTGCCCGCCCGAGCAGCAGCCCCCCGCCGCAATCGGCTGTGCGAGCCCGGCCCAGCGCGCGAGCTCGCTGCGGGTGGGGTGGCGGCCGGCGACCGCCAGCTCGCCGTCGACCAGGGCCAGCGGCAGCGCGTCGTAGCCGGAGCGCTCGACGAAATCCTCGACAACCGCGTTGCGGGCGAACTCGTCCGGCTGCTCGGCAAAGCCGAAGCGCTCGATATGCGCGCCCTGCTCCTTCGCCCACGCCACGTCGGCCGCGAAATCGGCCGCCGCCTCGTCCGGGACCGCGCCGCTGCCGCCCTGCGAAAGCTCGAAGATCTGGATGTTTCTCATTTTCTGTCTCCTGCACCCGCCAGCCCGGCGGAGTGGATGGAAAGGTCGATCGGTTCGGCCGCCTGCGGCGCCGAAGCATCGAATCTAATCGCGAGCTGGCATCCCTGCCAAGCGGGTGCGCAGACTCGGGGCAAGATGCGAGTGCACGTCCAGCGCTGCAGAAAGCCCGGCACTGCGATACTGCATCGCAGGACACGCGCGGTCTCAAGCGATCGAGCAACTTCGCGACCCGAGACCGGTATTCCCACCATCCACCGCTTGCTCGGGTCCTGCCGGAACAGCCCATCCACCCACATGCGAATCGAGCCTGCCGCCCTCGGGCAGGGGTCCATCGGGCAATTCACCTTTTTCAATTCGGCTCACGCGGAGAGCTCGTAGCGCATCCCCCTGGCCTGGCTTCGCGATGGACTGGTCAGCGAAAAGACTCCGGGACCCTTGCTCATGCTGGGGCGGGATCCGCAGCCATCGCTCCATGCGAAGCCCGGCCGCGCAAACCTGTTTCGCAAGGCGCCCCGGATCTCGATTCGGATGATGACGCGCACCTCGGGCAGAACGACAACGGGGCTCACGCTCGCACCAGCTTTTCAGTTGACGGGAGCCGGTCTCCACTCGCCTCGAGAGCCGGCCCCATGGCGTCTGCTGTCACCTCACGAGCCTGAACAAAAGCTTCCGTGCCTCTTCAAGAAAAAGCGTCGAGGATGCGACGGCAGTGGCGATCAGCCAGTCGTCCGCGCTCAGGTCGACGGTGTCGAACACCGCCTGCGCTGGCGCCCAATGCACCACGACGATCTGCAGCAGGACCACGCCCAGCAGGGCCAGCCACAGCTTTCCGTTGCTGAAGAACTGGCGATTGAAGGCACTCCCATGCTCAGTGCGAGCATTGAAGATGTTGAAGAACTGGAAGAGCACGAAGGTGGTGAAGGCCAGCGTCATCGCGCGGGCGGTATCGCCCGCGGCCATGGCCCAGGCATAGACGCCCAGGGTCCCCACCGCCATGGTCAGGCCGTACAGCGCGATGCGCCACATGCGCTGCGGCGACAGGATGGCGGCATCGTCGGCACGTGGCGGCTGGTCCATGATCCCGGAGCGGGCCGGCTCCACGCCGAGCGTCATCGCCGGCGGGCCGTCCATGATGATGTTCACCCAGAGGATCTGCACTGCGGTGAAGGGGGTCGCCAGCCCCATGAAGGGCGCCCCAAGCACGGTGAGGATTGCACCGATGTTGGTCGACAGCTGGAAGCGGACGAACTTGACGATGTTCTCGTAGATGGTTCGACCCTCGCGCACTGCACCGACGATGGAAGCGAAGTTGTCGTCGGTCAGCACCAGGGTGGCCGCCTCCTTGGTGACCTCCGTACCGGTGATGCCCATCGCCACGCCGATGTCGGCGCGCTTGAGCGCAGGGGCGTCGTTGACGCCATCGCCCGTCATCGCCACGACATGACCGCGCCGCTGCAGCGATTCCACGATGCGCATCTTGTGCTCCGGCGCCACCCGCGCGAACACCGCGCTGCGTTCGACCAGCGCGGTGGTGGCCTCCTCGCTCAGGCCATCGAGCTCGCGTCCCTCATGCACCTCGCCGACCAGCCCGAGCTCGCGCGCGATGGCGGCGGCCGTCACGGGATGGTCACCGGTGATCATCTTCACCCGGATCCCTGCAGCATTGCACTGCGCAATCGACTCGCGCGCCTCGGGGCGCGGCGGATCGATGATGCCGACCAATCCGTACAGGCTCAGGTCATTCACCCAGCCCATCAAGTCAGCGGAAGGATCGAACCCAGACGCCGGAATCCGGCGCCCGGCGAGCGCAAGCACCCGCATCGCGCCCTCGGCGAGTTCCTGATTGGCACGGAGCAGCGTTTCTCGGGCGACCGTGTCCAGCGCGACGTCGCCGTCTCTCCCCTGCATGCGCGCGGCGCGACGGATGAGCACGTCCGGCGCCCCCTTCACCCAGATCTGCACCGCGTCGCCATCATGGTGGAAGGTCGCCATGAACTTGTGCGCCGAATCGAATGGCAACTCGGCAATCCGCGGGGTGTGGCGGTTCTGCGATGCAGGATCCACCCCCGCCTTGACCGCGAGCGCAAGCAGCGCCCCTTCGGTGGGGTCGCCGATGAGCCGGCCGTCGTGCAGGCGCGCGTCGGCGCACAGGGCGGCCGGGAGCAGGCGTTCGTGAAGCTCGCTGCCGGCAGCGCGCCCCTCTTCGTCCACAATGCGGCCGGCGGCGACATAGCCTTCGCCTTCGATGGCGTAGCGGCGACCTGCAGCGTGCAGCACGCGAGCGGTCATCTGGTTCAGCGTCAGCGTGCCGGTCTTGTCCGAACAGATCACCGTGGTGCACCCGAGCGTCTCGACTGCCGCAAGCTTCTTGACGATGACGTGGCGCCTGGCCATGCGGTGCATGCCGAGCGCCAGCGTCACCGTGACCACCGCAGGCAGGCCCTCGGGGATCGCGGCGACGGCAAGGGCGATGGCGGTCATCGCCGTCGTGACCAGGTCGTCACCCCGCATCAGCCCGGCAACGAACATCAGGCCGACCACTACGGCGGCAATGAACGCCAGACGTTTGCCCAGCGCGTCGAGCTGGATCTGCAGGGGTGTCGAGGACTCGGCGGTCTGTGCGAGCAGCCCGGCGAGGCGCCCCATTTCGGTGTGCATGCCGGTCGCGATCACCACGGCTTCGATGCGACCCCGGGTGACCACCGTGTTCATGAACACCATGCCGATCCGGTCGGCAAGGGACGCGCCTTCCTCCACGGCCCCGGCGGTCTTGCCGACCGCATGGGACTCGCCGGTCAGCGCCGCCTCGGCCACCTCCGCGCCGTGCGCCTGCAACACCCTGGCATCGGCGGGCACGCGATCGCCTGCCTCGAGCAGCAGGATATCGCCCGGCACGAGCTCTTCCGCAGGAACGACGCGGGTTTCGCGGTCACGTCGGACCCGCGCGCTTGGCGCCAGCATGCCGCGCAAGGCAGCCAGGGCGTTCTCCGCACGGCGCTCCTGGAAGAATCCCAGGGTCGCGTTGAGCAGCACGACCACGGCAATGACCGCCGCATCCTTGATGTCGCCGATCAGCCCGGCGAGCAGCGCTGCGCCAATCAGGATGCCGACCAGCACGCTCCTGAACTGGTCGAGAAACTTGAGCCATGCGGGGCGTGGGGGCTTCTCCGCGAGGCGATTCGGACCATTGCGCTGCAGTCGTGCAGCGACCTCCGCCTGCTGCAAGCCCGTATCGACGGCGACCTCAAGCTTGCGACAGACGGCCTCGTCGGGTATCGCATGCCAGGGAACCACGGAGGGGCGCGGGTTCGTATCCAAGTTCGTCTCTTCGCGATGTGCGCGAGGGGTCAGCGGGATTGCAGCGCACGGATGCGCTCTTCGATCGGAGGATGGCTCGCGAACAGGGCCATCCATGCCGGGCGGCCCGCGATGCCGGCGGTGGCGACGTTCTGCGGCAGCTCGCCCGCCTCGAGCCCACCGAGGCGGCGCAGGGCACCGACCATCGGCTGGGCGCTGCCCATCAGCTGCGCGGCACCGGCATCGGCACGGAATTCACGCTGGCGCGAGAACCACGCGACGATGATGCTGGCGAGCACGCCGAAGAGGATGTCGCAGACGATCGTCGTGACCATGTAGCCGATGCCCGGGCCGCTCGACTCTTCGTCGTTGCGGCGCAGGAAGGAATCGACCAGGTAGCCGACGACGCGCGACAGGAACACGACGAAGGTATTCACCACGCCCTGGATCAGGGTCAGCGTCACCATGTCGCCGTTGGCGATGTGGGCGACCTCGTGGGCGAGGACGGCCTCGGCCTCCTCCCGCGACATGGTCTGCAGCAGTCCGGTGGACACCGCGACCAGGGAGCTGCTCTTGCTGGCCCCGGTGGCGAAGGCGTTCGGTTCGCCCTCGTAGATCGCGACCTCGGGCATCGGGATGCCGGCGCCTTTCGCCATCCGGGCCACCGCGTCGACCAGCCACTGTTCGGTGGCAGTGCGCGGCTGGTCGATGACCTGGGCGCCGGTGCTCCACTTGGCGATGGGCTTGGACATCAGCAGCGAGATGAAAGCCCCGCCGAAGCCCATGATGGCCGCAAAGCCCAGCAGCGCCCCGAGGTTCAGCCCGTTCGCGGTGAGGAAGCGGTTGACGCCGAGCAGGTTGGCGACGATGCCGAGCACGAGCACGATCGCGAGGTTCGTGGCGAGGAATAGCACAACGCGTTTCATCGAAAACTCCGTGGGAAATTCGTTCGTTGCCAGATCCCGGTCTTGCGGAATAACCTGGCGCTCGACTTCGACGGTCGTCCCAGGGGCAGGTTCCTGCAATTGCGTCGCCAGCACCTTGTCGATCCGCTTGCCGTCCAGGTCGATGACCTCGAAACGCCGGTTCTCCCGGATGGCGATGGCGCCCGTGCCGGGCAGGCGGCCGAGCAACCACATCACCATGACCTGAAACTCACCGTACTCACCGATCACGAAGACGATTCATGTCGCCTGCCTGTCAGGGATCGGCTACACAATCCATGGTCCTGGATTCCTGATTACGCCAATCCTGACACTTGCCAGCGAGCGACAACGCCAAGGTTGCTCGGCTGACATGGCGAAGCTCGATGGCGGAACCGACGGTTTATTCGACCTACCCGGATATCAACCCTGCACAGGTGCTCCGGCTCATCGGCACCCGGCGCGCCCTGTCCCCCTCGTCGCATGTTGGCCGCAAGTCGCCCACCCAAGGCGAAATCACCCACCCCGCTTCACCTCGCTCGGCGTCTCCCTGCACGCCGGCTTGCATTCCAGCCAACCATTCGAGGCTTGGCGAAGGAGTGGTGCTCGACGGCCATGGCGATCTACGCGTGCCTCTTCGAGCCCTTGAGCACGACGAAGCCCTCGGCGGTGTATTCACGGCGCGCGAGACCGACGTTGGCCCCGGTGCGGCACCCATGTTAATGCCATTAACACGAGCGCCCCTTTCCATTCACAAATCTCCCCTCGGCGTTAACACCCGATGCCTATGATCTGGATGTGGTTTTTGTACCGGACGCTTCCTTGCCCGAGCCGACCCCGCGCCGCGCGCGCATCGCCTCGGGCCCCGTCCGGGAAACGCATCGACGCGGAGATCGAAACATGAACAATCAAGCAAGCGGGCATTCCGCCCCATCGGGTGCGCAGGCACCCGGACGCCCGGGCGAGTGGCGCAGGTTCCTGGTGCTCGCCTTCGTCGGCCTGCCCATCACCCTGGTGCTGGCGATCGCGGCCTACGGCTTCGCGGTCTGGTTCCTGCAGATCCTGTTCTTCGGCCCTCCGTCCTGACTCCGCCACGCGCAAGCATCGGCCGCGCGGCATGCACCGCCCGGCCTGGAATCGGACAACCCGCAGGAGCACCCCAATGAAAAATCTGCTTCGGTCCCTCAGGGACCTCTTCCTCAAGCCCGCCGTGCGCATCGGCCTCGGCGTGCTGGTCACCGGCGGCTTCATCGCTGGCGTGCTCGCCTGGCAGGGCTTCAACACCGCCATGGAAGCCACCAACAAGGAAGAGTTCTGCCTGAGCTGCCACACCATGCACGACAACCTGCTGCCCGAACTGCAGAAGACGGTGCACTGGAACAACCGCACCGGCGTGCGCGCACGCTGCCCGGACTGCCACGTGCCGCACGACTTCACCGACAAGGTGGCGCGCAAGATGCAGGCGAGCCGCGAGGTGCTCGGCCAGCTGCTGGGCACCATCGACACCCGCGAGAAGTTCAAGGAGCACCGCATCGTGCTCGCGCAGCGCGAGTGGAAGCGCTTCTCGGCCAACGGCTCGAAGGAATGCCGCGCCTGCCACGACTACAAGGACATGGACTTCGACAAGATGCGTCCGGCCTCGCAGGTGGCGATGCGCAAGGCGGCCGAGCGCAACCAGAGCTGCGTCGACTGCCACAAGGGGGTCGCCCACCAGCTGCCCGAGATGAAGGGCGCGCGCAACCCGGCCTTCGACACCCTGGTGTCCTCCGCCGCCGGTCAGAGCGTGGATACCGGCAAGGACTACTTCCTGGTCGTGCCGCAGGAGCTCTATGCCGACGAAGCCATGACCCAGCGCATCGGCGCGATCGAGGTGGCCACCCAGGTCAAGGTGCTCGAGACCAAGGGCGACGCGCAGCGCGTCGAGTTGGCCCTGTGGCGCAAGAACAAGGGCTACGGCCGCGTCTGGTACAGCCACTTCGGCCTCAACATCACCAGCGCCGTGCTCGACAAGGAGGTGGCGCAGGATGCGAGCTTCGTGAAGGTGCTCGACACCCGCGAGGACCCGATGACCGGCCTCGAATGGCAGCAGGTCACCGCCAGCGCGTGGATGCGCAAGGGCAGCTTGCTCGACAGCGTCGAACCGGTGTGGTCGATCGCCCGCGCCAGCTACAGCAGCAGCTGCAGCGTGTGCCACCGCCAGCCCGAGGAAGCGCACTTCGACGCCAACACCTGGCCCGGCCTCTTCGGCGGCATGGTCGGCTTCACCAGCATGGACGACGACACCGCCCGCGTGGTGCTCAAGTACCTGCAGACCCATTCTTCCGACTTCAGCACGTCGCACGGCGCCGGCTCGCCCGATTCCGCCCTGCAGACCGCGCGTCCCTGATCAGGAGTTGAACACCATGAACTACTCTCGGCGAGGTTTCCTCAAGGCCCTGGCGACGATGTCGGGCAGCGCGCTGGTCGCGCCCGCCCTGCTCGCCAGCCGGTCCGCGCTGGCGGCCGGCGAGGCGGCCGCAGTCGGCGACGACATCACCACCTGGAAGATCTCCGGCTCGCACTTCGGCGCCATCCGCGCCAAGGTGGTCGGCGACCGCGTGGTCGACATCCGCCCCTTCGAGCTCGACAAGCACCCGACGGAGATGGTCAAGGGTCTGCTCGGCCTGATCTACAGCCCGTCCCGCGTGCGCTACCCGATGGTGCGCCTGGACTGGTACCGCAAGCGCCACCTCAGCGACACCAGCCAGCGCGGCGACAACCGCTTCGTGCGCGTGAGCTGG
>Ga0268298_10002308_pt1 | contig 20993 bp, 22 predicted proteins | sample WWTPWeurt_MetaG_FD_194462 | JGI IMG/M metagenome (GOLD analysis project Ga0268298, IMG submission 194462) | Activated sludge microbial communities from WWTP in Nijmegen, Gelderland, Netherland - WWTP Weurt | ecosystem: Engineered > WWTP > Aerobic digester > Activated sludge | place... | reverse complement strand
GTATTACGATTTCCCCTGTTTTCATTTTCGCTAAACAATCTTTACAATAAACAGGCCTACCTGCTTCTGGTTCAAATGGAACTGATGTATCTTTACCACAATAAGAACATTTTACATCGAACATTGGTTTTTCAAATTTTTTTGGTGTAGTCAAAGTTATAGAACCAAGAGACATGCCACTCCATTCATTTATTTCAGCTTCTACAACTTCTTTTGAACGAGCATATAAAGCACGAGAAGATTTTATAACTTCTTCTTCAATAGCTTTATCAGAATGAGCAACTATTGGTGGTAAAGTGCGAGCAGAAAAAGGACGACTTGTAACTCCATCGATCATTAATTTCAAATATACTCGGTAGTTTGGAAGATTTACTATATCTTGAGCCATAAATTCTGGTTCAAATTCTTTTTCCAAGAAATCTGCATCGTCTGCACCAACACGGAAAATAATCATAGTACCAACGTTACCAAAAACAGCATCACGAACAGCAGAACCATTACCTGTGACAAGTTGAGCTGTGTATTGATGAGCAACAGTTAGATTTAAGCGATATTTACGAGCTTCAGATAAGATACTTGCGAAAGAGTCAGTGACGAAGTTTTGGAATTCGTCGACATATAAATAGAAATCTTTTCTATCGTCTTCTGGAATACGCACACGTTCCATAGCTGCTAGCTGAAGCTTGGTAATGATCATACCTCCAAGCAAAGCAGAATTGTCTTCTCCGATTCTTCCTTTTGAAACATTCACAAGGAAAATCTTTCCCTCGTTCATAATATCAAAAAGATTTATTGTACTTTTTGCTTGACCGACAACATTACGCACAATAGAAGAAGAAAGGAATTGTCCGACTTTATTTTGGATCGGAGTAATAGCTTCATTTCTAAATTTGTCTTGCCATGTTTCGTATTCATTTACCCAGAAACCTTTTATGATAGGATCACGTAAATTATCAACTATTGTTTTTCTATAAGGTTTGTCTACGAGCATTCTTGTAACACCGAGTAATGTAGAACCTGGAGTTTCAAGAAGTGCTAAAATTGCATTATTCAAAATATATTCCATTCTGGCAGACCAAACATTTGCCCAGATTTTTGTAAAAATTCCCATAAGACCTGAAGCTACGAGATGTTTATATTGAGGATCGATAAGTTCCAAAACATTCAAACCAAGATGAAAATCTGTATCGGCTGGATTGAAATAAACAACATCTTTTATTCTGTGTGGAGGAATTGCTCCCAAAACTCCTTCTACCAGTTCACCGTGCGGATCAACAACACAAACACCTTCGCCATTATTTATATTCTGTATAATCATATTAGAAAGAAGTACAGATTTACCTGTACCTGATTTTCCTAATACATACACGTGTTGGCGACGATCTTTTCTTTTTATTCCAAAGATTTGATTCTTATTACGAAAAGAGGCAAGGCCTAAATAAGTGAGATCTCTATTATAAGGGAGTTCTGGTGTTTCCATATGTTTTTATTATATCAATAAACGAGGAGCATAAACAAGTTTACTTGTTTAATGTCCGAGTGCAATTGATATATTGTAATCCATATATAAATAAACGATAAAACAAAAAAGTCCCATTGGGACTTTTTTGTTAGTTTATTTAATGTTTAAACTTTTGGCTCCTCGCCTTCTGGTTTTACTTCTTCGTTTTTAACTTCTGCTGGTTGTTCTTCTGTTGAAGTTCCAGGATTTGTAGCTCCAGCTTTCGTCATTGCTTCACCTATTTTAGACATTTCAGCAGAAAGTTCTTGCAAAGCAGTTTCAATACTTGCTTTATCTGATCCATCTTTCACAGTGCGAAGCGCTGTAATTTTTGCATTTACACTATCTTTCAATTCTGCAGAAATTTTTGCTTCATTATCTTTAAGCGCTTTTTCTGCAGAATATATTGTCATCTCAGATGAATTTTTTACTTCAACTAATTCTTTTTTATTTTTATCTTCTTCTGCGTGAAGCTCAGCATCGGCTTGCATCTTTTTGATATCTTCATCTTTCAACCCTGAACTTGCTTCGATTCTAATAGATTGAGTTTTACCTGATGCATTATCTTTAGCAGTAACATTGAGTATTCCGTTCGCATCCACATCAAAAGTAACTTCAACTTGTGGCATACCACGAGGAGCCGGAGGAATACCTTCTAAGATAAATCTTCCGAGTGATTTGTTGTCACTAGCCATTGGGCGTTCACCTTGTACGATATGTATTTCTACAGAAGTTTGATTGTCGGCTGCAGTAGAGAATACTTGTGATTTAGAAGATGGAATTGTTGTATTTCTTTCTACGAGCTTCGTTGCAACTCCTCCTAATGTTTCAATACCGAGAGAAAGTGGGATAACATCGAGCAGAAGCACGTCTTTCACATCACCCTGCAATACTCCAGCTTGCACTGCAGCACCGAGAGCTACAACTTCGTCTGGATTGATTGAAAGGTTTGGAGTTTTACCAAATACTTTTTTAACTTCTTCTACGATCTTTGGCATACGTGTCTGACCTCCGACCATTATTATTTCATTTATTTCTTCCATTTTGAAACCAGATGCAGTCATTGCACGCTTTGTGATTTCGATAGAACGAGATATATATTCATCTGCAAGAGTTTCTAATTGAGCACGAGACATCTTCAAGAGTAAGTGTTGTGGGCCTGCAGCAGTTGAAGTGATAAATGGAATATTGATTTCAGTTTCTACTGCAGTTGAAAGTTCTATTTTTGCCTTTTCTGCAGCTTCATCGAGACGTTGTAATGCAAGTGCATCAGTGCGTACATCTACACCTGAAGTCTTCTTATATTCTTCTGCTATCCATGCGATAATTTTGTGATCCAAATCACGACCTCCTAGGTGGCTGTCGCCATCTGTTGATTTCACTTCTATAACATCATCACCGACTTCAAGAACAGAAATATCAAATGTTCCTCCTCCTAAGTCATAGACAACTATTTTTTCATTTTTCTTTGAATTGAAACCGTAAGCAAGTGCTGCCGCTGTCGGCTCGTTGATGATTCTTTTTACATCAAGACCCGCAATCATTCCCGCATCTTTTGTAGCTTTTCTTTGTGCATCATTAAAATATGCCGGAACAGTGATGACTGCTTCAGTAATTTTTTCTCCAAGCTTTGCTTCTACATCAGCTTTTATTTTTCCTAAAATCATCGCAGAAACTTCTTCTGGACGCATCCATTTGTCGCCGATTTTTACTTCTACTCCACCATTTGCTGATTTTTGAATTTTGAAAGAAGCATTCTTGAGATCTTTCTGCACTTCTGGATCTTCGAAATTGTGACCCATGAACCGCTTGATACCGTAGATAGTATTCTCTGGATTAGTAACTGCCTGTCTCTTTGCGAGCAAGCCCACCAATCTGTCTCCATTTTTTGCAACAGAAACAACAGACGGTGTCGTGCGAGCGCCTTCGATATTTTCAATAATTTTTGGCTGTCCTCCTTCGATGATTGCGACAGCACTATTTGTTGTACCCAAATCTATTCCTATTATTTTTGACATATGTTTTTTTATAAATTAACTATTAATATTTTTAATAATTTCATTAACGACTTCCTCTGTTGATTTATTGGTATTTATTTCAATTGCACCATTATCTATCATTTTTTTCTCAAAATCTTTATATGATCTTAAAATCATTTTTTGTTCTGATTCATGTTTACCAAAAATATTATTTGTTCGATCCATAATTCTTTTAATAAATATTTCTTCATCACAATGTAGTAAAAAGACTTTATCAAATAAATCTAATAATTCAGATTGATTATCAACAAGTCCAACAACCATAATAGGATCTTCACCGGTGTATTTATTAAATAATTGAACTAATGTTTCTCTTTCACAAATGCGTTTGTTGTTTTTGAAAAAATCTAATTCACCTGGTTGCCAATGTAATATTTCACCTGTAATTTTATTTTTCCAATGTGCAATTTTACCTTCTTTACGGTCAAAATCTATATAATGAAAACCTATTTTTTCTAGTGCTTCTGCTGTTGTTGTTTTACCTACACCAGAGACCCCTGTTATAAAAATCTTTTTCATAATAACCTTATTATATAGAAGCCCTAATTATTTTGCAAGTATTTCGTGGTCGCAGAATACTTGTCAAAGTAGAGTATATAAGATAATATATAAATATGTCAAGAAAACCCGACTATTCTAAGAAAATAATCAAAATTTTAGGCGAAAAATCAGCAATTTCTTTAACGGAATTGAATGAAAAAATCTCCGCACCCACCGTTTCTGCAAAAGCAGAAATTGCGGGCAAGTACGCCATCACACGCTCTCTGAAAGGCCTCCGTGAAGCAGGGCTTGTGGAGCATATTTCTTCAGGCCAGAACGACTACGCCCGTCTAACAAAAGAAGGTAAAAAGAAAATGCATAGTTTGAAACTAGAAAATGATACAACACTTGTAAACATAACTTGGGATGGATTCTGGAGAATTATATTGCTCGACTTACCAGAGAACAGAAAAAGTGAAAGAGAGAGTTTACGTTACCTCCTTAAAAAAGCCGGCTTCGTATGCCTCAAAAATTCTGCATGGATCTCCCCTTACCCTTTTGAACATCTTTTTATAAATATAAAAAAAGATCTCGGCCTCACAACAGAGATGATGATAATCGTCAGTGAAAACATCGACGAAGAAACAAAGAAAGTATTATTTGAAACTTTTGGGAAATAGAAATTATTTCAATCCAAAAACATTTACTCTCGCAGGGCGGAGGACTTTATTTTTTGTTTTGTAACCTTTTTGTAGAACGAAAGCGATAGTGCCATCTTTATCTTTTTCATCAGTTTCTACTATTTCAATAGATTCATGAAATTCAGGATTAAATTTCTCCCCTACTTTACCAATAGAATTGATGCCGTATTCTTCAAAAACAGAATTCATTTGTGCATAAATATATTCCACGCCTGTACGCCAATTCGCATCGACTTTCTCCCAAGCTTCTTTATTGGCGAAAGCCATGTCGAAGCTATCCATGATAGATAAAAATCTTTCGAGTATTCTTTCTTGCACGATATTCTTGAAATTAGTATTTCTTTCTTCTTCTTCTTTTCTATAATTCAAAAATCCTGCTCGCTCTTTCTGCCAACCGGTGAGATATTCTTCTTTTTCTTTTCTAGCTTGTTTCAAATCCGCACGGATTTTCTTTAGAGTTTTTCTTAAGTCTTCTTCTCCGTCTTCATTAAACTCAAATTCGACGACTTCACTATCGTCTTCTATTTCATCCGGGAACTCCGCTGGAATTTCAGTATTTTGTTTTACTATTTCATCATTTTCGTCAGTCATAAATGCATTTTAGCATAAAAATACAATAAAAAAAATCCCACTTATATAAGCAGGATTTTTAGAATTAAACCAAAACAGAGGCACTAGGTAAAGAAGCAATATAAATATTTAGCTCCTGAACCATAAGATTTCTATCTTTAAAATGAATCTCTATAGTATCCTTAAGAAAATTAGCAAGCTTGTCGAGAAGCTCTTCATTCATCAAGAAATCAATTGAAACAGGTTCACTATCATGATAATTTTTCTCATCAGAAATCAACCAAGTAAATCTGAACTTACAAACATCTTTCGTTTTATCTTCGTTTGCATCAAATATAAAACAAAGAGATCTTTTTCCAGAAATAAAAGGAATTTCGTAAAAACTTCTTTTTGTATTTATTTTTTGATTAAAAAGATCATTGATTTCATTGATTTCAGTTATTCCTCTTGCTTTAAATTCTGTTCTAATTATTTGAGTAATTCCCATGAAACCATTTTTTGTTTCATCAAAAAATGCTCGGATTTGATTTTGATTTTTTTCCATAGTTTCTATTTTAAAAGTTAAAGACCACAATATAAATTTATTATAGAGTATCACACTCACAAAAAATGTAAAGAAAAAAGACCTCTTTCGAGGTCTTTTTTGAGAATTAACGTTTTGACCACCTAGGTCGCTCCCGCTCTTTGGAAACCTACGGTTTTCCAACGGACTTCGTCCTGCCTTCCTCCACGAGGAAACCGGAGTTTCCCCGACCCCCTTCTCACACCGCAGTGGAGCAAACAAAAAGAGCCCAGAGGGCTCTTTTTGTTCTAACGTTTGCTCCACTGCGGTGCTTTACGAGCTTTCTTGAGTCCGAATTTACGACGTTCTTTTGCTCTAGGGTCACGCTTTAGGAAGCCAAGTTTCTTTATTTTTGTATGAAGTTCTTCTTCAGACATAACAAGTGCACGAGAGAGTCCATGACGTATTGCTTCAGCTTGTGAATGTGCTCCACCTCCTGAAACACGCACTTCGAAACTCCATTTCTTTGAAGGCTTACCTTTCAAAATAGGATCCAAGATTAAACGTCTTTGTTCTTCAGTCTTGAAATAGTCTTTTGCATCTACTTCGTTGATTATAAAAGTTGGTTTTGCAGACTCAGAAATACGTACTCTTGCAGTAGAGGTCTTTCTTCTTCCTATAGCTTCTATGTATTTATCTTTTGTCATAATTTTTATTTTAATCTTTTATTTAATCTTATTTCTTAGTCTTCTATTACCAGGTTTGTCATCATCTTTCTTCGCAATCTATTGTCTGGAAGCATTTGGTATGTTGCGAGTCTTATTAATTCTTTCAATCCTTTCTTTTCCATTGTCTCTTTACCTTTTGTAACACGGAGACCTCCTGGATATCCAGAATATTTTGTATGATAAATTTCAGCCAACTTCTTTGTAGTGATTTTAAGTTTTGAAGCATTTACAACTTTTACAGGAAATCCTGAGTAAATATTTCTTTCGAATGAAGCATGATTTTTACCGATCAAGTTTACAGCAACTTCAGAAGCTACACGTCCGAGTGTTCGGCCTTGTGCATCGATAACTTTTATTTCTTTTTGTGTTTTTACTTTTTCCATATAATTTTTATACAAATTCTATTTGAGCCATTTTTGTAGCATCAGATTTTCGTACTCCTAATTTTAATATTCTTGTGTATCCTCCTTTTTTGTCAGCATAATTTGGTGCAATAACTTCAAAAAGTTTCTTTACTTCTTTACTTCTGTTTGCAAGACGAGCAGTCGCAATACGGCGTGAATTCAAATCGCCTTTCTTTGCAAGAGTTACCAATTTTTCCATAATAGGTTTTAATTCTTTTGCTTTAGGTTCTGTAGTTTTGATTTTACCTCTTACGATTAAATTGAGCACAAGAGAACTAATCAAAGCTTTTCTTTGTGTCTTATCTCTTCCAAATTTTCTGTTTGCGTTGTGATGTCTCATAAAATTTTAATTAATCTTTCAAATTAAGTCCGAATTTACTCAAAACTTTTTTAATTTCTGTAATACCTTTTTCACCCATACCTTCTATTTCTAATAAATCATCTTTTTTCTTTCTTGCAAGACCACCTAATGTGCGTACGTTTGCATTTGTAAGAGCATTCAATGTTCTTGTGGAAAGATCAAGATTATCTATTCTTGTTTTAAGTACATCTGTAAAATCTTCTCCGTTCTCATCTGATTGTTTGTCTTCCTTTTCTTCTTTTGCAGAGTTTTTTTCTATTTTAACTTCTTCTGTAGGTTCTTTAAAGTCAACGATAGCTTTTAATTGTTCTATCATTATTTCAATAGAATCTGTAAGAGCTTGGCGAGGAGTAAGTGTGCCGTTTGTTTCGATAGAAATACGTAGACGGTTGTGGTTTGTCTTATCACCAACACGCATATTTTCTACTTCGTAAGAAATTCTACGGATAGGTGTGAAAATAGCATCTACAGCAATAGTACCGATTTCAACTTTTTCTTTTTGGATAGTTTCTTTCGATACGAAACCAAGACCTTTTTCTATTTTTAATTCAATATTCAAATTTATTTTGCCTGTGATTTCAGCAATGTGTTGTTCTGGATTTAAAACTTCTACTTGTCCAGAAGTAGTGATGTCACCTGCTGTCAAAGTCTTTGGACCTTTTGCAGAAATAGTAACAGTTTGTGGTTCGTCAGAAAGCATCTTGAAACGAACTTTTTTCAAATTTAAAATAACAACAATAGCGTCTTCTTTTACGCCTTCGATAGTAGAAAATTCATGACTTACTCCATCGATCTTGATAGATGTAACTGCTGCACCTGGTATAGAAGAAAGAATAATTCTTCTTAGAGAGTTACCAAAAGTATGACCATACCCAGGGTAAAAACCGTCGATTTCATATACTCCTTTATTTTTTTCTTCTGTAACCACTCTTGGTTTAGAAGGTAAGATTATATTGTATTCAAGCATGTTTTTTATAAAAAATTACTATTAATTTTAAAACTTAATTAATTATTAACGACTGTAAAACTCTAAAACTGTATTTATATCAAGGAAAGTTTCAATGTTTTTTGGTTTATCTTTTATCGACCCTTCCCCTTTATCTATATTGTATGACAACCATGTTGGTGCATTGTAATCTTTCAGTTTGTCTGCAAGTCCATCCCAAAGTTTCTTTGTCTTACTACCTTCACGGATTTTTATGATATCTCCAGCTTTTGTTTCATATGAAGGAATAGTAACTTTGTGACCATTTACCATGAAGTGACCATGAGAAACCATTTGTCTAGCGAAAGCTCTACTGTTTGCAAGACCCATTCTGTATACAACGTTATCTAATCTTGATTCTAGACTTTCATAAACTTTGTCTGCTGCTCCAGCTCCTTTTGATTTCATAGCATTAGCAACATAGTTTGAAAGTTGTCTTTCTGTAATACCATAAGAAAAACGGATCTTTTGTTTTTCAACAAGAGCTGTACCGTATTCAGATAATGCTTTAGGGCGAGCGCCTTTTTTCATCTTACCTGTTGTGGCAACAAATTTTGAAGTTTGACATTTGTCATAAACTCCTGGTCCTAAACGTCTACAAATTTTGAATTTTGCTTTTGTGATCATAATATTTTAAAAATTAAACTCTTCTTGGTTTCTTAGCTTTTGGTCCATTGTGCGGTACTGGAGTTACATCTTTAATAGAAGTAACTTCTATACCATGAGCCATAAAAGCACGAATAGCTGGTTCTCGTCCTGAACCAACACCTTTTACAACAACGTCAGCTTCTTTTATACCAAGGATTTCTGCTTTTTCACCAAGTACATCTCCAGCTTTTGAAGCAGCGAAAGGAGTACCTTTCTTTGCACCTTTGAAACCGAGAGATCCTGTTGATGTCCAGAAGATTGTATTACCTGATTTGTCAGAGAAAAGAACTTTTGTGTTATTGAAAGTAGCTTCTACGTGGAAAATACCTGCAGTTATTTTTTTCTTTGCAGTTTTAGAAGGAGCAGATTTTTTTACTTCTTCTGTATTTACCTCTTGTGTTGTTGTTTCTTTGTTAGCCATTTTTATTTTTATGTTTTACTTTCTTTTCTTCTTCCTGATGCCATTGTCTTTCTGACATTACCTCTTACTGTTCTTGAATTTGTTTTTGTTCTTTGTCCTCGTACTGGAAGTCTTTTCATATGACGAGTACCTCTGTAACTTTTTATATCTTTCAATCTTTTTATATTTGCAGAAACTTCTCTTTTTAGATTTCCTTCGATAGTCATAGCTTCGATAATACCGCGGATTTTATTTTCTTCTTCTGGAGTTAAATCTTTAGATTTTTTTCCGTGTTCGATTCCAACTTTGTCTAAAATTTTTCTTGCCATAGGAATACCAATACCGTAAAGGCAAGTTAATCCTATTTCAAGTCTCTTTTCATTTGGTACTGTTATTCCTAGAATTCTCATAAAATTATTGTTTTTGTTTATGTTTTGGGTTTGTACAGATAACTCTTAAATGCCTAGCTCTTTTAACTATTTTACAATTATCACAAATTTTTTTTACTGCTGATTTTACTTTCATAAATATATTTTTATATAAAAACAAGATAAAAATAAGGGAAAACCCTTATTTCATGGACCTTCTTAACTATTTAAAAACTGTGACCTATAGTATACACTACTATTTTAAATATTACAACCTTTTTGTAATTCTACCCTTACCACCGTATGGATCAAGGATAACTTCCACATTGTCACCTACTAAAACTTTTATTCTGTTCATCCTCATTTTTCCAGAAAGGTAAGCAAGAATTTCTTTGTCATCTTCCATCATAACTCTAAATAGAGTACTAGGTAATGCTTCAGTTATTTCGCCTCGGGATGTTAAAATTTTTTCGTTTTTAGGATCACTCATTGGATATATGAATATACTAACAAAAACAAAAGTTTTAGTCAATAAATTATGGGGAAATTGTTATTTTGGATAATTTACAGAGATGTTTATCTTCTCTATTTTGTCTGGAAGAGTAGATTTCCAGATTGGACGGAGAGCTAGATCAGCAGAAGCTATGTTTGAATACTTTGCTAAAATATTATTAAAATCTTTTTTATTGCTATTTATTAAATCTTGTAAAACTAAATTTGAATCAACTTTCCAAACGACATTTGATTTGCCTTTTAATGTGAAAGTTATATTTTTAGTGTTTACAAAAGAAACATCATCTTTGTTTACAAGAGCGAAAGTTAAAGCTTTAGTATTAGAAATATAAGCATTTTGATCTTGGTCTTTTGTAAGCAAAGTACTCACTAATGTTTTTGAAAGATTTTCTTCATTAAATATGAATCCAGACAAAGTAGCTTTAATAGTCATTGTAGCTCCATTATCTTTATTTGTGACAAAAGAAATATTTGGATCAAAATCAACAAATACAGCATCTGGGAAAAGTATGAAACCTGCTGGTAACTGACTTTCAACCTTACTTATTAGTTTAGCTTTTAATGTGTCTTTAATCTCGTTTTGTGTATTTGTTTTTTCTTCTTCAGAGATTTGTGGTCTTTCTCCTACAAAACCTCCTGTAATAGTTCCTTTTGAGCGTCCATAGAATTTTTCATATTTCGGTCCATTTTTAAAACCAAAAATCTTGAAATCTATAGGGTCTGTATTGGATTCAATTCCAGCTAAATCAGCATAGACTTCAGCTTCTACAGAACCAGGTATTTTATCAGAAGACATTCCAGGTATCACAAGAGCTGTTTTTGTTTTATAAATTTTACCATTTGAGCCTTCTAGTCTAGTGTCTATTTTTAATTTTTGAGGAGCGGTGCTAAATGCATTATAAAGTATCACAGTACCCGTAGCTTTTATTGATACATTCTCAGAACCAGTTGCTTGTATTGTTTTATTTTCAGAATCAGAAAGTATAACAGTATCAAAAGAAAGATTAGTATCATTACCTTCTTTTACAGCAGAAAATGAAGAATTTAAATCAAATTCTTTTTGTTTTGGTGAGATGGTTATATCTGCTTTAGAAAACAAAACAGAAACAGCAAAAACAAGAAATACAACAGCAATAAGAGCTACGAACCAAAGGGTATGGCGTGTTTTTGTACTTTCGTCTTTTTTGTATAAAACAGTTTTTGTCTTAGTAGGTAAAACCACTTCTGTTTGTGGTTTTTTTTGTTTTATATTTTTTGCTTTTACCATATCTTGAAATAAATTTTTGTTCATATTTATATTTTATTTATTATATCTGTTAATGTAAATAGATTGTGTAATAATCGGAACATCTCTTTTTGTTTCTCCTTCGAAGATAACTTGTCCGTGGAGTATTTTTGTATCTATTGGAATTATTTTAAATTTGGAAATTGTTTTTGTGTATTGATTTGATTCTTCTTTTTTAATTATGTCACTAAAAAAAGTTACCATATCTTGCTCGGCCAACAAAAATACTGTATGAGGCAACAAAACATGACCAGATAAAGCATTTAAAGAAATTCCTAATTGTTTAAGCCATTCTAAGCTTATAATATCTAGCTCTTTTTTTATTTTTTCTGAATTTTTCTTTTCTAAATGTCCTTGTAAATAAAGATTAAATAAAGATTTTGTATGATTTATGTCGTGTCCTATTTTTTTTGATAAACTTCTTAATATAAAATTCTTACCATAAGGAAAAGAAACAGATTCAAGTAAAATATCGTTTTTAACCATTCCTATCTCTGTAATCTCCCCTCCTATGTCCATAAAAATAAAATCTTCTTCTTTTGGAAACACATCACGCAATGTTGTAAAAGAAGAAAAAATAAAAGATGAGAATTTTATATTTTTAAAATGTAAATATCTGCCTATTGATTCTTCTATTTTTGTAATTATATTTTTTTCTACCATAGATAAAAATAAAGACATTTCTACTTTCTTTGCTTTCATTCCTAGTGGTTTCTGTACTCTGTAACCATTCAAGGAAACTGACATATTTTTTGTTTCTATTATATGTGCACCGGAAATAATATTATTATTTTCTCTTATATTTTCTTGTTCAAATAGAGAAAATTCTTTTTTATTCAAATCTGAAGCTAATTTTGAATTAAAAATAAAGTTAGTATTTTTTTCTAATTTTATTGAGCGTGTTTGTGAAGCATACCAAGGTGAAGAAAGTGTACAATATATTTTATTTGGGGCACCTAATCCTGATAGATTAATTTTATCTGCAACTTTTTGAATAGATTGCATTGTATATGAAAAAAATCTATCGAAATCAAAATTTTCTGTAATTTTTATTGGTTCACGAACTGAAAAAATAATAGTGGGAATATTTTTATTATCTTTCACAATAAGTGCACCACCTACACTAGATGTACCAATATCAAAAAGAGCGACTATGTCTTTCTTTTTTTTGGAAGAAAATAAACTCATAAGATAATTATACCTTGTGTGTATACAAAAAGGCAATAAAAAAAACCACGAAATGTTTATCGTGGTTTTTAAAAATTAAATTTATGCAAAATTATTTATACAGGCTGCAAAGTTTGATTAACCAAATCTAAATCTTCCTGTAAAATCATAGAAATTGATCTTACATTCAAACCAATAGCATGGCCGGGTTCTTTTTGTATGTTTTTGATTTTATCCAAAAGTTTATCTTTAAAAATTCGAATTCTCGGCTCATTATATCTAGACCAAGAAATCTTTTTATCATCTTTTTCTGTTTTAAAATCAATTCTGTTATCGAAATACTCAGAAAAGAGTATCAAACCGGCTTCAAGAGAACTTTCAACTGCTTTTTTGAAATCAAGTAGCCTTAAATCAAATCTGTCTTCTTTTGGAAAATTTGAATAATCTTTGTCTCCAATTAATTCAATGATTTCTTTTATTTCATCTTCATAGCAACTATGTGATACTGCAATAGCCTCTTCTTTTTTTGAATAACGATAAAAAGAAGCTATTACCACAGGAAAACTTTTAACACCATTTTTTATTAACCAAACAGGTATACGTAAAACGTGGTTGACAAAAGGCCCATCTGAACGATTGGGATAATCTTCGTACTTGTCTTTTACATAATTCAAAGCACCGGAAAGTTTTTTTTGAGGTGTTTGTGCAAAAGTTTCAATAAAATCCTTAACTGTTTTTTCTAAATCTGCTTTATTTAATAAAGCCAAATCTTTGTTTGCCATAATTTTCGATTATTAAGTTACTATTAGGAATATTTCAATTTCTATATTACTAGAAATGAAATATTTGTCAATAACTATTCTAAAATAGCCTTTATGCGTCTTATGCCAGCTGAAACAGCTTCTTCTTTTTGTATTTTGAAATGTCCTAGCTCACTAGTGTTTGAAACATGTGGACCACCACAGAATTCTTTTGAAAAAATACTTCCCTTCTCATCTTCTATGAAATATACAGACACGGTTTCGGGATATTTTGCTCCGAATTCCATTTGAGCACCTATTTTTTCTGCTTCAGTAAGTGGCATCTCACGACGAACAACATTTAAACTAGCTTGGATTTTTTGATTTACCAAATCTTCTACTTTTTGTTTTTCTTCATCAGATAATTTGTGATCACATACGAAATCAATACGAAGACGTTCTTCTGTGATATTACTTCCCCGCTGTTTTATCTCTAGACTCACAACTTCTTGTAATGCAGCTAAGAGCAAATGATGCGCTGTATGAAGTCGTATTGTTTTTTCATTATGATTTGCAAGACCGCCTTTGAACATACCAGCAGAAGCAGTCTGTGATAATTTCTGATGTTCTGCCATTTTTTTATTAAAATCTTCCCTATCAATCTTTATTCCTTTTTCTTGTGCTAATTCTTCTGTGAGTTCAATCGGGAAACCGTAAGTTGTTGCAAGGATAAATGGATCAATTCCTTTTTCAAATTCTTTAAGACCATTTTCTAATGTTTGACGAAATTTATTTTCCTCTTGATTTATAGTATTTTGAATTTTATCTAAATCAACAGTAAGATTTGTATACATTTCTTCATATTGATTTACAACAGCTAAACTTAAATAAGTTAAAGAATTTTTAGGTAAACCTAATAAATCTGAATGTCTAATCGCTCTTCTAATTAATCTTCTTAATACATAACCTTGGTCTTTGTTTCCAGGCAAAACACCATCAGAAATCATAAAAACTGAAGTTCTGATATGATCAGCAACAACTCTTTTACTTAAAACATTATCAACGGTTGAATGTTTTTCTAATGCTTTAAAAATAAATTCAAATATATCAGTATCATACGCAGTCTTTTTACTTTGCATAACAGCAGTAATTCTTTCGAGGCCTGCACCTGTGTCTACATTTTTTTGTTTTAGTTTACCGATGACTTTTCCATCTTTCTTTTCATATTCCATGAAAACATCATTCCAGATTTCTATAACATCTTCTTTTTTTGTTGCTTCTATAAAGCCTTCTTTCGTAAGGTCGCCAACATTTCCACTCATATCATAAAACATTTCACTGCAAGGACCACAAGGACCATTGTCACCAGGACTCCACCAGTTATCTTCTGCTGGTAGTGCATAAATTCTATTTTCAGGAACACCGAGACTCATCCAAATATCTTTTGATTCTTGATCATAAGGAGCATTTTCATCACCTTTAAAAATAGTTACATATAATCTTGAGACATCTAAACCGAGACCTTCTTCTTTACTAGTTAAAAATTCATAACTCCAAGTTATGGCTTCTTTTTTAAAATAATCTCCCAAGGACCAGTTACCCATCATTTCAAAAAATGAAAAATGGCGATTGTCTCCTATATCATCGAGGTCACCTGTACGTACACATTTCTGAACATCAGCAATTCTTTTACCCATAGGATGTTCTTGTCCTAAAAGATAAGGTACGAGTGGTTGCATTCCTGCAGTATTAAAAAGCACTGAAGGATCGTTTTCAGGCACGAGCGAAGCTGAAGGGATTATTTTATGTCCCCTATTTTCAAAAAATTTTAAAAATCGTGTTCGTATTTCGCTTGACTGCATAAAATTATTTTCCTGAAAAAAGCCTGTCGATTATTTTCTTTTCTAAAAACCAAAGTACGATAAAAATGAAAAGAGTTAATATTGTCGCAATTATTGCTAAATTATAAAGTTCAAAACCAACTGCAATACCTATACCAGATGCTACCCAAAGACCTGAAGCAGATGTGATACCTATTATACGAGATTCTTGGTGTAGTATTACTCCAGCACCAAGGAAACCAATACCAGTGATTATCGCAGCAGCGACTTGAAAAGGGTTCACACTGACATTTATCAAAGGCATATAAGAAGCAGAGATTGTTTCTGAAATAATAATGAGCATACAAGAACCCATTGCTACGAGAGAATATGTGCGCATACCTGCTGTTTTGTGAGCAAGATATCTTTCGATACCGATAATCATCCCTAAAAACATTGCTAAGGCGAGTTTCATAATAATATCACTGTTTTGTATAAAAAATTGAGACATGTTAGTATTATAGTATATGGAAAATCAAAAACAAAGTTTCGTAAGTTTCGGTCTTATTTTAGGACTATCTATTATCATAAGTTTCGCTCTCGTTTCTTTTGTATTCTACAAATCTCGTACACAAGAAAGTATCTCTGTAACAGGCTCTGCAAAAGAACAAGTCACTTCTGATAAAGTAAAATGGAATTCAATGATCACTCGTACAGTCAAATTAAGTGCCCTTAAAGATGGATATGCAAAAATGGATAATGATATCAAAGAAGTAAAAGTTTTCTTGGCTTCAAATGGTATCGATGAAAAAGATATAAACATTACTCCTGTATTTATGAATGAAGTTTATGAACAATATGCTCAACCTGATAAAAGTTATAACCTTGTTCAAAATATCGAAATCCAATCAAACGATATTCAAAAAATAACTGAACTAGCAAAAAATTCATCTTCACTTGTAGTTAGTAAAGGAGTTATATTCTCTACAACAAGTCTCGAATACTATTACTCAAAACTTCCAGAATCACGTGTAAAACTTTTACCAAATGCTATAGCTGATGCAAAAGCTCGCGCAGAACAAATAGCTACTGCTGGAGGTAAAAAAATAGGCGCTATAAAATCTGCATCTAGTGGAGTTGTACAAGTACTTGCTCCAAACTCAGTAGAAATATCTGACTACGGCTCATACGACACTTCAAAAATAGAAAAAGAAATAATGGTCACAGTGAAAGCTAGTTTTGATATAAAATAAAAACATAATTAAAAAATCCCCTTACGGGGATTTTTTAATTTATATAACTTCTTCTAAAAGTTCTGGGAATTCGCGAGTTTTCATATCACCATAGCAAAAATGTCCGTAATTTTTAAATTCGGTAACTTTTATATCTTTTATTTTTTCTTTTAGTATTTTTATACTATCTTGCACTACTTGCATATCATTCGTAGAAGAGAAAATTGTAATACCTTTTGTTTTAGATACAATACTTTCATCAATATCAAAATCAAACATTCCTGTTTTTAATTCTTTATCTGGATCAATCCATGGAGCAACTAGTACAACCTTGCCAACTTTTACATCATTCTCACTCAAATAGTGAATAATAAATCCCCCACCACAAGAATGTCCTACTAAAATAGTTTCTTCATTAAGTAGGAATCTTTCAAACATTTCTTTCCACGCTTTGTATTCAGGATTATAAGCTTCTGGCATTACAGGAACTTCGCTTGAAATATTTTTCTTTATTAATTCATCCTTCAACCACAATAACCAATGCCAACCTTCTTTATTCTTTATTGATTCAAGCATTTCAAAATATTCCTCCTGACTATCCGGCATTCCATGAATTATTATTGCTGTTTTCATATAATTTATATTAACATATTTTTTGAACCCATTTATTTAAAATCTCTTTCATTTTTTCTAAATCTTCTTGTTTTTTAAATGTATGTGGTGCATCTTGAATTATATGTATTTCTTTTTCAGAAGACAACAAATCAAAGAATGTTTTTTGATGTTCTGGTGGACAAGAAGTATCTTTTTCTCCTGAAATCATTAATACTGGGCACTTTATATTTTTAACATCTGTAATTAAATCATGTTTTAATCTTTCTTCCATATGTGAATAAGGTAAATTTAAAATTTTACCTGTTGTTTTACTTATTCTAGAAGTCCAACCAGTTTCTTTATATTTTTTAAATTCTTCCGATTCAAATCTTTCTCTTGCTTCAAAAGAGAATTTTCCAGAAATTGTAGCAGCAAAAGCAAAAACACTTTTAACTTCTTTAGGATAATCTTCTGCATATTGCAAAACAGCATAACCACCTAAACTATGTCCAGCAAGTATAAATGGTTGCTGGTACCATTCTTTGCTCTTTGCCCACAAAATAACATCAATCAAATCCTCATAATGTAATTGCATTGTTGCATTTTCGTATTTTCCTTCACTTTCTCCAGTAGAATTTGTTGCATCAAAATTTACAATAGTGTAATTATTTTCAAATAAGATATGAACAATGTTTTGAATAATACTTCTATTTCTTTCTGAACCTAATCCATGTAATACAAAAGCAAGTCCAACTGATTTTTCAGGAATTAAAACATCTCCGACGATTTCTAAACCATATCGATTTTTTATTTTAAATGTTTGCATACAAAATTTTATTTCTAAAGTTCTTCTTGTGGTGGAGCGATGCGTTCGGCTTTCCAGAATTTTGTTTTTAAGTTTGTTACAAGTTCTTCTATTTCTTCATTCTTCAAAATATAAAGGACGAAACCTCCAACTAAAATACCAAAAAATCCTGCTATCAAACCTTGAAAGAAAACTCCCAAAAATGTTGTAGTACCAAAAATAGGAGAAAGGAAATTAAGTGTTCCGTATGCTGTAACACCAAGGAAAAATGAAGATCCTAAACTTTGAAAAAAAGATTTAAAAATAAATTGTTCACCTTCCATAAAATCTTTCCTCACAGAAGCCCAATGTAAAACAAAATTAAGTATAGTACCTATAGAATACGCGAGTGGAAGCATAAGTATAGCTGTGCCTGGTATATCTGTGACTTTCAACATTGATTCAATAAAATATCTGAAAAATGGAACATTATTGAAAAAATGAATCAAAAAATATGCAAGTAGAATAATAAACATCGAACAAGATACATTTATTATAAGTGGGCGTTTTGTATCACCTGTCGCATAATAAGCACGAGATAAAAGTGAAACCATGCTTTGTGCAAGAATTGAAAGAGAAAAAATAGCGAGCGAAGCAGCTACAAGACGAGTGCTCTCCCAAGAGAAGCTTCCGGTACCCAGCACTACACGCACTATCTGTGCACGAAGAACAATAAATAAAAATGTAATAGGCAAAGTCCAAAAAATAATTGCTCTAGCAGAAGTACGCAAATGTTTTTTAAATTCACTTTTATTTTCATTAGCATATGCTCTAGCAAGTAAAGGAAAAGCTGCTACAGCATAAGAAATACCGATAAGTCCTTGAGGGATAGTTTGTAAATTGTTTGCAAAAGTGAATATTGAAATAGATCCGACAGTAAGAAATGAAGCGAAAGAAACTATTGATATAAGAGCAAGCGAGTTTGCAGAAAGTCCAAGAGTACGAGGAAGCGAAGTTTTTAGAACTTTTTTAATATTAGAAAAATCAATTTTACTTGTTAAATATGGTCGGAAGCCAAGTTTTGTAGAAGCTATAGCTTGAATCAAGAAATGCATAAATGCACCAAAAACCACACCAATAGCTACCCCGACAATTCCAAATCTTGGATACAAACAAATAACACCGAATATAATTCCAAAATTATAAAATATAGGACTTAAAGAATAAATAAAAAATCTTTGGAAAAGCTGAGTAATAGTGCCGAAAAGATTTGAAAGACCTAAAAGTATCGGTGAAAGAAGCATAATACGAGAAAGCAAAACTACTTGGTGTTGCATATCAGTACTAAATCCTCCAGCTGTAAAATGAACAATGTAAGGAAGTAAAATAAAAATAATTAATGAAATAAAAACTATAGCAAAAAGAAAAACAGAGAAAATTTCAGAGATAAATTTTTTTGCTTCTTCATTACCTCCACCTTTCATTCTTTCTAAAATAAAAGGAATTATAACTGTGATAGATACGAGAGATGAAATTGAAACAAAAATAAAATCTGGAATTCTAAAAGCTGAATAATAAGCATCGAGCATTGGTGATGGACCTATATAATGAGCTATTGATCTATCACGGAAAAGACCGAGAAGTTGAGACAATAAATTGAAAAGGCCGAGCATAAGAGCTGCTTGACCTAGGTTTCCAAATTCTTTGTTTATGATTTTTATTATTCTGTTCATTTATATAACAAAATTAATTAACCTTCCTTTTACATAAATTTTCTTTTTTATATCAGAAATATTTGGAATCCATTTTTTTACATTTTCATTTTCAAATGCTTGTGCAAAAACAATTTCTTCATTTACATCAGCTGGAATATCTATCTCAGCACGAACTTTACCATTTATTTGTACAACTATTTTCAAAGTATCTTCAATTAGAAACTTAGGATTATATTTTGGCCAAAGTGCAAGGTGTATAGATTTCTTTTCTCCAAATTCTTTCCAAAGCTCTTCTGTGATATGTGGAGCAAAAGGAGCTAAAATTTGTAAAAATATTTTGAAATCTTTCACAGAAATATTTTCAACTTTATCCATCTCATTCACCAACACCATCATTGAAGAAATAGCTGTATTAAAAGCAAAATTTGATATATCTTCATGAACTTTTTTAATTGTTTTATGAAGAATTTTTTCTAAATCTAAACCTGCATGCTTTTGCGAGCTGATCTGGTGATTTTCCCCGAGGACCTGAGCAGAAGCATTAGGTGAAGATTTAACTTTTTGACTAATCTTCCAAACACGCTCAATAAATCTACGAGAACCGATAATACTATCAGTATTCCATGGCTGGCTCGCTTCAAACGGCCCCATAAACATCTCATACACACGAAGTGTATCTGCACCATATGTTTTCACAATATCATCTGGATTGATGACATTTCCCCATCTCTTACTCATCTTTCTTCCATCACTTGCCAAAATCATTCCTTGATTTTTCAAAGTTTTAAATGGTTCAGAAGTAGGTACATAACCCATATCAAAAAGGAATTTATGCCAAAAGCGAGAATACAACAAATGTCCTGTTGCATGCTCTGACCCACCGACATACATATCGACTTCTTTCCAATACTTCAACATTTTTTTATCAGCAAAAGCTTTTTTATTTTTCGGATCCATATATCGCAAGAAATACCAAGAACTTCCCGCCCACCCCGGCATTGTATTCGTCTCGTACCCCGCTTTCGCCCAAGCTTTCACTCCCGCCAAAGGACTTTCTCCTGTACCTGTCGGCTCGTATGAAGTGACACTTGGCAAAACCAGTGGAAGTTTTTTATCTGTAACTTCTCTAATAGTTCCATCTGCATTATGTATCAATGGAATCGGCTCACCCCAATATCTTTGTCGTGCAAAAACTGCATCACGGATTTTGTATTTCTTTACCAATTTTCCATTAACTTTTTTTGTAATTTCTTTTGCATCAACAAAAGGTCTATCGATAATTGGTAAATTATATTTCTCCGCAAATTCTTTATCTCTCTCGTCATGTAAAGGCACAGCCATAACAGCACCAGTGCCGTATGAAGCAAGGACATAATCTGCAACCCAAACAGGAACTTCTTCACCGTTTGTAGGATTGATAGCTTTGATACCTTTGAGTTCTACTCCTGTCTTTTCT
>Ga0268298_10002307_pt1 | contig 21011 bp, 19 predicted proteins | sample WWTPWeurt_MetaG_FD_194462 | JGI IMG/M metagenome (GOLD analysis project Ga0268298, IMG submission 194462) | Activated sludge microbial communities from WWTP in Nijmegen, Gelderland, Netherland - WWTP Weurt | ecosystem: Engineered > WWTP > Aerobic digester > Activated sludge | place... | reverse complement strand
TGCGACCAACCGAGGCGGGCAAGGTAGTTGATGACCGCTTCGGGAAGGTAGCCGTCATCGTCGTACTGCATCACGGAAACCGCGCCATGCCGTTTCGATAGCTTGGCGCCGTCATCGCCGAGGATCATCGACAGGTGCGCGTATTGCGGAACCTCAACGCCCAGCGCCTGCAGGATGTTGATCTGGCGCGGCGTGTTGTTGACGTGGTCGTCACCGCGGATGACGTGGGTGATGCCCATGTCCCAATCGTCGACGCAGACGCAGAAGTTGTAGGTGGGCGTGCCATCGGCGCGGGCGATGATCAGGTCGTCGAGTTCGCCATTGGCGAACTCGATGCGGCCCTTGACCTGATCGTCCCAGGCGACGACACCGTCCTTCGGGTTGCGGAAGCGGACTACCGGCGGCACGGTGGACGGCGGCGTCGGCAGGGTCTTGCCGGCTTCCGGGCGCCAGCGGCCGTCGTACCGTGGCTTTTCCTTGCGCGCTTCCTGAACGGCACGCAGCGCGTCGAGTTCCTCGTGTGTCGTGTAGCAGTGATAGGCGGTGCCGGCGGCCAGCATCTGGCGGATAACTTCCTTGTAGCGCCCCATGCGCTGCATCTGGTAGAACGGGCCTTCGTCGTGCGCCAGCCCGAGCCACCGCATGCCGTCGAAAATAGCCTGTACCGCTTCCGGCGTCGAGCGGGCGACATCGGTATCCTCGACGCGCAGGATGAAGGTGCCACCGTGGCGGCGGGCGAACGCCCAGGAAAAGAGGGCGGTACGGGCGCCGCCGATATGGAGATAGCCGGTGGGGCTAGGGGCGAAACGGGTACGAACTTGCGTCATGGAGTGCGGAATTCGTCAGGAAGGCAAGGGCCGTATTCTATCCGACCCGTGTTTGACCTGTTCCGGGACTTATGGTTAAATGCCGGCCTCCAAAGCGGACGGCTGGCGCGGGGTTAGAGCGCTGCCCTCATATGGCGGTTATTGCGCAAGGTTTGAAAATTAGGGCGGCTAGCTCAGGGGTAGAGCGCCTCGTTCACACCGAGGAGGTCAGGGGTTCGAAGCCCTTGCCGCCCACCAGACTTACGCGTTTCTGCGGCGATTCCCGAGACAAATCTCTGGAGGAATCGAGAATGCCGCCCGTAGCAGACCCCGCGCATGCCTTGGGATCGATTCTTCCAACCCGGACATTGCCTGTCGTTTGCAAGGCGGCAGTGCGATGTACCTGCCTGCCCCCCAGACTGGCTGTCGGAAACGCCGCCGTATTTCGTCGGGTATCGGCCTGCTCATCCGTGGGCGGGAAAAGCCAAGGGCCTCAGTCTTTTCTTGAAAGAGAGGAAGCCAAACAGCATCATCATCAACTCTAGTTGCGCTTCCGACTTGAAACCGCCTACCATGACTTCGGAGCGGGCATCCTGCCGACCACGCGCGCCGCCAGCCCGCCCCGAGGACGGCCGGCGCATGAACAGAGAATGGAAAGGGCTCCCCATGCCTACTCGGACTTTCAGCAATCGTACCTTTGACGCCCGGCCGGACCGCATCGACCTGCGTGACCGGACTTACCTGCCGAAGCTGGTCAGCCTGCCACCGGTGTGGCCGACTTCCGAACAGATCAAGAGCTATCTTCCGGCTTACGCCAAGACGCTGGTTCTCGACCAGGGACAGGAAGGTGCGTGCACGGGTTTCGGCCTGGCGGCGGTGATCAATTACCTCCAGTTCAAGAACAACGGCTATCAGGTCCAGGGTGTCAAGCCGGTGAGCCCGCGCATGCTCTATCACATGGCGAAGCTCTACGATGAGTGGGCTGGCGAGGATTACGAGGGATCGAGCAACCGCGGGGCGATGAAGGGTTGGCATCGCCATGGCGTGTGCACCGAGGCCCTGTGGCCCTACCGCAACAAGCAGGGCAATGTCGTCTTCATTTCGCCCGCTGGCGGTTGGGAACAGGATGCCAGCGAGCGGCCACTCGGGGCCTATTACCGCATCGACAAGCGAAGCATCAGCGACATGCAGTCAGCGATTTGCGAAGTCGGCGCAATCTACTGTTCGGCGGATGTGCACAAGGGCTGGTTCATGAAGAAGACGGCCAGTCTGACGATCATCAAGCGCGACCCGACGAAGGCTGGCGGTCACGCCTTCGCCATCGTCGGTTACAACGAGGATGGCTTCATCGTCCAGAACTCCTGGGGTCCGGACTGGGGCTACCACGGCTTCGCCATCCTCGGCTATGAAGACTGGGTTGCCAGCGGCAGCGATGCCTGGGTTGCGGTCTTCGGGGCGCCGATGCGCGTGGCTTCCGTGTCGGCCACCTTCAGCAACCGTGGCCTGCAGGAAGTGGCGCTGCCAGCCGGTTCGTCGGGCAGTGGCAGGAGTTTTGTCTACAAGAACGACAAGGTCCGCCCGCTGAGCGAAAGCGATGCCTACCTGCAGACTGTCGTCCTGGGCAACAACGGGGTGCCGATCAATCGCATTGTCATCGCCGAGAACGCCGAGCGGGCGGTCGAACACGTCTGCCTGGCGCGACCGAAACAGTGGTTCGCTGCCCTGCCGGCTGACAAGCCACGCAAGCTCGCCGTCTATGTGCATGGCGGGCTCAATAATGAGGAGGACTCGCTGGGGCGCATCCGCATCATGGCCCCCTACTTCCAGGAGAACGGTATCTATCCGCTGTTCATCACCTGGAAGACCGGCGCTCTGGAGAGCATTGGCGGCATTCTTGAAGACTCGTTGCGGGATATTTTTCGATCGCAGCCGTCGCAACGCGACGCCGGGGTTCTCGACAAGCTCACGGAAGCTCTCGGCGAAGCGCGTGACCGCACGATCGAGGTCGCCAGCGAGAAACTGCTGGTCAGGCCGTTGTGGACGGAAATGAAACAGAACGCCGCCGCCGCCGCGCAGAGTGGGGCCGGACTGTCCATGCTGGCAACGCACCTGCTGGCGTTGAAAAAGCAATTTCCGGATCTGGAAATCCATCTCGCCGGACATTCAGCCGGCTCGATCGTCCTCGGACACCTTTTCGGGGTGCTCGACAAGAAACTGGCGGCCGCCAGCCTGTCCCTGTTCGCTCCCGCGTGCACGCTCGACTTTGCCGTTCGCCAGTACGGCGCGGCGATCAGCGACGGCAAGCTGAAGCCCGACACCGTTCACGTAGACATCATGAACGACGAGCGGGAACTTGCCGACACCGTCGGCCCCTACGGCAAGTCGTTGCTTTACCTGGTCAGCCGCGCCCTGGAAACCCGCCGCAAGACGCCGTTGCTGGGCATGGAATGGTCGTGGAAGACGCAGGGCATGCCGCAAGACCAGTGGTCGGCGGATCAGGATTCCACAACGGCGCTTGCGTCCTGGCCTGCCCTGGCGCAGGGCATGACCGTGCGCCTGCATGACAAGAAGCGTGAATACGTATCGACCGGCGCCGGAAAGATCAAGCTCGCCCACGGATCCTTTGACAACGACATCGAGGTCGTCGCCCAAATGCTGGAACGAATGCGTGGTGGGCCGCTGCTTGCCAAGGTGGAGAACCTGGCCTATTGAGTGCGCGCGGTAACCCGCCGGAGGCGGCGCGCAGTGATGAACGCCTGACGCGCAATAGCGCATCGATCTTGTTGGCCGTGGAGGAGAGCAGTGCAGACAGCCGCATTCCTGCAGCAGCAACCGTTGTTTGGCGGGGTAAATGATCGGGCGATGGGCGCGATCATGCCGCTGCTTCGTGAAGCGAACTTCGCCAGCGGCGATTTGATCGTCCGCGAAGGTGAACAAGGCGACTGCCTGTTCGTGATCTGCAGCGGCGCCGTCGAAGTATTGAAGTCCAGCCCGGCAGCGGCAGGGGAGTATGGGCAGCGAATTGCCGTCCTCAAGGTTGGCGACGTCGTCGGCGAAATGGAACTGATCGACCTGCAGACCCGGTCGGCAACGGTCCGTGCGCTTGAGCCCGTCTCGGTGGTGGCGCTGTCCAGCGACGATCTCCTGCGGATCTGCGAGTCCGACCTGCCGACCTTTGCGTTGCTGGCCCTCAACCTGGCCAGGGAACTGAGCCGTCGGCTGCGCAATATCGACGAAATGGCAGTGCGCCACATGGCAAACGACGGGCATCCCGACCGGCCGCGATGAGCACATGAGCGACCTGCGCTCAGACGAGTCTGCGCCAACTGCGCTGCGCGAACGACCAAGATGTGGGCCGCCGTTGCTTGTGCTTCGCGCGCCTGCTGACGAATTCGGCAATAACACGAAGGATGCGCCGTGAGCAATCTGTTTGTCCGCTGCTGTCTGGTATTCAGTCTCATCGGGCAGGTGGCTGCCCAAGGCTTCGAGAAACTGCCGGTCATGCCGGCTTACAAGGGAGAAATCCGTCGCGGTCCCGACGGCAGGCTTCTTGTCGTGCCGGAAAGTGAATCCCGCGCTTCACCATTGGCTGAAAAGGCTCAAGCCAGGGCAAGCATGGTGGTTGGTCCCCAGGAAAGGATCACGACAATTACCGACGCAGCCAGGCTGGCGCGCGATGGTGAGGTGATCGAGATACGCCCGGGTGATTACCGCGGTCAACCGGCTGTCTGGAACCAAAACGAGCTGACGATACGCGGTTCGGGGGTTCGGCCGGTGATGCTCGCCGACGGAAAGATTGCCGAGGGCAAGGCAATCTGGGTGGTGCGCGGAAACAACGTGCAGATCGAGAACGTCGAGTTTCGCGGCGCCCGCGCTGCCGCTGGCAATGGCGCGGGCATCCGCTTCGAGCGCGGAAGTCTGATGGTCAGGCGCTGCGCCTTCTTCGACAACGAGAATGGCATCCTGACGGCCAATTTGCCCGAGATGACGCTGGAGGTTGTCGATAGCGAATTCGGGGCAGCTCCCCGGCAATCCGGAAACCTGAAACACCTGCTCTACGTTGGCGCGATTGGCCGTTTCACCTTGACGGGCAGCCGTTTCCAACAAGGCTATCTCGGTCACCTCGTCAAGTCGCGTGCCCGCGAAAATCATGTGCGTTACAACCTGCTGGTCGATGGCGACGACGGCAGGGCCTCCTACGAACTGGAGTTTCCGAACGGCGGCATCGCCTACGTGGTCGGCAATGTGATCGGACAGAGCGCAGGGACCGACAACACGGTGCTGGTTTCCTATGGCGCCGAAGGGCAGCGCTGGGTTGAAAATGGCTTGTACTTGGCTCATAACACGCTGCTCAACGATGCCTACACCGGGGATTTTCTGAAGGTCTGGAGCGAGCGCTTTCCGGGTGGCGTCGATGTCTGGGTACTCAATAACCTGGCTTCGGGGAACGGGGATTTGCATCCGCCGGCTCAGGGACGACATGAGGGCAACCGCACAGTTTCGCGCAACGAGCTGATCGACTATGGCGGAATAGCCTTGCGGCTGACCAGCCACTCGTCCTTGCGCGGGGGAATCCGGGTGCCTGGCGATGCCCGTGGAATCGATCTTGCGCCAACGGCGGAGTTTGTTTTTCCGGCGGGTAGTCGCGCCATTCGCCTGACCAGTTCCCTGGCGCCGGGTGCCTTTCAGTAGGCGGGATCGCCAGCTCCGTGGCGTCGGACGACGCGGATGACGATCGCCATCAGCGTAGACGAATGGATTCGCGGCGGGGAACTGTCTTTGCCGACGCCATGCGTTGAGCGTGGCGAACAAGGTGCGGCGCGGCTGGTGCGAACCCGTCAGGCGATGGCAAGCGCCAAAGCTCCCCGCAACCCCAGGTCTTCCGCGGTGATCAGGAAGACCGGGACATCCTTCATCAGCCCCGAGTGTTCGCGCTTGGCGAGAAAGGCATGGATGAAGGGCCGGCTGTCCGCGCCTGACATCAGTTTGGCCGCCATGCCGCCGGCCAGATAGACGCCGCCGCGCGCCAGCCAGTGCAGCGCGAGATCGCCGGCGAAGGCGCCGTAGCAGGCAAGCCAGAGATCCAGCGTTGCACTGGCCAGGCGGTCGGTGCCAGCAAGGGCCGCCTGGCCGATTTCCGATGCCTGGCGCGGTCGACCGCCGAGAAAGGCATGAATCCGCTCCAGGCCTGGACCGGAGACGATGTCTTCGCTGGTCACTCGGCCGTTCCGGTCCAGCAGCCAGTGCCAGAGCTCGCCCTGCTGCGCGGTTTGTGGCGAGAAGCCGATGTGGCCGCCTTCGCCGGCGATGACTCGATAGCCCAAGGCTTCCCGGATCAAACCGGCAACGCCGAGGCCGGTGCCGGCGCCGAGAATGACGCGCGGGGCATGTTCGATCGGTTGGCCGGCGAGCAGCGTGATGATGTGTTCGGGTTCGAGCAGTGGCAGGCCATGGGCGGCGGCGGCAAAATCATTGGCCAGCGTGACACGCGGGATGGCGAAGCGCCGGCCCAGTTCGGCTGCCGAGAGATGCCATGGCAGATAGGTGAGCGTGGCACGGTGTCCGTCGGTCGGCCCGGCGACGCCGAAGCAAGCGGAGTCGACCGGCGCGGCATCGGCGAGGAACTCGCCGAGCATTGTCTCGAAAGCCAGGTAGTCGGCGCTGGCAAAGCGTTGCTGGCGGACGATGCGGATGCGGCCGGCGGCATCCTGCTCGGCGAGCGCCAGCAGGGTCTTGGTGCCGCCGAGGTCACCGCCGAGGATCATCGCCTAGACCGCAACCCGGGCTGCGATGTGCGGGTGCGGGTCGTAGCCTTCGAGGCGGAAATCGTCGAAGTGGAAGGCGAAAATGTCCTTGACCTCGGGGTTGATCCACACTGTCGGCAGCGGGCGCGGTTCGCGTGACAGTTGCAGCCGGGCCTGCGCGAAATGGTTGGAATAAAGATGTGCGTCGCCGAAGGTATGGACGAACTCGCCGGGTTGGTGGCCGCAGACCTGCGCCAGCATCAGGGTCAGCAGGGCGTAGGAGGCGATGTTGAAGGGAACGCCGAGGAAGATGTCGGCACTGCGCTGATAGAGCTGGCACGACAGCCTGCCGCTGGCGACGTAGAACTGGAACAGGCAGTGGCAGGGCGGCAGCGCCATTCGGTCCACGTCGCCCGGGTTCCAGGCGGAAACGATGTGGCGGCGCGAATCCGGATTGTGTCTGAGGCTGTGCACGAGTTGCGCAATCTGGTCGACGAGGCGACCGTCCGCCGTTTCCCAGCGTCGCCATTGCTTGCCATAGACCGGGCCGAGGTCACCGTTCTCGTCGGCCCATTCGTCCCAGATGCGGACGCCGTTTTCCTGCAGGTAGCGGATATTGGTATCGCCCTGGAGGAACCACAGCAGTTCGTGGACGATGGACTTCAGATGCAGCTTCTTGGTCGTCACCATCGGGAAACCGGCGGCGAGGTCGAAACGCATCTGCCAGCCGAAGACCGAGCGGGTGCCGGTGCCGGTCCGGTCTGACTTGTCGTGCCCGTTTTCCAGCACGTGGCGCATCAGGTATTGGTATTGCTGCATGGGGGGCTCATGCCGGTGTGAGGTCAAAGCGGAATTCTACATGCTCCGGATGGCACGGCAGCGCCGTCATTGACCTGCAGGCGGTCATGGTGACCAATCTCACCTGTTGTTCCCTGGTCGGGGCCGGCAAGGTTGTCGGCCAGGCTGACCCAGCGCATTGTCGGGCTGCTGCTTGTCGCACCGGGCCAGGCGCATCGGTGGTTACCCGCGTCAAGTGTGTGCTGTCGATGTCGGCTGCCATCGTTCTGATCCCCGACACAAGCGATTCGTTCGCTGGCGCCATCAATGCCTAGAGCGCGCCCTGGGGGCGGTGCTGGCGTTATCATCAAGCTGGTTTCGGGAGTAAACTGAACCGCTAAGCAAAAGTTGAGGAGTGGCGGCATGGCCTGGCCCAAGGGCGATGAGGTGTTGAGCAAACTGCGTGCGCTGGGCGCCAGGGTTGGGCAGAGAGTGGATCATCCTTTGGGCGATCCTCGGGAACTGCGTCGCATGATCGATGAAATTCCCGGTAACAATGCCTTGCGGGCGCTTGACGAGGTGCTCGGCTGGTTGGAGTCCCTGCAGGGCGCCGACGATTTTCCCGTGGATCGCCTTTACGAAGCGGTGAGCAGTCTGGACGACGTGGCGCAGCGACATTTGCGGCGGCTGACGCGCGACTATTTTTATACGCTGCGCATGTCCGGGGCCGAAGAGCAACGCCTGTGGGAGGCAAGCCATGGTTTCTGGACGGTGCTTGCCGCCAGTTACGAACGTTGTCTGCCGTCTGCCGGCAGCCAGGCCAAAGTTGCCGACAGGAAGCTTCCGGAGCTGACGGCACGCCTGATCGTCGCGCTGGGCGGCATTCTGAAGTGGCAGCAGTTTCGCTACCGTGCAGCGCCTGGTGAGCTTTGGCAGCGCCTCGGCGCGGCCCTGTTGATTGCCGAGAGTGCCGGCGTGGCGACCCGCGCCGTCTCGTTGAACGCGAGCCTTCCCGGGGTGAGCAGTCCGCAGCTGGAATTCGTGAAGGTCGTTGCGTTCCATGCATCGTCGATGGACAGTCTGCTACCGCTGGAAATCGAGTTGGCCGAGCGCCTGATCGCCCATTTTGCGGCGGGCCTGGTGTTTTCCGAGAAGGCCACGAGTGACTCTGTTTACTGGCTCGACCTCGTGCTGGCCCAACCACCGCGGCGCCTGACCCGCATGCCTGTGCGCGCGACGCCGACCCAGCGTTTCTTCAAGCCGGGAAAGGCCCATGCCGGTATTGCCGCGCTGCTCATCGACCTGGAGCGGGGGGGCGACGACGTTTCCCGCGATATCAATCTGGGTGGCCAGCAGGACTCCAGGGTGCTGCTCCCGCTCCTCCGCCATCTGGCTTCCCACCTGGCGCCAATTCCGCCGCAAAGGCGGCATGGTCGGCATCGCATCAAGCAAAGGGTTATTGTCCTGCCTGGGCTGAACAACGCGTTGGGGGCTTTTTCCGGGCAACCTCCGGGGCATGCCGCCGGCGTCGCGATGGAGAGTTGGGTCGTCGAAGATGTCAGTCACGGTGGCTTCGGAGCCTTGCTCAATGCCATGCCCGGCGAGTGGCTGAAGATCGGTGCCCTGATCGTCGTGCAACCGGCTGGGGGTACCTGGCGGCTCGGCATTGTCCGGCGCGTCCAGCGGCTGGATGAATCGGCTGCCCATGTCGGCGTCGAAACCCTGGCTCAGACGGTGCAGCCCGCCGATCTGATACGACGCACGGCGTCAAGCTACGTGGCCATTGCCGGCATCCCTGCCTTGTTGATTCGTGAGGACAATGAGCCCGGCGTGATTCGCGCTGTCATGCCATCTGGTTCTTTCGATCCGCGCCAAGTGCTGGACTGGAGTGACGATGGTCAACGGGTGGGCCTGAAACCGGTCGAACTCGTCGAGCACGGCGACGATTACGATGTGGCGCGTTACCGGCTGGGAACAACCGGCTGAAGCCTTATTTGCGGATCGCTGTCTTCGGGCGGAAGGCCGTGACCACGGCGTCGTCAGTTGCCATATAAGGTCCGCCGATCAGGTCGATGCAGTAGGGCACGGCGGCGAAGATGCCAACATGCATCACCTTGCCCTCGCCGTCGCGGACGCCTTCGAGCGTTTCGCGGATCGCCTTGGGCTGGCCGGGCAGGTTGATGATCAGGGCCTGCTTGCGGATGACCGCGACCTGGCGCGACAGGATCGCCGTCGGCACGAAGTTGAGACTGATCCGCCGCATTTCCTCGCCGAAGCCCGGCATTTCCTTGTCGGCGACGGCCAGCGTCGCGTCCGGCGTCACATCGCGCGGTGCCGGGCCGGTGCCGCCGGTGGTCAGAACCAGATGGCACTTGTTGCGGTCGACCAGTTCGATCAGCGTATTTTCAATGGTCGGTCGGTCGTCGGCGATCAGCCGCGTTTCGCCGCGCCACGGTGTGGTCAGCGCGCCGGCCAGCCATTCCTGCAGCGCCGGGATGCCTTGGTCTGCGTAGATGCCGGCCGAGGCGCGGTCGCTGATCGAGACGAGGCCAACGACCAGTTCTTCATTCTCCGGCATGCTCGGCTCCCTTCTGATCGAGTTCCTGCAGTGCCTGGAAGATGGCGCGGAAGTTCTTCGGTGGCTTGGCGGTTTCCTGCTCCTTGAGCGCATTTCGCCGCAATTGGCGCAGATGCTGGAGATCGGCGCCGGGCCAGGTGGCGGCGATGTCGGAGAGTGCAGCCTCGTCTTCGAGCAGCCTCGTGCGCATGCGTTCGAGGCGGTGCAGGCGCGCCGTTTCGGCGGCCGATTCGCCGCGAATCAGCGCCAGACCGGCGCGGATCGGCGCGTCGTCGGCACCGCGCATCAACTTGCCGAGGTACTGGAGTTGCCGGCGGCGGGCGCCGTGGGCAGTGATCCTCTGGCATTCGCGAACGGCGGCAAGGATGTCCTCGGGCAGTTCGATGCGTTTGAGCTGACCCGCGGAGAGTTCGACGAGTGCGGCGCCGAGATCCTGCAGTTCGTGCATTGCCTCCTTCTGCCGGGTCTTGGAAGGGCGCTCGCCGTTATCCGGGAAATCTTCGTCGTGCATGGCAAAAGTCGATGGCATGGGGCTGCTATGATAGCGGCTTTCCCGCCCGGACGCCCTCTTCATGCCCGAAGTCGCAAGCTTTTCCTATCCATTCGCTACGCTGCAGCAACTGGCGGAGGACGTCCTGAAACATGCACGCGACAAGGGGGCGACGGCCAGCGAGGTCGATGTTTCCGAGGGCTTCGGCCAGTCGGTCGGCGTCCGCTGCGACGAGGTCGAGACGATCGAGTTCAACCGCGACAAGGGCGTCGGCATCACCGTTTATAGCGGGCAGCGCAAGGGCTACGCCAGCACCTCCGATTTCTCGCCGCAGGCCTTGCGCGAGACCGTCGAGGCGGCGCTCGCCATCGCCCGCTTCACCGCCGCCGACGATTGCGCCGGGCTGGCCGAAGCGGCATTGATGGCGAAAGGCGGCCCGGATCTGGATTTGTACCATCCCTGGGCGTTGACCGTGGAAGATGCGATCGCGACGGCGCGCCGCTGCGAACAGGCGGCTTTCGACGCCAGTCCGCTGGTCAGCAATTCGGAGGGCGCGTCGATCTCGACGCAGCAGGCGCAATTCGTCGCGGCCAACAGCCTCGGTTTCGCGGGCGGCTACCCGACGTCGCGCCACTATATTTCGTGCTCGGTGATTGCCGGCGAAAACGACGGCATGCAGCGCGACGACTGGTACACGACGCATCGCGACGCCGCCCAACTCGACGACCCGCTCCGCGTCGGGCGCATTGCCGCCGAGCGCGCCGTGGCCCGGCTTGGCGGACGCAAGGTCAGGACCGGCGATTTTCCCGTTCTCTTCGAGGCCACGCTGGCCGGCGGCCTGCTCGGCAGCCTGGTGCATGCGGCGAGCGGCGGCGCGCTCTACCGAAAATCGTCGTTCCTGCTCGACCATCTCGGCAAGCGCGTGATGCCGGAATTCGTGAACATCGGTGAGCGTCCGCATATCAAGTGCGGGCTCGGCAGCGCGTCGTTCGATAGCGACGGCGTCGCCACCCGTGATCGCGAGGTGGTCAGCGGCGGCATTCTGCAAGGCTATTTCCTGAGTGCCTACACGGCGCGCAAACTGGGCATGCAGACGACCGGCAACGCCGGCGGCAGCCACAACCTGATCATCGAGCCGGGTGATCTTGATCTTGACGGCCTGTTGAGGAAAATGGATCGTGGTCTGCTGGTCACTGAGTTGTTGGGCCAGGGCATCAACTACGTGACCGGCGATTACTCGCGCGGCGCCGCCGGTTACTGGGTCGAGAACGGCAGCATCGCCTACCCGGTCGAGGAGATCACCATTGCCGGCAACCTCAAGGCGATGCTGGCGGGGATCGTCGCCGTCGGCACCGACGTGCTGGTGCGTGGATCGAAACAGACCGGCTCGATCCTGGTCGACCGGATGACGGTTGCCGGCGAGTAGGCGTATTAGGGTTTTCCGCAGCTTGTCAGGACAGTCCATTTGGTTAGCATGGCCATGCTACAAAGCCTGACCTTACCAATCACTCTTGAGGAGACAAAAACATGCAGCGTCGTAATTTTCTTGCCAAGGCCGCGGTAGGTGCCGCTGCCGTCGGTCTGGCAGCCTGCGGAAAGAAGGAAGAGCCGAAATCCGCTGCGCCGAGTTCGGCGCCAGCAGCACAAGCGCCTGCTCCCTCAAGTGCTCCGGCAGTTGCGGGGTCATTGCCGGAGGTTAAATGGCGCCTGACGTCCAGCTTCCCGAAGAGCCTCGACACCATCTTCGGCGGTGCGGATACTCTGGCCAACCGGGTGCGTGCCCTCACCGGCGGCAAGTTCGACATCCGCGTCTTTCCTGGCGGCGAGATCGTTCCCGGCCTGCAGGCGCTTGACGCCGTGCAGCAGGGCACCGTCGAGTGCTGCCACACCTGCTCGTACTACTACGTCGGCAAGGACAAGACCTTCGGCTTCGGCACCGCCGTGCCGTTCGGCATGAACGCCCGCCAGATGAATGCCTGGATCTACTACGGCGGCGGCCAGAAGCTGCTCGACGAGTTCTACAGCAACTACAACGTCATCTCCTTCGCCGGCGGCAATACCGGTGTCCAGATGGGCGGCTGGTTCCGCAAGGAAGTCAAGACCCTGGAAGATGTCAAGGGCCTCAAGATCCGTATCGCCGGCCTGGGTGGCAATGTCTACGCCGCGCTGGGCGCGGTGCCGCAGCAGATCGCCGGCGGCGACATCTACCCGGCGCTGGAAAAGGGCACCATCGATGCCGCCGAGTGGGTCGGCCCCTACGACGACGAGAAGCTCGGCTTCTACAAGGTCGCCAAGAACTACTACTACCCGGGCTGGTGGGAGCCGGGCCCGGTCATTCACTTCTTCGTGAACAAGGCTGAATGGGCCAAGCTGCCCAAGGAGTACCAGGAAGCCTTCCAGGCAGCCGCGTACGAAGCCAACGTGACGATGATGGCCGAATACGACCACAAGAACCCGGGCGCCCTGTCCAAACTGCTCCAAAGCGGCGTCAAGCTGCAGGCCTACTCTCCGGAGCTTTTGAATGCCGCCTACGACGCCGCGCAGCAGTTGTACGCTGACGAGTCGGCGAAGAACCCGGCCTTCAAGAAGATCTTCACCGAATGGGACAAGTACCGCAAGACGCAGAATGCCTGGTTCAGCGTCGCCGAATACCGGATGGACGGCTTCCTGCAGTCGAAGAAATAGCCTGTTGCATCGCACCGGGCACGCCCTGCGGGGCGCGGTCGACAACAAAAAACCCGCGAATTTCGCGGGTTTTTTTGTTTTCAGGCAGCGGAAACAGTCACTCTTCCAGCAGGCTGCGCAGCATCCAGGCGTTCTTCTCGTGAATCTGCATGCGCTGGGTCAGCAGGTCGGCAGTCGGCTCATCGCCGGCTTTGTCGACGATGGCGAACATGCCGCGCGCGGTCCTGGTCACCGCTTCCTGGCCGGCGACCAGCTGCCTGATCATCTCCGTGGCGTTCGGCACGCCGTCGCTTTCCTTGATCACCGTCAGCCTGGCGAACTCGCGGTAGGTGCCGGGTGCCGCTATCCCGAGGGCGCGGATGCGCTCGGCGATGATGTCCAGCGCGTTCCACAACTCGGTGTACTGATCCATGAACATCACGTGCAATGTGTTGAACATCGGCCCGGTGACGTTCCAGTGGAAGTTGTGCGTTTTCAGGTAGAGGGTGAAGGAGTCGGCGAGCAGGTGGGAGAGCCCGTCGGCGATCTGTTCCCGATCCTTCTTGTTGATTCCGATGTCCATGGTCGTTTCCCTTTCCGGATGTTGGTGTCACTTCATTTTGACCGTTCAACCCGGATTATTCAAATTGCCTTCGTCTATCGCGACGATCGGCGCCCGCTATGCGCCAATGAAAAACGGGGCCGCGGCCCCGTCTCGCCGATCCGGTCCGGCTGCCTATTTTTCGTTCTGCTGCAGGTTCTTCAGCAGGTCGGCGCCCGGATCCTTCTGTTCGCCACTGCTCCCGCTCATCCCCTCCTGTTGCATCAGTGCGCCGAGGTCCGAACCGTCGCCCTGCTCGGTTGCCGTGCGATGGTCGGGGTCGCCGTAACTGACGATGTTCGGGAAAATGATGATCAGCGCGACCATGATGATCTGGATGCAGACGAAGGGGATGGCGCCCCAGTAGATGTCCGTCGTCTTGACCGAGGCCGGGGCAACCGAGCGCAGGTAGAACAGTGCGAAGCCGAACGGCGGGTGCATGAACGAGGTCTGCATGTTGACCGCGAGCAGGACGCCAAACCAGACCAGGTCGATCCCCAACTTGTCGGCGACCGGCGCCAGCAACGGCACGATGATGAACGACAGCTCGAAGAAGTCGAGGAAGAAGGCGAGTACGAAAACCAGGATGTTGACGACGATCAGGAAGCCGACCTGGCCGCCGGGCAATCCCAGCAGCAGATGTTCCACCCAGAGGTCGCCGTTGACGCCGCGGAAGACCAGACCGAAGACCGTCGAGCCGACGAGAATGAAGACCACGAAGGACGACAGTTTGCCGGTCGTCTCCATGGCCTGCTTGAGCAGCTTCCACGACAGCCGCTTGCGGCCCAGAGCCAGAACCAGCGCGCCGGTGGCGCCCATGGCCCCGCCCTCGGTCGGTGTCGCGATGCCGAGGAAGATGGTGCCGAGGACCAGGAAGATGAGCAGCAGGGGAGGCACCAGCGTCGTCAGCACGCGCAGGATGAGCTTGAAGCCGCGCAGGGTGCGCGCTTCCGCCGGCAGCGCCGGACAGGAATTCGGCTTGATGATGCTCAGGATGGCGACATAGCCGACATAGAGAGAGGTCAGAACCAAGCCGGGAACAATCGCGCCTTCGTACATGTCGCCGACCGACTTGCCGAGCTGGTCGGCCATGATGATCAGCACCAGCGACGGCGGAATGATCTGCGCCAGCGTGCCGGAGGCGGCGATGACGCCGGAGGCGAGGCGCTTGTCGTAGCCGTAGCGCAGCATGATGGGCAGCGAGATCAGGCCCATCGAAATCACCGAGGCGGCCACGACGCCGGTCGTCGCGGCGAGCAGGGCGCCGACGAAGATCACCGCGTAGGCGAGGCCGCCACGCATCGGCCCGAACAGCTGGCCGATGGTGTCTAGGAGGTCTTCGGCCATGCCCGAGCGTTCGAGTATCAGCCCCATGAAGGTGAAGAAGGGGATGGCCAGCAGCGTGTCGTTGGCCATGATGCCGAAGATGCGTTCGGGCAGCGCCTGGAACAGCGCCGGCTGCAGCAGGCCGAGTTCGATCCCGATCAGCCCGAAAACGATGCCGTTGGCAGCCAGCGCAAAGGCGACCGGGTAGCCGAAGAGCAGGAACACGACGAGGGCGCCGAACATCAGCGGCGCCATGTTGGCAATCATGAATTCCGCCATTATTTTGCCTCCAGTGCTTTGGCGGCGGCGATGGCGGCGGCCAGTTCTTCTTCGGGGGTCGGTCCCTTGACCTTGGAATTCGGGTCGTCGATCATCCCGGCCAGGAAGGCGATGCGCTTGATCAGTTCGGAAAGGCCCTGCAGCGCAAGCAGCGTGAAGCCTATCGGCAGCAGGATCTTCACCGGCCAGCGGATAAGGCCGCCGGCGTTGGCCGAATGCTCATTGATCTTGTACGACTCGGCGACCAGCGGCAGGGACAGCCAGAGCACTGCAACGACCATCGGCAACAGGAAGAAGATCGTCCCGATGATGTCGATGACCGCCAGTCCGCGTGGCGACAGCTTGCCGGAGAGGACGTCGATGCGGACGTGCTCGTTCTTCTGCAGCGTGTAGGGCGAGCAGAGCAGGAAGACGGCGGCAAACAGGTACCACTGGATTTCCAGCAGGCCGTTGGAGCTGTCATGGAGGATGAAGCGATAGCTGGCATTGCCGGCGCTGATCAGCGTCATCACCAGCACCAGCCAGAACGCGGCCTTGCCGACGCGTTCGTTGATCCAGTCGATCAGCTGCGAGAACTTGAGCAGAAGGGTCACGAAAAATCCTCCTCGGTTGTTAGAATTCCCGGCTTCTCAAGGCGTCCGGGGTGAAGGAAACATCCCACCGGACGAAACTTACAGCGAAGGTTCAGGATCGAACATGGTGGAAATCCCTACAACCCGCATCTGCCTCGTGCGCCACGGTGAAACGGAGTGGAACATGGAGCGCCGCATCCAGGGGCAGATCGACATCGCCCTTAACCCGACGGGCCTCGAGCAGGCCGCCGCCGCCGGCCGCTGGCTGCGCAAGGCGGGCATTGTCGCGCTCTACAGCAGCGATCTCAGGCGGGCGTGGGTCACGGCGCAGGCGATTGGCGCGGCGCTCGGCCTGACCGCGGTGGCGGTGCCCGAACTGCGCGAACGCCGTTACGGGATCTTCGAAGGCCTGACCTACGACGAGGCCAGGGCGCGCTTTCCCGAGGGCTATGCCGCGTTCGCCAGACGCGACGTCAACTACAGCTTCGACGGTGGCGAAAGCCTGAAAGAGATGGCGGCCCGCGTGACCGGCAAGTTCGAGGAGATCGCCGCCGCGCATCCGTGGCAGAACGTCGCCGTCGTCCTGCATGGTGGGGTTCTCGACATCGTCAATCACTTTGTGCGCGGCAACCCGCTCGAAATGCAGCGCGATTTCCTGATCCCCAATGCGGGGATCAACTGGATTGCCGCGGTCGACGGCGCCTGGAGTCTGGAAACCTGGGGTGAAACCGCACATCTCGAACCGGGTACTCTCGACGAGCTTCCCTCGTGATAAAATCCCACTCCTTTTCAATGGCTTGAGGCAATCCCATGTTCTACGCGACAGACACCCTTTCCCGAGTTGACCCCGAACTCTGGCGTGCCATCCAGGCCGAGGTCAAGCGTCAGGAAGACCACATCGAGCTGATCGCGTCCGAGAACTACGTGAGCAAGGCGGTTATGGAGGCGCAGGGCTCGCAGCTCACAAACAAGTATGCCGAAGGCTATCCCGGCAAGCGTTACTACGGCGGCTGCGAGCATGTCGATGTTGCCGAGCAGCTGGCCATCGACCGCCTCAAGAAGCTGTTCGGCGCGGAAGCGGCCAACGTCCAGGCGAACTCGGGGTCGCAGGCCAATCAGGCAGTCCTGATGGCTTTCTGCAAGCCGGGCGACACAATCATGGGCATGAGTCTCGCCGAAGGCGGCCACCTGACCCACGGCATGGCGCTCAACATGTCCGGCAAGTGGTTCAACGTCGTCTCCTATGGCCTCGACCGTGATGAAGAAATCGACTACGACCGCATGGAAGCGCTGGCCCGCGAACACAAGCCGCGCCTGATCATCGCCGGCGCCTCGGCCTACTCGCTGCGCATCGACTTCGAGCGCTTCGCCAAGGTCGCCAAGGCGGTCGGCGCGATCTTCATGGTCGATATGGCGCACTATGCCGGCCTGATCGCTGCCGGCTGCTATCCGACCCCGGTGCCGTACGCCGATGTCGTGACTTCGACCACGCACAAAACCCTGCGCGGCCCGCGCGGCGGCATCATCCTGATGAAGGCGGAACACGAGAAGGCGATCAACTCGGCCATCTTCCCCGGCCTCCAGGGGGGGCCGCTGATGCACGTCATCGCCGCCAAGGCAGTGGCCTTCAAAGAGGCTGCGACTCCGGATTTCCGCAACTATCAGGAACAGGTCGTCGCCAATGCCCGCGTGATGGCCAAGGTGCTCTCCGAAGAGCGTGGACTGCGCGTGGTTTCGGGGCGCACCGAGAGCCATGTCTTCCTGCTCGACCTGCGCGCCAAGAACATCACTGGCAAGGATGCCGAAGCGGTGCTGGGCCGTGCCCACATCACGGTCAACAAGAATGGCATCCCGAACGACCCGCAGAAGCCTTTCGTGACATCCGGCATCCGCATCGGTTCGCCGGCCATGACGACGCGCGGGTTTCGGGAGATCGAGGCCGAAGCTGTTGCCCATCTGGTGGCCGATATTCTGGATGCGCCGCACGACGAGGCTGTCATCGCTGCGGTGCGCGCCAAGGTTTCCGCGCTGTGTCAGAGATATCCGGTCTACGGCTGAACGGCGGTGAAATGCCCTTTCTGCGGCGCGGATGAAACGGCGGTCGCTGATACCCGGTTGAATGAAGACGGTGATGTCGTTCGCCGCCGCAGAAGGTGCAATGCCTGCGACAAGCGCTTCACGACTTACGAGCGGGCGGAAATACAGCTCCCGCAGGTGGTCAAGAAGAATGGTCTGCGTACCGAGTTCAGCCGGGGGAAACTGCGGGCTAGCCTCGAGCTGGCGCTGCGCAAGCGGCCGGTGTCCATTGAATCGGTCGACGCGGCGGTGACCGACATCGAGGAGCGCCTGCTCGCCGCCGGCGAGCGCGAAGTGACCACGCAGCAGATCGGCGAACTGGTCATGCGCGAATTGAAGAAGCTCGACAAGGTGGCCTATATCCGTTTCGCCTCGGTCTACCGCAACTTTGAAGACGTGGATGCCTTCTCTCGCGCCATTCGCGAAGTTTCCCCGGCGTCCGAGACAAAATGAGCTTTTCCGCCGTCGACCACGGCATGATGGCGCGCGCCCTGCAATTCGCCGAGCGTGGCCTGTGGTCGACTTCGCCCAACCCCCGGGTTGGCTGCGTGCTCGTCCGCGATGGCGAGGTCGTCGGCGAAGGCTGGCACGCGAAGGCAGGAGAGGCGCATGCCGAGGTAAACGCCTTGGTCGCTGCCGGTGACAGGGTGCGTGGCGGAACGGCCTACGTGACGCTGGAGCCCTGCGGCCACCATGGTCGCACGCCACCCTGCGCCGAGGCGCTGATTGCGGCAGGTATCTCGCGCGTAGTGGTGGCGATGAGCGACCCCAACCCGCTGGTTGCCGGGAAAGGGCTAGCCATGCTGGAGGCAGCCGGGATCAAGACGGCGAGCGGTTTGCTGGAGAACGAGGCACGCGAACTCAATATCGGCTTCGTCTCACGGATGACCCGTGGCCGTCCGTGGCTGCGCCTTAAAGCTGCGGCCAGCCTGGACGGCAAGACGGCGCTGAACAACGGCATCAGCCAGTGGATCACTGGGCCGGAGGCGCGGCGCGATGGCCAGCGCTGGCGCGCCCGCGCCTGCGCTGTCCTGACCGGGATCGGCACCGTGCGCGATGACGATCCGCAATTGAACGTGCGCGAGTTCGAAACGTCCCGTCAGCCCTTGCGCGTTGTGGTCGATAGCCGACTCGAAACTCCGCTGACTTCCCGCATCCTGCAAGGTGGTCAGGTGCTGATTGCCGGCGTCGTCGACAATGCGGAGAAAAAGGCCCTGTTGCGGTCGACTGGCGCGGAAGTGCTGATTCTGCCGAATGCCGCCGGCAAGGTCGATTTGAAGGAATTGCTCGAGGAACTCGCCCGGCGTGGCGTCAACGAGGTGCACGCCGAGGCAGGTTTCAAGCTCAATGGCTCACTGCTGCGCGAGGGTTTGGTCGACGAGTTGCTGCTCTATCTGGCGCCTTGCCTGATCGGGCATGAGGCCAGTGGGATGTTCAAACTGCCGGAGCTGACAATGCTGGACGGCAAGCATCGGTTGCAGATTCGCGATCTGCGCCAGGTCGGTGCAGATATTCGCCTGATTGCCCGTTTTCCCTAGGCGCCAAGACCGTGCAAGCGGCTCTCCAGCGTCTCCGCTTTCAGCGTGTGGAATTGGCCCGGTGCTATTCGGGCTCGATCGACAGCGGCAGGGATCCTCGGTCGCTGTTTCGTCTTCATGCCCCAAAATGCCACCCTGATCTGCTGTAATCATGACAAAAGTTCCGCCGGGGCTGCTGGCCGCCTGGATTCATGGGAGTATCATGTGAAGGTGGCCTGGCGGTTCCGGCAAGACCCCAGAATTTCGGGCGGTCGCGAGTCCATGATTGCGGATCAAGCTAAGGAGAAACCATGGGTCTCGGGTTGCCTGACGTTGTGGGTGCTGTCGTACTGGGAATGGTTCTTGTTGGGGCCGCTGTCTCGGCCGTGGTCTTCTTTTTGCGTCTGAATCGCAAGGATCTTGACGATCTGGAGGAACTGCTGGAAACCGAGAGCGAGGAAGATGATTGATTGGCTATCGATCCGCTGTTGAAACGTGATTCGTCCTGTGCGTATGTCTGAAGCGGGGCACTGAAGACAATCCGGGAACGAGTATCAAAAGGAACCGTATGCGTGCTGTGCTGGTAGCAAATCCGAAGGGCGGGGCGGGGAAGACGACCTTGGCGACCAATCTTTGCGGGTACTTCGCCAATGAGGGAAAGAAGGTCACGCTGTGCGATCTTGACCGGCAGCAGTCTTCCCTGCGCTGGATGGCGTTCCGAGATCCGGATATGGCTCCGGTTACAGGCTATTTCGCAGCTAACCAGATTGTCCTGAACCTGCCGCAAGAGGCGGATTGGGCTGTCCTTGATGCACCCGCGGGATTGCAGGGCTACAAACTGTCGGATTACTTGCGCACCGTGGATAGGGTAGTGGTGCCCCTTGTCCCGTCGGTCTTTGACATGGCAGCCACAGAGGATTTTCTCAATTCAATCCGCAGCGATATGCGTGGCCGGCGTGGCAGCCTGGGTATTGTCGCCATGCGTGTTGATCCCCGCACGAAAGCGGCGGCGATGCTTGAGGAATACCTTAGACATTTCGACATCCCGATTCTCGCCTACCTGCGAAGCACGCAGAATTATGTCAATGCGGCCGCGGCCGGACTCACCATTTTCGATCCCCCGCGAACGCGGAACAGAAGGGACGTTGAGCAGTGGGACGGGCTATTGAGCTGGCTTGAGGGGGGCGAAACGGTCCGCTGAGATCGATTGGCTGCATTTGTTGCGCTTTGGGAATAGTTGTTGACACATCGCGGATAGGTCATGATAATGCGCCCCTCTAACGGACGCGGGGTGGAGCAGTCTGGCAGCTCGTCGGGCTCATAACCCGAAGGTCGCAGGTTCAAATCCTGCCCCCGCAACCAGCAAGCAAAGCGCTTGGTATACGCCAAGCGCTTTTGTTTCTTGGAGATTGGAAATTGAGGCCCAGAAGGTGACGCATAGTTCGCTGGAAAGCCTTGACGGTTTTTAGTGGGTAGTAGATAATTCCATCTCTTTGCTGCTGACGTCTTTTGTTGAGGCGTTGTGGTGTTGATCTTTAAAAATTTGGACAACCGATAGGTGTGGGTGCCTTGATGCGAAGC
>Ga0268298_10002306_pt1 | contig 21011 bp, 27 predicted proteins | sample WWTPWeurt_MetaG_FD_194462 | JGI IMG/M metagenome (GOLD analysis project Ga0268298, IMG submission 194462) | Activated sludge microbial communities from WWTP in Nijmegen, Gelderland, Netherland - WWTP Weurt | ecosystem: Engineered > WWTP > Aerobic digester > Activated sludge | place... | reverse complement strand
CTTCGCGTGGGTCACCGTCGCCAGGTCGTCATAGCGCGCCGCCACGCCCCGCTCCCGCAAATAGCGATAGGCCGCCCCGTTCTTGCCCTCCGGCCCGCCCTCCGCCGGGTCCGTGCCCTCGTGCCCCCGGTCCAAAATCACTTCCACGCTCACGCCCCGCTTTTGCGCCCGCGCCAGAGCCTCCGCCAGTTGTGTGGCCGGTGCGTCGCCCCGTCCCCCCGCCACGCGAAAGAGATACATCCCCACCACCACCGACTTTTTGGCCCCGTCGATCTCCCGCACGGCCGTGTCCACGTAGGCCCCCGGCTCCACCAGTTCCACGCGCGGCGCCGCCGCGACCGCCGCCGCGCCCAGCGCCCAGGCCAGCCCCCACGCCGATATTTTCTTCATGTCCATACATTACCGCCCTCTTCGCCCGTTGTCAAAACACGCCGTCCCGCATCCCTTTTTGAAATATTAATATCACCGCGTTGACTTCGGCGGGTTAAGTTTTTTTTATATGCGTTGTATGGGATGAATAATGAAGAGAATTGTGTTTTTCAAAACCGACGCCGGCCCGGTCCCCGCCGAGGATTTCATCCCCGCGCAGTCGGCCGTTTTTCAGGAAGCCCTTCGCTCCGCCGCCGACCGGCTGTCCCAAAGCCTCCCCGTGGAAGGCCCCCGGGCCTACCCCCACGGCCCCGACGCCTGGTCGCTCTGGTTGGACGACGACCGGGGCGAACGGACCCAATTCATCCTCTACACCAGTTCCCTCGCGCCGGGGAGCGCCCCCGCGCCCACGCCCGCCCCGGACGCCCGCCTCCGTTTCGGCGTGTACGTCCAACATGGCCAGGCCCAAGGCGCCTGGGAAGAATTCGTTCCCGCCGCCGACTATATCCGCGCCCACTACTCCGGCGCCGTCCAGTCGCAACTGTTGGACGCCCTCCGCCGCGCCGAGAACCGCCTCCCCGCCTTCGACGCCGCGCTGGAATGGACGAGCGACGGCGTCATCCTCCGCGCTCTTAAAGACGAACAAGACCGCCGCCTGTTCCAAGCGGAGCTCCGCCTCGTGCGCGAGCGCGCGGCCGGCTGACACCGCCGATGTTGGGATGGAAAGTGTTGGGGATTCTGTTGGCGGGTTTGGGGTTGGTCGGCTACGGCTATTGGATGCTCCGCGGCCGCTACGACCGCCCGCCCTCGCAACACCTGATGATCGAACGGGCCTTTTTCAAATGCGACCGCTGCGCCGGTTTCCAGGGCGGCAATTACGGCAAAGGCCCCCTGGAGTATTTCCCCACCCCGCCGTCGCGCAAATGCCGGCACGCCTGGGTCCGCATTCCCGAGGACGAATTCAAGAAGTTGAAAGCGTCCGCCGCCGCGCCCCGCTGACGCCCGCCGTTATTTCGCTTTCAATAGGGGCCGAAACACGTCCCGCCGCGCGTAAGCCAAAAAGAGATTGGCCCCCAGCACGAACAGCGCCACCGGCAACCCCTTGGGGTCCAGGAAAACGTGCACCCCCACGATATTCACCGTGATCGGCGCCAACACCACCGTCGCCAGCGGCACAAACCGTCCCGTCACAAAAGCCAACCCGCACAACAGCTCGATGACCTTCACCGTCGGAAGCATGTAGCCCGTCGCCGCCATCCCGTCGGTGAAAGTTTTCATCGCCCCTTCCATCGGCGGCGGCGTCACCAGCTTCAAAAGGAACGTCACCGACGCCGTCAACAGCAACACCCCCAACAACCACCGCACCGCCACCACCGCCTTGTTCATATCGCCCTCCCCTTATTGGCGTGACGACCGGCGCCCCGGCTACTTCCACCCCAACTTCAAAAACACGCCATACCCCGCCAGCATCAAAACGGTCGACATCGTCAAACCGACCGGAAAGCTCACCCCGCGCCGAAGCAGGCCGGCCAACGAGACGAACAGAAGCAACGACGGCAGCACAAGCCAAAAAATGCTCATAGACAGGTCCGCGATCCGCCGCGCGTCTTTCGTCTCCAGGTAAAGCCAAATCATTCCCAAAAAAGACACCAATGGCAACGACGCCAACAGCCCTCCCCAGAGCGCGCTCCTTTTGGCGGTTTCCGACACCAACACCACCAAGCCCGCCGTGATCAACAGTTTGGCCAAAACATAAATCATTCGCCGTTCCTCCTTCTCTCCCCCGCCGGTTCCCGAAGGCCCCGTCGTCGGGGCCGCCCGCTCACTCCGCCGCTTTGACGGTCCCATAGGTCACCACCCGTCCTTCTTTCACGCCCGGCGCCGCCAGCAACCGTGTGTCCTGAACAAACGCCTTCTTCCCGTCGCCGCAGGTGACGTACAGCCACTGCTCCAAAAACGGGTCGTCCCGCCCTTCCAGGGGCGCGTATTCCGCCGGGGTGTCGATTTCATCGCAGGTGAATTGCTCCAGGGTTTCGCCCTTTGCCCCCGGCCGGCTCAGTTTGCCTTGGCAGGTTCCCTCCGCCAAATAAATCACATGGGAAATCCTGTCGCCTTTTTTGATTTTCTTCCCGTTGAATTCCTGGTCTTTCTCCGACCGGTAGTTTTTGACGGCCGTCAGCGTGTAAAACGTGATCAACGACTTTTTGTCGTCGCTCCACGGATGGTACAGCCCGTTTTGAATCGCGCAGTCCCGGCCCTCCGACAGGTCCCGCACGCTCGCGTAAGCCCGCACCGTCGTTTCCCCCGGCGTTTTGGAATTCAAATCGATGATCGGGCCGGGGTACTCCCCGCTCCAAAAATCATAGGCCAACCGTTGCGTCTTTTTTCCGTCCCGCGTCACCGGCAACGTGTACGACCCCACTTCCGCCGCAACCACGACCCCCGCCGCCATCCACACAACGGCCCCCAGCGCTCCCCTTCGATGGTTCATCGCATCGCCTCCCCGTCCGCTCCCGCCGGCTTCTCCGGCGCCAACAGCTTCACAAACAGCGCGTTCGACAGCCGCCAGCCTTTCCGCGTCGGCGCGTAGCGCCCGCCGTTCCGCGTCAACAACCCCTCCCGCACGGCCTCCTCCAGCGCCGGGCCGTAGAGCCGCGCCGCCGCCGGCGTGGGCGCCACGCCCTCCGCCAGCCGCAGGCCCAGCATCAAATCCTCGCCCACCCGCTCCGCCTCCGTCAGCGTCGACTCCTCCACCACCGGCGTCTGCCCGCCTTCCATGGCCAAGAGGTACACCGACAGATTATCGCTGTTGGTCCGCCGCGTTTTTCCGTCGTACCACGCCGCCGACACCCCCGCCCCCAGGCATTCCTCGTTACGCCAATAGCGCACATTGTGCCGGCACTCCCGCCCCGGTTTGGCAAAGTTCGAAATTTCGTAATGCCCGTACCCCGCCGCGCCCAGCGCCTCGGCCGCCGCCTCGTACATGTCGGCCTGCAGGTCGTCCTCCGGCGCCACGCCCGACCGGTGGAAATAGGTTTCCTCCTGCACCGTCAAGGCGTAGGCCGAAATGTGCTCCGGCTCCAGCGCCATCACCCGCCGCACCGTCTCCATCCACCCGTCCATCGTCTGCCCCGGCAGGCCGTACATCAAATCGATGTTCAGGTTGTCGTACCCCACGTCCCGTGCCGCCCGGTACGCCCCGTGAAAGGTCCTCAGGTCGTGGGACCGCCCCAAGGCCTTCAGGAGCGGGTCTTCCGTGGTTTGCAAGCCCAGGCTCAATCGGTCAAAGCCCGCCCGCCGCATCGCCTCCAGCTTTTCCACCGTCAAGGTTTCAGGGTTGCACTCCAGGCTGGCCTCGCGCCCGTCCGCGCGGGGAAAGGCCCTGTCCACCGCCGCCGCCAGCCGCTCGATCTCCTCGCCCGACAAAAGCGACGGCGTCCCCCCGCCCACATAGAGCGTGGCCAGCCGCCGCGGCGTTTCGGCCGCGCGCTGGGCGATTTCTTTTTCCAACGCGTCCAGGTAACGGGGAATCTCCCCCCGTCGCCCCGGGTACGCGGCGAAGTCGCAAAAACGGCATTTGACGGAACAGAAGGGGACGTGCAGGTAAAGGCCGCTGTCGGCCAAAGGACTCACTTAATCGTCTTTTTCCGGGCGAGCGGCCAGTAGAGCAACCACGCCCGGCCTTTCAGGTTGGCGTCGGGCAACGGGCCCCAAAACCGCGAGTCGTAAGAGTGGTCGCGGTTGTCGCCCATCACCAGGTAATGTCCCGCCGGCACTTTCACGGGACCGAAATTGTCGCGAAAGCCGAAATTTTCCCACCGGGCCAGCCGCCCGTTTTCCCACACGGATTGGAACCCCGCCGGGTCCCGCAGCACGGCGAAAGAGTCGTCGTAGAAAAACTGCGTCTCGTCCACCCGCTCGCCGTCCAAATAGACGTCGGCCCCCCGCGCCTCCACCTTTTTTCCCGTCGGCGGCGTGCGCGTCAGCCACGGCCGGGGGTAGACGTTCGGGTCGGCCAAATGCACGTAGGGCTCCGCCAGCGCCGCGCCGTTGATGAACACCTGTTTGTCGCGCACTTCCACCACGTCCCCCGGCAGGCCGATGGCCCGCTTGATGAAATCCTTGCCGTGGTGCGGGCTCGATTTGTCCTCCGTCGGAAAGCGGAACACCACCACGTCCCCCCGCTTCACCTCGCGGGGCCGCCAGGGCCGCCGTTCGGTGTAGGGGATGCGCCAGCCGTAGATGAATTTATTGACGAAGAGGTGGTCCCCCTCCAACAGCGTCAGCCGCATGGACCCCGACGGAATCTTGAACGCCTGCACCGCGATGAACATGATGGCCGCCGCCAGGAGGATCGCCGAAAACCCCGTGTCCGCCCATTCCAACGTTTCGGCCATCACGCCTTTGGCGGCGTCCTTCTCGTCCCGCGCAAACCCGCGCCAGCCCGCCCCGATCATGTAGCCGATGCCCGCCGTCACGATCACGGTGGGCCACGAGAGCCCCGCCGGGGTCGCGCCCAGCCACAGCCCCGCCCGCGCCGCCTGGCCGATCATCAACGTCGTCACAAACCCCCGCGCCGCCGCGGCCGACACGTGGGGCAGCCCCGCGCCCACCGCCAGCCCCGCCGCACCGAACGCGCCGGCCCACAGCGCCGCCTCCGAAAGTTCCGCGCCCAACAGCCGCCCCACGGCGAAAACGAACGCCGCCGACTGCGCGCCCCACAGGACCGCGTTCAACGCCGACCCGGCCTCTTTGCGCGGCCGCGTCCACAACACGCCCAAGGCCGCCCCGGCCGCGGCGCAGGCCGCCATCGACAGGGGGTTCAACGTCGGCAACTCCTTGTAGGAGACGAGCAAATAGCCCGCCGCCGCGCCCACAAAGGCCCAAAAGGACCCGTTGGCGACGGCCGTCATCACCGGCCGCTCCAGCCGCGTGGGGACGAACATAAACCGCTTCAGCCCGTAGGCGAAGACGCCGCTGATCATCGAAATCCAAAATAGTTTTTCTTCCATTATTCTTCCTTCTTCCCTTCGTCGCCGCGCCGCAGCACGGCCAGGAAGGCCTCTTGGGGGATCTCGACGGAGCCGAACTGGCGCATCCGCTTCTTGCCTTCCTTCTGTTTTTCCAAAAGTTTGCGTTTGCGCGAAATGTCGCCGCCGTAACACTTGGCCAAGACGTCCTTGCGCATGGCCCGCACGGTCTCCCGCGCCAGGATGCGCCCGCCGATCCGCGCCTGGATGGGGATCTCGAACATCTGCCGGGGGATCAACTCCCGCAGCCGCTCGCAGATCTCCCGCCCCCGCTGATAGGCCGCCGCCTCCGGCACCACAAAAGAGAACGCGTCCACTTCCTCGTTGTTGATAAGGATGTCCATGCGCAAAAGTTCGCCCGGCCGGTACCCCGCGTGGTCGTAGTCGAACGACGCGTAGCCCTTGGAGATCGATTTCAGCGCGTCGTAAAAATCCACCACGATCTCCGACAGCGGCATTTCGTATTTGAGCACCACCCGCGTCGGTGTCAGGTAGCGCATGTCCAAAAAGCGCCCCCGCCGGTCCTGGCAAAGCTGCATCACCCCGCCCACGAACTCCGACGGCACCACCACCGTCGCCGACACGTAGGGCTCCTCGATGCCTTGGATGTCCCCGTGCGCGGGGAACTTGGCCGGGCTGTCGTACTCCGCCACCTTCCCCGTCAGCGACGTCACGCGGTAGATCACCGTCGGCGCCGTGACCAACAGGTCCACGTTGAACTCCCGCCGGATCCGCTCCTGGATGATGTCCATGTGCAAGAGGCCCAAAAACCCGCAGCGAAAGCCGAAGCCCAACGCCACCGAGCTTTCCGCCTGGTAGTTCAAGGCCGCGTCTTCCAGGTGGAGCTTTTCGATGGCCTTCTTCAAATTTTCATAATCCGCCTGCGCCACGGGGTAGAGCCCCGCGAACACGAACGGCTTCATCTCCCGGTAGCCCGGGTGCGGCGAGGTGGTGGGCCGGTCGTCTTCGGTGATCGTGTCCCCCGCCTTCACCATGTGAATGTCCTTGATGCCGCAGACGGCGTAACCCGCCTCCCCCGCCGACAGCCGGTCCGCCGGGATGTACTTCATTTTCAGGTGGCCCACCTCCTCCACCTCGTGGACGGACCCCGTGGCCATGAAGCGCACTTTCATGCCCCGCTTCAACACGCCGTCCAACATCCGGACATAGACGATCACGCCCCGGTACGAATCGTAAATGGAATCGAAGGCCAAGGCCGACAGCGGCTTCTCCGGGTCGCCCGACGGCGCCGGCACGATGTCGATGATCGCCTTCAGGATTTCCGGCACGCCCTTGCCTTCCTTGGCGCTCGCGGGGAAGTACGGCCCCTCGATCCCCAGGGACTCGCGCAGCTGCTTTTTCACGCCCTCCACGTCCGACGAGGGCAAATCGATCTTGTTGATGACGGGGATGAGCTGGAGCCCCGCGTCCAGCGCCAGCTGGGCGTTGGCGAGGGTCTGGGCCTCCACGCCCTGGCTCGCGTCCACCAAGAGCAGCGCCCCCTCGCAGGCGGCCAGCGCCCGGCTCACTTCGTAGGTGAAGTCCACGTGGCCCGGCGTGTCGATCAGGTTGAGCAAATACTCCTGCCCGCCCGTGGTCCACATCATGCGCACGGCCTTGGCTTTGATGGTGATGCCCCGCTCCCGCTCCAGTTCCATGCCGTCCAGGATTTGGGCGCGCATTTCCCGCCGGGGCACGGTGCCGGTCTCTTCGAGCAGCCGGTCGGCCAGGGTGCTTTTCCCGTGGTCGATGTGCGCGATGATGGAGAAATTGCGGATGCGTCGTATGTCCATGGGAAAAATCAGCGGTTGCGGAACCGGCGCAGCAGTTTTTGCACGTTGTCCCGGGTGGGGTCTTTCATGACGTCCTGGGTCAGCGCCTTGCAGTCGGCGAAATTCAAATCGCGGATGTTCTTTTTCAATTTCGGCACGAGCGACGGCGACACCGACAGCTCGTCGAGCTCCAGCCCGAGCAGGATCGGCGTCACGTCCGCGTCGGCGGCCATTTCGCCGCACATGCCCACCCATTTCCCCGCCGCGTGGGCGGCCGCCACCGTCTGGTGGATGAGGCGCAGAATGGCCGGGTGCAGCGGCTCGTAGAGGTGCGACACTTCGTCGTTGACGCGATCCACCGCCAGCGTGTACTGGATCAAATCGTTCGTCCCGATCGACATGAAATCGGCCTCCTGCGCCAGGTAGTCCACCACCAACGCCGCCGAGGGGATTTCGATCATGAGCCCCACTTCGATTTTTTCGTCGAAGGGGACTTTCTTTTGCCGCAACTCCTCCATGCACGACTCCACGGCGCGCTTCGCCTGGCGAAACTCCTCCAGGCCCGACACCATGGGGAACATGATCCGCACCTTGCCGTGCACCGACGCGCGCAGGATCGCCCGCAGTTGGGAGCGGAACAGGTCCTCGTGCTTGAGCGCCAGGCGGATGCCCCGCAGCCCCAGGAAGGGGTTCGGCTCGCTTTTCGTGTCCTGGGAAAAACCCAAATCCAACAGTTTGTCCCCGCCGATGTCCAAGGTCCGGATGATGACGGGGTGCGGCAAAACGGATTGGGCCACCTTGGCGTAAAACTGGTAGTGGTCCTCCTCCGAGGGCAGCTCTTTGCGGTTGAGGTAGATGAACTCCGTCCGGTAGAGGCCCACGCCCTCGGCGCCGTTGGCCAAAATGTTTTTGACTTCGCTGGGGGCGTCGATGTTGGCGGCCAACACCACGCGCCGGCCGTCCTTCGTCTGGGCCGGCTGGTCGCGCAGCCGTTCGAGGTCGCGCCGCTCCTGCTGGCGGATGTCCCGTTCCCGCCGGTAGTTGTCGATCACGTCCGGCGTCGGGTTCACGATCACCGTGCCCGTGTGCCCGTCCACGATCATCATGTCCCCCGGCCGCACTCGCCGGCTGATCTCGTGGAGCCCCACCACCGCGGGGATCTCGAGCGAATTGGCCAAAATCGCGGTGTGGCTCGTCCGCCCGCCGATGTCCGTGGCGAAGCCCTCGGCGAACTGCGCTTTCATGTGGATGGTGTCCGACGGCGTCAGGTTCCGCGCCACGATCACCGACGGCTCGCTCAGGTCTTCCAGGCTCTGGGGCTCGTGGCCCAGCAGGTGCAAGAGGATTTTCCGCCCCACGTCCAGCACGTCGTGCCGCCGCTCGCGGAAATATTCGTCCGAGGCCGCCTCCAGGGTCTTCACCGCGCCGGCCACCGCTTCGGAGAGGGCGTACTCCGCGTTCACCCGGTTCTGCGTGATGGCCTTCACCACGTCCTTGGAGATGAGCGGGTCTTCCAAAATCAGCAAATAGGCTTCGATCAGGTTCGCGTGGGATTTGCCGAGCAGTTTCAGGATTTTCTGTTGCGTCCCCAGCATTTCCTTGCGGGTGTCCGCGACGGCGGCGCGGAAGCGCGACACCTCGGCCTTCACCGCTTCCGGCGGCACCATCCAGCGCCCCACGGCCAGGTCCATGTCCTCCAACAAAAAGGCTCTGCCGATGGCAATCCCCGGGGACGCGGAAATCCCCTTGAACACCCGGGTTTCGTCAGCGGCGGGGACGGTCATCTCATTCCTCGTGGGCCTGCGAGGTGAAAAAACGTTCCAGGGAGTCCATCACCCCCTGCTCGTCCATCCCCTCGGCGATCACCGTCAACGCCGAACCGTACTCCGCCGTGAGGGTCAAAATCCCCATGATGCTTTTCCCGTCGACTTCCTGATCCTCCTTGCGGAGCCGGACCTGGCTGTCGAATTTTTGCAGGGTCTGCACCAGCATGGCCGCCGGCCGCGCGTGCAACCCCATTTTGTTTTGAACCGTGAACGTGCGCTCGATCACAAAGCCGCCTTTGCCAGGGAATAAACCACACACACCGCCGCCGTGCCCGCCGCCAACACCGACGGCCGCAAGCCCAATCGCAAGAATCCCCAAAACACCCCCGCCCACAAAAATGGCCGGAGGGTCACGCCCGCGGGCCCCACCGCCAATCGCACCGCCGCCAGGGCCGCCCCCAGCGCCGTCAGGGCCACCATGGCCCGCTGCACCCGCAACAGGGCCAGCTTGTCCACCACCTGGGTTTTATACCGGTACCCCAAATAAAAACCGCTGATCCGCGCCCCCAGGTGCGGGGCGTTGAAGAGGAGCAAGAACAGCGCCGCCGCCTCGCCCGCGCGGTTGGGGAACACCATCGCCGCCACCAGCGCCACCGCCAAGCTGAAGGGCAGCCACGTGCTCCAAAAAAATCCTTCCCCGATGGCGGCCAGGGGCCCCGCCATGGCCGACCGGGCGGCCAACACGTCCTCGGTCGACCGTTCGCCCCGGGCTTTTTCCTCTTCCAATCCCGCCACCACGCCCAACAGCACCCCCACCGTGTACGGGTGCGTGCTGAAGTAGCCCAAATGGGCCCGGGCCGCGCGGGCGCGTTCGTCGCGGCGGGCGTAAAGGCTTTTCAACACCGGCCACAGGCTGAAGGTGAAGCCCAAGCTCTGGGCCCGCTGCACGGTGAGCAACCCGTTCAAGAACACCGACCGGGCGCACGACGAAACCAAGGGCCGCACCGGCACGCTCACGCCGGCCCCCGCGTGGGAAACCACGACTTCCAGTTTTTCCCCAACCGCCCGAAAAAGAGGTGCCACAACGTCGCCGCGCCCAAGGCGGGCCACAATGCCCAGGCCTGGTCGAGCCCCTCGGCCACGGGGCCGCCCAACCGCGGGTAGACCGCCCCGCACACCAGCCCGCCCAAGTTCTCCGCCACAAAAAAGACCACCAAACTTTTAAAACCCCAGAGCACGATCGACATCCCGAGCCCGTTCCAAAAGGGCCCCGACACCCCGTGGTTGAATCCGGCCCGGGCGTAATCGGCGAAAAGCCGCGTGTTGCGGCGCACCCACACGTCCACGCGCTTGGCCGCCACCGCGAAGGGGATTCCCGTCAAAAACGCCACCGCCAGAAAAGCCCCGCGCGGCGTCCCGGCTTTTTGCGCCCCCTCCCAGCCAAAGGCCCACACGCAGGCCAGCGCCACGGCCAGCCCCGTGTCCCACTGGGCGGGCCCGGCCGGCGGCACCAGCACCCACAGGCTTTCGCCCAAAAGCCCCAAGGCCAGCCCTTCGGCGGGCCGCCCCCACAGGGCGCCCAAGAGCGCGCCCAACACCAGCGGCCGCGACAACAAAAATGGCCCCCCCGCGAAATGGTCGATCGCCAACAGCCCGTACAGCAGGGCCGACAAAAGTCCCGTCACGCCTTCTCCAAATCGGGGAACAGCGTTTTGACCGGCGCGTTCTCCGCCGTCGGCAGGGACCGCGTGTCGATCACGATCCCCCGCCGCAGGAGCGACGCCACGATCCGCCGCTCCTCGGGGTTGAGCGACAGGTGCGGCGTCGCCTGGGCCCGGCCGGGGCCGTCGTGCACCCCGCCCAAATTGATCGTCGCCAAGGGCGCGCCGCCTTCGACGGTCTTGGCGGCGTCCGCCACCGAAGCGAACAACACCATCACCCGCTCCGCCCCCCAAGCGTTTTCCTTGAGCCGGGCGGTCGCGGCTTCCACGGTCAACACGTCCAGGGCCACCTCGTCGGGCACGGCCAGGCGCATCAGCCCCCCCTGCAGGGGGTCGGCGGCGGCGCGGTCGTTGGCCACCACGATCCGCTGGGCTTGAATGACGCGCAACCACCCCTCCACCACCTGCCCGTGGATCAGTCGATCGTCGATGCGCGCGAGAACGAGGGGCATGTCAAGCCGGGGGGAGGTGATCCCGCAATTTTTGCAGGGGGCGCTGGGCGCTGCGCGCCGCGTCGTCCACCAGTTTTTGGGCCAGTTGGGGCAGGGGCATGTAGTGCCGGTTGGCCAAGGCCGTGATCAGCATGGGCAAATTGACGCCGGTCACCAGTTCAAAATGCAGTTTCGGGTCCCGCGCCAGCCGCAGGCACACGTTGCACGGCGTTCCGCCCATCATGTCCGAGAGCACCAGCGCCCCCGCCGGGCCGCCCCATTCCGCCAGCGCCTCGCGCAGACGGGCTTCAAAGGCGTCCGGCGAATCGGAGGGCCCCAGGCCCAACACGCGGACGTTCGCCTGTTTGCCCACCACCGACTCGGCGCAGGCCAACAGCTCGTTGCCCAACCCGCCGTGACTGACCAACACGATTCCGATCATGGTTATCCTTTTAGCGCGCCGCGTCCCGGTGGTGCACCCGCACGTCGAACCGCCCGCCCCGGCGGATGAGCGCCGCGACCGCCTCGGCCACCGCCACGCTCCGGTGGCGGCCGCCCGTGCACCCGACCGCGATCGTCAAATAGCTTTTGCCCTCCTGGGAAAACCGCTCCAAGAGGAACGTCAAAACGGGCGACAACAAACCGAGGAATTCCTTGGTGGCGGCGTTCCCCATGACGAAGCGCGCCACCGCCGGGTTTTGCCCGGTGAGCGGCCGCAGCCGCGCCACGTAGTTCGGGTTCGGCAAAAACCGCACGTCCCACACCAAATCCGCGTCCAGGGGCACCCCGTGCTTGTAGCCGAAGGATTGCACCACCACCGCCATGCCCTTGGGGTGCCGCAGGCCCAAGGTTTTCAAAACGACCTCTTTGACTTCGGGCGGCGTCAAATGCGACGTGTCGATGGTTTTGTCCGCGAGGGACTGGATGTCGTGCAGAAGGGCCCGCTCCCGCCGAATGCCGCTCGCCACCGAGCCCGACAAGGGGTGCCGCCGCCGGGTTTCCGAATAGCGCCGCAGCAGGGTCGTGTCGTCCGCGTCCAAAAACAAGACGCGGGTCGTGAAGCCTTCGCGCCTCAAATCGTCGAGCGACCGCCGGTACACCTTCGCGGGCAACCCCGTGCGCACGTCCACGCCCACCGCCACTTTGGTCAGGCGCTGGCCCCACCCGCGGTAAAGGCGCATGAGTTCCGGGAGGAGCGGCAAGGGAAGGTTGTCGACCGCGAAATACCCCATGTCCTCCAGGGCGCGCAGGGCCGAGGTGCGCCCGGCCCCGGAGAGGCCGGTGACCACCACGCATTCCATCCCGCCGCGGGTGGAACGGCGAACCACGCGCGTCACCCCCGCGCCGAGGGACCGGACATCCGCTGGATCAGCCGGTCGTTCAGCTCGCGGGCGGAGTGGATGCCCTGTTGTTTGAGGCGTTGGTTGAGCGCGGCGACTTCGATCAGGGACCCGAGGTTCCGTCCCGGTTGGACGGGCACCCGAATCTCGGGCACCTCGACCCCCAGGAGCGTGGTGGTTTTCTCCTCGAGGCCCATGCGGTCGTACTCTTTTTTGGGGTCCCACATTTCGAGGTACACCACCAACTCGATGAGCGAGCGCTTGAGCACCGCGCCCACGCCGAAAATTTTCCACACGTCGATGATGCCCAACCCCCGCACTTCCATGTGGTGCTGGACCATCTGGTGCCCCGCCCCGACCAGGATGCCGCCGGGCTTGTGCCGCACTTCCACGCGGTCGTCGGCCACCAGCATCTGCCCCCGCTTCAACAGTTCCAGCGCGCACTCCGATTTCCCGATGCCCGACGCGCCCAGGATCAGCACCCCCATGCCGTAGACGTTGATGAGCGTGCCGTGCACCGACGTGCAGGGCGCCAGGCGTTCTTCCAAATAGGCCGTCATCTCGCCAATGAGCCGTGAGGTCTCCCATTGGGACTGAAACAGCGGCACCTGGAACCGGTCGCACATCTCCAGCAGTTCCGGCACCGGCTCGCGCCCGTGGGTCAGGATCAGGCAGGGCAGTTCGTTGACGGAGAGGATGCGCTCGAAAATTTCGATGCGCTGGGCGCTCGAGAGCGTGGCGAGGAACGCGCACTCCCCCATGCCGAAAACCTGCACGCGCTCGCCCCGGTAATAGTCGAAAAATCCCGCCAGGGTCAACCCCGGCCGATTGATGTCCGCCACGCGGATGGTCCGCCGAAAGCCCTCCTGCCCCGCCAAGAGCGACAGGCGGAGCGATTCCGCCTGGCTTTTCCACATCTCCTCGACGTGGAGCGGGGCCGGGCGGCCGGCGGTGGCTTCGGCGGCGTGGCTTGTCACGGGATTAAAACTCGTCTTCCTCGCTGATGATCTTGAGGGCCTCGGCCGCGGATTTCGCGTCCCGCAGGGCTTGGCGGAAAAATTTGTCCTTGAGCAAGCGCGAGATCTTGGCGAGGGCTTTGAGGTGGTCCCCGGCGGCCTCGGTGGGGGCCACCAAGAGGAACACGATGTGCACGGGCTCTCCGTCCAGGGCGTCAAAGGCGACGCCCCGTTTGGCGATGCCCAGCGCCGCCGCTTGGCCCGGCACGCCGGCCGACTTTCCGTGGGGGATGGCCACGCCGGCGCCGATGCCGGTGGAGCCCAAGGCCTCGCGCTCCATCAGCGTGCGCACCATGGCCGCCGGGTCGGGGAGTTTTCCGGCCTTGCTCAACACGCCGCACAATTCTTCCAGCACGCCCTTTTTGGTGGGAGCGGCCAGTTCAACAACCACAACGTCGGGGGACAGCAGCGCGGCGAGTTTCATGGCGGCCTTTGAGCTAAAGGTTCGGTTCCAACAACCCGTACGTCCCGTCTTGTCGACGGTAAATGATGCGCGGGGCGTCGTCGGGGCCGAGGAACAGCAGAAAATCCAATTCCGATTCGTCGAGCGCCCGCGCCGCCTGGGCGATGGACAGGGTGCGCGGCGTCACGCGGCTGATGCGCGAGATGGTCGGCTCCTTGGGTTCCACCGCGGCGGAGGCCGGTCGGTCGGTGGTCTTGCCGCCGCGGCGCCCGCGCACGCGCCGGTCTTTTTCCCGGGCCAAATGGTTTTGGAGTTTTTCGGCGGCCAGGTCGATGGCGGCGTAGAGGTCGCCGGCCACTTCCCGGGCGCGGAAATCGTGGTGGCCCTGGGCGTGGACGACCACCTCCGCGCTGTGCCGGTGTTTCTCGACGGCCAGGATCACCTGGGCCCGCAGCACGATCTCAAAATGGCGGGCGATGCGTTCCAATTTCTTCCGGGCGTAATCGGCCAGGGGGGGCGTCAGTTCGATGTGGCGGGCCGTGATGTGTATTTGCATGGGAAGACCGCTTTCAAGATGAAGTTGGAAAGATTTTACATTTCGCCTTCGTCGGTGTCAAAGCCGCCGGGACGCCTTTTTACGCGCTCCGGGGTCTTTGACTTCCCGAGGGGAAACAGCACGACTTGAAATCACACGATGTGATTTCAAATTGACGACGTCCGGCCCCGGGAAACCGCGCACATCGCCGCACCGACGTCGACGATCACAAACGGAATTTTCCGCCCGGGAGGACACGCCGCGCGGCGGGGGTCACCCCAAGGCCTCTTGCATATAATCCACCACGATTTTGACAAACTGTTTTATGGAGTCGTTGCACGACTTGAACACGACGTAGTCAAAAATCCCATTGCCGTGTTTTTTCATCGCCTCGCTGATCAAGGCGTGGATGAACGACTGGGTTGTCGTTTCCACCCCTTCAAAATCAAGAAAAATTTTCTCCTTTTTCTCTAAGGCCGGGAGAAGGAATTTGTTCCTTATGTCCCGCGCCGTGTCTTTATTCTCCGCGTATTTTCCAACGGCATCAAACAATTTGATTATCATATGAATGTCGGCCCTTTGTAACGCCCTTTCTTTTTCTCCTTGATCGCCTTCCTGTAAACATCGCCGATGGCTTGTATCAAGACGGAGAACTCCCGTGTTTGTTTCAGCGTCATATCAATGCCGACGGCGGTGCCGTTAAAAACGGCCTGAAATTCTTCCTTTGAATGCCGGTCTCTAAACGGATCCGCGTTCAGCCTCAGCGCCCTCACGGAATCCGATTGTTTTCGCAGCAATTTATAGAAACCGTTGCCGCTGTAGATGACGAAGTGATCCCCGTTCACGGAAGCGATGCTTTTGATATAGAACAACCCGAAACCCGCGTTCCTTTCCGTTCCCCCCGCTTTATCCGTCATTCCGGTGACACCGGGAGAGAGGGCCAGCTGGATGGCCTCCATATCGGTTCTCGTTTTATGCGCAAAATTTATTGTTTTCTTTATTCCCACGCCGGCATCCGAAATCCCGATCCCGATCCGGTTTGTCTTGGGATAGTACTGCGCACAGACGACAGCTCCACCCGGGGAACCGGAATGCTCCAGGACATTCCTTACCAATTCACTCAGTATGTGGACGATGGTCTCCGCCTGTTCCGGCGTCACCTTGAGCAAGGGGATCATCTCTGGAATGAACTTAGAGGCTTCCTCCGAAGACCGGATTTGGGTCAGGGGGATAAAACGTCCCGTCGGATCATGTTCAACGATATCCATCGAGAATGCGATGTTCAACATTTTGAAAAGATTCATCCTCGCCAAATACCCTTTGGATCTCGCTTCAATTTTTTCGCACTTGATGTTTTCCGGTTTAACAGTCAAGCCGATCGAGGCGACGAGCGAAAGGACAAACGGGTGCACGGACACCCACTTGTCGTTGGTGGTTATTTCAAGGGTCTCCGGGTTCGATGGGTCGAATCCACGCAACAACGGATCAACATTGCCCAGAAACGCGCTGTTCGGCAAATGTATTTTCATTGTTTTTACTTTACATGGATTCTTAAATTAAATCAATATTTACCTGAATTCCAGGTGTAAAATTGTTACACCGGGAATCCAGGTAAAAACATACAAAATATCCAATATAATGCGTTTATTTTATTTTTTGTCGGGTAGAAAGGGTCCAGGCAACGCGTTTAAAACCACGCATGACCCAGCCGTCACAGGCGGAATTTTTCGCCCAGGTACACCCGCCGCGCCTCGGGGGAGTTCATGAGGTCCTGCGCGCCGCCGTGAACGAGGATTTTTCCGGAATAAATGATGTAGGCGCGGTCGACGATTTCGAGCGTCGCGCGCACGTTGTGGTCGGTGATGAGCAACCCCAGCCCCCGCTTTTTGAGTTGGGACAACACGTCCTGGATGTCGGCCACCGCCAAGGGGTCGATGCCCACGAAGGGCTCGTCCAACAGAAGATAGCGCGGGTCGGTCACGAGCGCGCGGGCGATCTCGGTGCGCCGTTTTTCCCCGCCCGAGAGGGTGTAGGCCATTTGGTCGCCAAGCCGGGTCAACCCCAAGTCCTCCAGAAGCCCCGCCCGCTTGACCGCCCGCTCCTCGGGCGGCAAGGGCAAATGTTCCAAAATGGCGTTCAGATTGTCGGCCACCGTCATCTGGCGGAAAATGGAAGGCTCCTGCGCCAGGTACCCCAACCCCGCCCGCGCCCGCTGGTACATGGGCAGGCCCGACACGTCCCGGTCGTCGATGGAAATGCGCCCGCCGTTGGGGCGGATCAACCCGACCATCATGTAAAAACTGGTGGTTTTCCCCGCGCCGTTGGGGCCCAGCAGGCCCACGATCTCCCCGGGGTTCACCTCCACCGACACCCCGTCGACGACGGTGCGGTGGCCGAACACTTTTTTGAGGTTCTCAGCGCGCAGGGACACGGATCTTCTCCTCCGCTTGCTCGTTCATTTTTTCCCGGGACGGCACCGCCCCGGCCTCGAACACGAACATCGCTTCCACCCCGCCCGACAGCGACAACCGCTTCAGCCCCGGGTGATAGGCCAACCGCCGCGCCCGCAGTTCCCGGGTTTCGGCGCCGGCCGTCTGGCGGGCGAAGGGCCGGTCGGCGGCGGGAGGCGCGACCGCGGCCGGCCGGGCGAACCCGCCCGTGAACACCAGCTCCTCGCGCGCGCCGTCGTAGTCCATCCGGTCCGACCAAAGTTCCGTGCGCCGGGCCAGGGCGGGTTCTTCCCCCGTCAGCCACACCCCGCCCGCCGCCTCGGCGAAACCGCCTTTCACCGGCACGGTGGATTCGCCGTTTCGAAAAAAAATGTCCGTCGCTTCCAGCTCGAAGCGCCCCTCCGCCGGGTCGTCCCCCAGCGGGGTCCGTTTGGCCTTGGCCGGCGTCGCGCCCGTGGACCGCAAATGCCCCGACGACGCCACCGTGTCGTACACCCCGTGGTCGCCCCAGGCTTCCCACCGGGCCGGGTCGCCCGGCCATTCGCGCCGCAGATACACCCGCTCCCAGGCTTCCGCGAGGGTGTTCTTTTCGGTCGTCACCACCCGCTGGGCGGTCAAGCGGTCCCCGCCCCGGCCCAGGCTCACCCGGCCGGTGAATTCCACGGAGTCCCCGCGCCCCAGCACCCGCACTTTGTCGCTCGTGATGACGGTGGTCGCGCCCGTCGACGCCACGGGCGCCTCTTGCGCCGCCGCGGCCGCCGCCCAGACCAACACGCCGAGAACCCCGCCGACCCGGTTCATGGCCGCCCTTTAAAGAAGCGCTCGTCTTCGGGGGCGATCTCGCCGCGCTGGCGGCGCACTTCCATTTCCGAAAAATCCGGCCGCGCCGACCACCCCACGCCCCGCACCACCGACCGCCCCCGCGTCATCACCACCGCCGCGGTGGAAAACAAAAGATCTTTCTGGCTGTCGTACCGCATCCACGGCGTCTCCAACCGCGCGCCCTCGGTGGACACGATCACCACCCCGCCGCCCGCCCCCATGTCGCGGGTGCGGGTGTTCATGTCGCCGTAGGCCGCCGTCACCACCGACCCCGGCCGACGGTCCTGAAAAAAGCGCACTTCCGGCTTGTCGAGGTCCGCGCGCTGGGACGCGTCGTACATCCGCGCCTCCGGCGCCGTGAGGCTCCAGGCCAAGGCCCCCTTCGCGTAGGTGTCCATGCGGAATTCGCGGATCACCTGGTCGGGAACGGCCGACCCCTCAATGGTCGCCGCGGGTTTCCCCCCGCAGGCCGCCAGCCCGAGCGCGATGCCCGCGAACGCCGCCGCCCTCACGGATTGGGGCGCCGCTCGGGGTTTTCAAAAAATTGGAGGAGCGCGCCCGTCAGCCCCTGGGCGTCGAGCGCGGCGTCGATCACTTCGCGCACCGCGCCCCGGCCCCCGGCCGCCCGGGTGGTCCAGGGGCACGCCGCCTTGACCGCGTCGTGCGCGTCCGCCGGGCAGACGGCCACGCCCGCCGCGCGAAAGGCCGGCAGGTCCACCAGATCGTCGCCGATGAAAAGCGCTTCCTCGGGGGACACCCCCAGCTTCTCGCACGCCGCCAAAAGCGCGCGGCCCTTGTGGTCGCAGTTTTGGTGTAGATCGTCCACGCCGATCTCCTTGGCCCGGGCCGCCACCTGGGGCGACGACCGGCCGGTGATCCACGCGATTTTAAAGCGGGGCGAAAACTTTTTCAGGGCGAAGAGCCCGATGCGGTCCTTCACGTTCCAAACTTTGATTTCTTCGCCGGAGTTCAGCACCACGATCTCCCCGGCGGTGAGCACGCCGTCGACGTCCATGGCGAACAGACGGATCTTCTTGAGCTTGGCGCGCACCGCCGCCGGCGGGCGTTTAGAGGAGGCCTTCATCCAGCAGATCCTTTTCGTCGAGCACGCCCAGGGGTCGCCGGCGGCCGTCCACGACGGGAAAATTGTCCAAGCCCAGTTTCCGGAAAAGCGGGGCCACGTCGGCCGCCATTTCCTTGGGCCCCACGGTCCGCGGCGCGCGGGTCATCACCCGCGACAGGGGCCGCGCCAAAAGGCCCGGGTCTTTTTGCAGGCCCCGGCGCAGGTCGCCGTCGGTGAAAACCCCCACCAAACGCCCCCGCGCGTCCACCACCGAAGCGGCGCCGAGCCGCGTCCGGGTCATCACGCTCAGGGCGTCGCCCACCGTGCGGGTCTCCCGCACGAGGGGGTTCTGGGCCCCGCGGTGCATCAGGTCCTCCACCCGCAGGGTCAGCTTCTTGCCCAGGGACCCCGCCGGGTGCAACCGGGCGAAATCGTCCCGGCCGAACCCGCGCATCTCCATGGCCAACAGCGCCAGCGCGTCGCCCACGGCCAGGGCGGCGGTGGTGGACGCGGTGGGCGTGATGTTGAAGGGGCAGGCCTCCCGCTCGACGGCGGTGTGGATCACCAGGTCGGCGGCGCGGGCCAAGGGCGATTGGCGCCGCCCCGTCACCGCGATCAAAAACGCGCCCCGCCCTTTGAGCGGGCCCAAAATTCGTTTCAATTCTTCGGTCTCCCCGGAGTGCGACAGGGCCAGCACCGTGTCGCCCGCACTCACCATGCCCACGTCGCCGTGCATCCCCTCCGTCGGGTGGACGAAAAAGGCCGGCGTGCCCGTCGAGGAGAGCGTGGCCGCGAGTTTCCGGCCGATGAGCCCCGATTTGCCGATGCCCATGACGACCACCCGCCCCGGGGCCGACACCAGCCGCTCGGCGGCGCGCACGAAATCCGCGTCCAAATGGCGGGCCTGCCGCGCCACGGCGCGGGCCTCCACCGTCAGCGTCCGGCGGGCGGCGGCCAGCCAGCGCGCTATTTGTTTTTGAGCCACGGGGTCATTTCCGGCGGAACGTCCCGCAGCCGGTAGGGTTCCGGCCGGCGGGAGAGAAAGCGGTCGACGGCGAAATAGGCGACCGTCAACACGAGATAGATGACGACGAGCGTCTTGGCGTGCCACGCCCAGGTGGGGCGCCAGAGCGGCGTCGACGGGGCGGGCGGGGGCGGGGTCGGTTTGGAATGTTTCATAGGGGGGCGCTCATTGGAAAGGGTTGTCGATGAAACCGCGGCGCTTGACCGCGCGATCCACGATCAACAGCCGCCGCAACAATTCGGGCACGTGCTTGAGCCGCACGGCGTTGGGCCCGTCGGACAGCGCCTTTTCGGGTTCGGGGTGGACCTCCATGAACACGGCGGCCACGCCCACGGCCACGGCCGCGCGCGCCAAGGGGAAGATGAATTCCCGCTGCCCGCCGGACGACGCGCCCCGCCCCCCCGGCAGCTGCACCGAGTGCGTCGCGTCGAACACCACGGGAGCGCCCAGGCCGCGCAACACCTCGAGGCTGCGCATGTCCACCACCAAATTGTTGTAGCCGAAGGAAAACCCCCGCTCGGTCAGCATCGTCTGGGTGGAACCGGCGGCGCGGGCTTTTTTCAAAATGTTCTCCGCTTCCCAGGGCGAGAGGAATTGGCCTTTCTTGATGTTGACGACGCGGCCGGATTTGGCGGCGGCCATCACCAGGTCCGTCTGGCGGCAGAGGAACGCGGGGATTTGCAAAACGTCGGCCACGCTGGCCGCCGCGGGCACTTCGGCCGCGCTGTGCACGTCGGTCAGGATGGGCACGTCCAGCTTTTTTTTGATCCGCGCGAGGATGGCCAACCCCTCCTCGGCGCCGACGCCCCGGAACGAGCCGATGGACGACCGGTTGGCCTTGTCGTAGGAGGCTTTGAACACGAAGGGCATGCGCAACCGTCCGGCGATGGCCTTCAGCTGTTGCGCGATGCGCAGCGTCAACTCTTCCGTTTCCACGACGCAGGGTCCCGCGATCAAGCCCAAAGGGCGATCGTTGGCGAACCGCTGGGAACCGATGGAAACGATGTCGGCGTGTGTCATAGGGAAAGCCCCATTATAAAAGAAAAGGGCCCCCGCCGGAAACCGGCGAGGGCCCTTTCACGCGATAAATCGCGATTTACAGCGGCCGAACGTTGGCGGCCTGCAGGCCTTTGGGGCCTTTGGTCACCTCAAGTTCCACCGCTTGGCCGTCGCTGAGGGATTTGTAACCTTCCCCCTGGATGGCCGAGAAGTGAACGAACACGTCCTCCGCGCCGCCTTCGGGGCTGATGAAACCATAGCCCTTCGACG
>Ga0268298_10002305_pt1 | contig 21023 bp, 20 predicted proteins | sample WWTPWeurt_MetaG_FD_194462 | JGI IMG/M metagenome (GOLD analysis project Ga0268298, IMG submission 194462) | Activated sludge microbial communities from WWTP in Nijmegen, Gelderland, Netherland - WWTP Weurt | ecosystem: Engineered > WWTP > Aerobic digester > Activated sludge | place... | reverse complement strand
GGCTTCACCCTGATCGAACTCGCGATCGTGCTGTTCGTCGTCGGCCTGCTGCTGGGTGGAATGTTGCTGCCGCTGGCGGGGCAGCAGGATATCCGCAACTTTGGCGATACCCAGAAGATCCTGATCGAATCGCGCGACGCACTGCTCGGCTTTGCCATGGCCAACGACCGGCTGCCGTGCCCGGCGTCGGCGGCAAGCAATGGCGTCGAGAGCCCCGCTGGTGGAGGGGCGTGCACCAATCCCTATGACGGATTCCTGCCGGCGGCCACCCTGGGCCTGTCACCGGTCGACGCCCAGGGCTATCGCCTCGACGGCTGGGGCGGGGAAGCGGCCCATCGGGTGCGCTATGCGGTAAGTACGGCCAACGCCAATGCCTTTACCACCCAGAACCAGATGAAGAGCATCGGGATGACGACGCTGGCTGCCGTCGCGGCGGGTGACCTGAAGGTCTGCAACACCGGGACCGACATGGCCAGCGAAGGCACGGCGACGGCGGCCTGCGACACGACGCCGACAGATACCACACTGGCCGCCGACGCCGTCGCCGTCATCTATTCGCTCGGCAAGAACGCCGGAGTGGAGGGTGCGGGCGACCACGAGAAACATAATTCAAGCCTTCCCGCAGCCGTGGTTGCCGCCGATCCCGCCTTCGTCAACGCACCGCAAGGCCCCGCATTCGACGACCAGATGTTGTGGTTGTCGAAAAGCGCGCTGTTCAACCGCATGGTTGCCGCCGGCAGGCTGCCCTGACGGCATAAAGTCGGCGCCGACGACACGGCGCCGGGCCGTCAGGCGAAACCCTGGGGGTTGTTGCGCTGCCAGTTCCAGGCATCGCGGCACATGTCTTCGAGGCTGCGCTTTGTGGTCCAGCCGAGGCGAAACTACTCTTCAACTCAATTGGCTGGCACTTTCCTTTATCATCGTATCCATGACCGCCATCGAACCCGCCACCGAACGTGCGGCTCGCGCCTTTCTCCATCGCGTCACTCGCCGGTATGACGTGACGGGGGCGATTCTGTTCGGCAGCCGGGCACGTGGAGACTTCCGCAGCGACAGCGACGCGGATATTGCGGTGCTGCTTGCCGGCGAAGCCGGGGAGTTCTTCGATACCCAGCGGGCGCTTTCCGACATTGCCTACGATGTTCTGCTAGACACCGATATTCGTATACAGGCATTACCCATCTGGCAAGAGGAATGGGATCATCCGGATCGCTATTCCAACCCCTACCTGCTGCGCAATATCAGGCGGGAGGGGATCGCCCTGTGAAACCCGAGGGACTATTGGCCAAGGCCGAGCGGGCATTGGAGTCGGCCGATTTGCTCTTGAGCGCGGGCGATCCAGAAGGTGCATGCAATCGCGCGTATTACGCCATGTTCGATTCGGCCCGCGCCGCGCTGTTGCAAATCGCACCGGATTTCGTTGAAATCAAGACGCACGGCGGACTCATCTCTGCTTTCAGCCAGCACCTGGTGAAACCAGGCCACATCTCCGTCGAATTGGGAAAGGCAATCAACGCTACCGAGGACATGCGCGTAGCGGCCGACTACAAGAGCGAACCAATCAACCTCGATAGTGCGACGTGGGCCGTGGCGGAGGCTCACCGGTTCGTCGTTGCGGTCCGCGAGCTCGTGCTGGGTAGCGCCAAGGCGTGACGCCCCCGACAGGCTAAAACTCGGCCGGGCGTAGCGGGGGCTTCGCGGAGCACCGCTCCCTGCCCGCGTAGCCGGCTGGCTGTGCAAAGCCAGCCGTGGAAAGCACGGCGCCGGGCCGTCAGGCGAAACCCTGGGGGTTGTTGCGCTGCCAGTTCCAGGCATCGCGGCACATGTCTTCGAGGCTGCGCTTTGTGGTCCAGCCGAGGCGCTCCCTGGCCAGCGAGGGGTCGCTCCAGCAGGCCGCCACGTCGCCCGCCCGGCGCGCCACGATGCGATGGGGAATCGCCTTTCCGCTAACCTGTTCGAAGGCGCGTACCAGCTCCAGTACGCTGCAGCCCCGCCCGGTACCAAGATTGGCCGTGAGCAGTTCGCGCGGATCGCGCAGCGCCCAATCCAGCGCCGCCCGGTGGCCTTCCGCCAGGTCCATGACATGGATGTAGTCGCGCACCCCGGTGCCGTCGGGCGTCGGATAGTCGCCGCCGAACACCTGCAGTTCCGCCAGGCGGCCGACGGCCACTTGCGTGACGAAAGGCATCAGGTTGTTGGGTATGTCGTTCGGGTCTTCGCCGATCAGCCCGCCCGGATGCGCGCCCACCGGATTGAAGTAGCGCAGCAGGGCGATCGACCAGCCCGGCGCGGCGGCGTGCAGGTCGCGCAGGATTTCCTCGACCATCAGCTTGCTGCGGCCATAGACATTGGCCGGGCGCAGCGCCGCCGTTTCGGGAATCGGATTGGAATCGGCATTGCCGTAGATCGTTGCCGAGGAACTGAAGACGATGCGCCTGACCTCCGCGCGCTGCATGGCGGCAAGCAGGGCCAGGCTTCCGCCCACGTTGTTGTCGTAGTAGCGCAAGGGTTGCGCCTGCGATTCGCCGACCGCCTTGAGCCCGGCGAAATGCACCACGGCGCCGATCGGGTACTGGTCGAACAGGCCGTCCAGGTCCTGCCGCGAGCGCACGTCGCCTTCGACGCAGGGTACGGCACGGCCGGTGATGGCCTCCAGCCGCTTCAGGCCGGCCGGCTTGCTGTTGCTGAAGTTGTCGAACAGCACGACTTCGTGGCCGGCTTCGACCAGCACCGCCGCCGTATGCAGTCCGATGTAGCCGGCGCCGCCCGTGAGGAGGATCATCATGGCTTTCCGTGGTTGGATGGGCGGATTCTAGCCGCGCTTATGGGCGCCATCACAAATCCTTAAGTCACCGCAGCCGGCCGCCGGTAGAATCTTCGCATCCACTTTCGGGAGTTCGCCGTGTCCAGGACCTTCAGGATCGCCCCCAGCATTCTTTCCGCCAACTTCGCCAAACTGGGCGAGGAGGTCGACAACGTGCTCGCCGCCGGCGCCGACATCGTGCATTTCGACGTCATGGACAACCACTACGTGCCGAACCTGACCATCGGCCCGCTGGTCTGCGAAGCGCTGAAGAAGCACGGCGTCACGGCGCCGATCGATGTACACCTGATGGTCAAGCCGGTGGACCGCATCATTCCCGACTTCGCCAAGGCCGGCGCCACTTACATCACCTTCCACCCGGAAGCCTCGGAGCATGTCGATCGCACCATCGCCCTGATCCGCGAGTGCGGCTGCAAGCCCGGCCTGGTGTTCAATCCGGCGACGCCGCTCGACGTGCTCGAGTACACCCTGGACAAGCTCGACATGGTGCTGCTGATGAGCGTGAACCCGGGCTTCGGCGGGCAGAAGTTCATTCCCTACGTGCTCGACAAGGCGCGCAAGGTACGGCAGATGATCGATGCGCGCGGCCTCGACGTCAGCCTGGAGATCGACGGTGGCGTCGGCCCGGCCAACATCCTGGAAGTCGCAAAAGCCGGGGTCGATACTTTCGTCGCCGGCTCGGCCGTATTCGGCGCCGCCAAGGACAGCGACCCGCACCGCTACGACAGCGTGATCGCCGCCCTGCGCAGCGAACTCGCCAAGGCCTGAAGCCAGGCTGCCGCCGCCTGTTCTCATGAAGATCAAGTCGGTCACCATCGACCTCGATGGCACCCTGCTCGACACCGTGCCCGACCTCGCCGCGGCGGCCAACGCCATGCTGCGCGAACTTGGCCGCGACGAATATCCGGTCGAGGTAATCGCCGGCTTCATCGGCCGCGGCATCCCGAAGCTGGTCGAGCGCTGCCTGCCCGATCTCGATCCTGTCGCGGTGGAGCAGGCGCAGGCGGTATTCCGCCGCCATTACGCGGTCGAAAACGGCCGCCGTTCGACGCTTTTCCCCGGGGTGCTGGAAGGCCTGCGGGCGCTGCGCGACGCCGGCCTGCCGCTGGCGGTGATTACCAACAAGGCGGCGGCCTTTACCGAGCCCTTGCTGGTCGCCACGGGCCTTGCGCCCTGGTTCGAGTTCGCCGTCTCGGGCGACACGCTGGCGCACAAGAAGCCGCATCCGGCGCAACTGCTGCATGCCTGCGGACGCATGGGCACGTCACCCGCCGAGAACCTGCACATCGGCGATTCGCAGCACGATGCCGCGGCGGCGCGCGCCGCCGGCTGTCCGGTGTTCATCGTCCCCTACGGCTACAACGAGGGCGAGGACGTGCAAGGAATCGACTGCGATGCTATAGTCGCGTCGCTGGAAGCAGCAGCGCGCCGTATCGCCGACGCCGACTTTCGAAAGATCGCATAACACCCATGCTCCACCGCAACCTGCAAATGACACGGAAACACGCCCTCGGGGCGGAGGCCTGGCCCTGGCGGGCCTGAACGCCCGCGCCATCGCGCGCCGATTTCCATCGCGCCGGAGCTGACCAGTCCGCGCACCTGTCCTTGCAGCACCCGTATCCGTGGAGTTTCACCATGACCGAATCAGACTTCAACCGCCTTGCGGCGGAGGGCTATAACCGCATCCCGGTGACGCTCGAAACCTTCGCCGACCTCGACACGCCGCTGTCGATCTACCTCAAGCTGGCCAACGACCCCTACTCCTACCTGCTCGAATCGGTGCAGGGCGGCGAGCGCTTCGGCCGCTATTCCTTCATCGGCCTGGCTGCCGGCACGCGCATCGCGGTGGTCGAGGGCGCGATCATGGTGCTCAGCGGCAACCGCGTCGCCGAGCGGCGCGACCACAGCAACCCGATGAGCTTCATTTCCGAGTTCATGTCGCGCTTCAAGGTGCCCGACCTGCCCGGCCTGCCGCGCTTCTGCGGCGGCCTGGTCGGCGCCTTCGGCTACGACACGGTGCGCTACATCGAGACCAGGCTCGCGCAGAGGAAAACACCTGATCCGCTCGGCGTGCCCGACATCCTGCTGCTGCTGTCCGAAGAAATCGCCATCGTCGACAACCTCTCGGGCAAGCTGACCCTCGTCGTCTATGCCGAGCCGGGCTTTCCCGGCGCCTGGAAGCAGGCCCGGGCCCGGCTCAAGGAACTGCTGGCCAAGCTGCGCGCACCGGTGACGATTCCGCCCGAGGTGCAGGCCTCATCCGCACCTGCCGTCTCCGAATTCGGCGAGGAAGCCTTCAAGGCCGCGGTGCGCCGCGCCAAGCAGTACATCGTCGATGGCGACATCATGCAGGTGGTGCTCTCGCAGCGCATGAGCAAGCCCTTCGCGGCGAGCCCGCTGGCGCTCTACCGCGCGCTGCGCACGCTGAACCCCTCGCCCTACATGTTCTATTTCAACTTCGAGGATTTCCACGTAGTCGGCGCGTCGCCAGAAATCCTGGTGCGGCTCGAACACCAGGACGGCGAACGCCGCGTCACCGTGCGGCCGATCGCCGGCACGCGCAAGCGCGGCGCCACTCTCGCCGAAGACGAAGCGCTGGCCGCCGACCTGCTGGCCGACCCGAAGGAGCGCGCCGAGCACCTGATGCTGCTCGACCTCGGCCGCAACGACATCGGCCGCGTCGCCAAGACCGGCACGGTCAAGGTCAGCGACCCGTTCATCATCGAGCGCTATTCGCACGTGATGCACATCGTCTCCAACGTCGATGCCGAACTGAAGGACGACGAGGGCGCGCTGGGCGTGCTCAAGGCCACCTTCCCGGCCGGCACGGTGTCCGGCGCGCCGAAGGTGCGCGCCATGGAAATCATCGACGAACTGGAACCCAGCAAGCGCGGCATCTATGCCGGCAGCGTCGGGTATCTTGGCTTCAACGGCGACATGGACCTCTGCATCGCGATCCGCACCGCGGTGATCAAGGACGGCCGGATCCACGTCCAGGCCGGCGCCGGCATCGTCGCCGATTCCGACCCCGATTCGGAATGGCAGGAAACGCTGAACAAGGCGCGGGCGCAACTGCGCGCCGCCGAGATGGCCGAAGCCGGCCTCGACACGCGTTTCGACTGACCGGGGGCTGCCATGCTATTGATGATCGACAACTACGACAGCTTCACCTACAACCTGGTGCAGTATTTCGGCGAACTCGGCGAGGACGTCAAGGTGTTCCGCAACGATGCGATCACCCTGAAGGAAATCGCCGCGATGAAGCCGGCGCGCATCGTGGTCTCGCCCGGTCCCTGCTCGCCGGCCGAGGCCGGCATCTCGGTGGCAGCGATCAGGGAGTTCGCCGGCAAGATCCCCCTGCTCGGCGTCTGCCTCGGCCACCAGAGCATCGGTGCGGCCTTCGGCGGCGAGATCGTGCATGCCAAACAGCTGATGCACGGCAAGACCTCGCCCGTGCATCACGAGGGCAAGGGCGTCTTCGCCGGCCTGCCCAATCCACTGACGGTGGTGCGTTACCACTCGCTGGCGATCCGCCGCGAGACCCTGCCGGCCTGCCTCGAAGTCACGGCCTGGACCGATGACGGCGAGATCATGGGCGTGCGCCACCGCGAGCTGAATGTGGAAGGCGTGCAGTTCCATCCCGAATCGATCGCCACCGAGAACGGTCATGAACTTCTTGGAAATTTCCTGAAAGGCACGAAATGATCACTCCCCAGGAAGCGCTCCAGCGCACCATCGAACACCGCGAAATCTTCCACGACGAAATGCTGCACCTGATGCGGCAGATCATGCAGGGCGAGATCTCGCCGCTGATGGTCGCCGCCATCCTCACCGGCCTGCGCGTGAAGAAGGAAACGCTGGGCGAAATCGCCGCCGCGGCGACGGTCATGCGCGAGTTGTCGACCAAGGTCGAGACGCCGCACAATCCCCACTTCGTGGACATCGTCGGCACCGGCGGCGACGGTGCGCACACCTTCAACATCTCCACGGCCTCCATGTTCGTCGCCGCGGCGGCCGGCGCCACGGTGGCCAAGCACGGCAACCGCAGCGTGTCGTCGAAGTCCGGCGCCGCCGACGTGCTGGAAGCCTTCGGTGCCAACATCATGCTCACCCCCGCCCAGGTCGGCGAATGCATCGAGGCCATCGGCTGCGGCTTCATGTTCGCACCCAACCACCATCCGGCGATGAAGAACGTCGCCCCGGTGCGGCGCGAAATGGGCGTGCGCACCATCTTCAATATCCTCGGCCCGCTGACCAATCCGGCCGGCGCGCCCAACACGCTGATGGGCGTGTTCCACCCCGACCTGGTCGGCATCCAGGTACGCGTGATGAAGCAGCTCGGCGCCGATCACGTCATGGTGGTGTGGGGCAAGGACGGCATGGACGAGATCTCGCTCGGCGCCGCGACCCTGGTCGGCGAACTGAAGAACGGCGAGATCACCGAATACGAAATCCATCCCGAGGACTACGGCCTGGCCATGATGTCCAACCGCGGCCTGCGCGTCGCCGACGCTACCGAATCCAAAGCCATGCTGCTCGAGGCGCTGGACAACACGCCCGGCACGCCGCGCGAAATCGTCACGCTCAACGCCGGTGCCGCGCTCTACACCGCCAACCTGGTCGACTCGATCGGCGAAGGCATCACCAGGGCGCGCGAAACCATCGCCAGCGGCGCGGCGCGCAGGAAGCTCGACGAATTCATCGCCTTCACCAAGAAGTTCGGCTGATGGCGGCGGACATCCTCGAGAAGATCCTCGCCGTCAAGCGCGAGGAAGTAGCGGCGGGCAAGGCGATCAAGCCGCTGGCCGCGATGCGGGCCGAGGCCGAGGCCGAGGCGCTGGCGCCGACGAGAGAGTTTGCGGGATCGATTCAAGCAAAAGTCGGCGCTGGCGGTACGGCAGTCATCGCCGAAATCAAGAAGGCCAGCCCTTCCAAAGGCGTGATCCGCGCCGACTTCCGTCCGGCCGAGATCGCCGCCGATTACGAGCAGCACGGTGCCACCTGCCTTTCGGTACTGACCGACCAGCCCTTCTTCCAGGGCTCGGCCGGGTACCTGCGCGCGGCGCGCGCCGCCTGCGCGCTGCCGGTACTGCGCAAGGATTTCCTGGTCGATCCCTGGCAGGTGTATGAATCCCGCGCCATGGGCGCAGACGCCATCCTGCTGATCGTCGATGCGCTCTCGCTGGGGCAGATGCAGGAGATGGAAGCCATCGCCTTTGCGCTGGGCATGTCGGTGCTGGTCGAATGCCACGACGCCGCCGAACTCGATATCGCGCTGCAACTCGAGACGCCGCTGATCGGCATCAACAATCGCAACCTGCGCACCTTCGAAGTCGACCTCGCTACCACACTGTCGCAGCTGGGCCGCATCCCGGCGGACCGCATCGTGGTCACCGAGTCCGGCATCCTCGCCCCGGCCGACGTCGCGCTGATGATTTCGCGCGGCGTGCATGCCTTCCTCGTCGGCGAAGCCTTCATGCGCGCGCCCTCGCCGGGCGCGGAACTGGCCCGGCTGTTCGCCTGAATCACCGAGCGAAAAGTCGGCGCCGGCGATACGGCGAATACGTAATCAGGCGCAGCTATTACCGGTCGATTCCGGCACGCCCAGCTTCTTCAGGATCGAATCCAGCGGGCAGAACCTGGTGAAGCCGCTCTGGAACAGGTTGGCGCCGACAAAGGCGGTGAACCACAGCCAGGACAGCTTGCTCATGTCCACCTGGCCGCTGAAGTGGGCGAGGACCAGCGAAGTCATGATGAAGAATCCGGCGACGATGCGTACGATCTGATTGACGGTCATGTGAAGCTCCTTATTGAAATTTGACGATGCGGCCCTGCATCACCGCGTAATACAGAACCGGGATCACCACCAGCGTCAGCAGGGTGGAAACGAAGATGCCGAAGATCAGGGACAAGGCGAGGCCGGCGAAGATAGGGTCGTCGACGATGAACAGCGCGCCGAGCATGGCCGCCAGCCCGGTCAGCACGATGGGCTTGGCGCGCACCGCGGCGGCCTGGATCACGGCCTCGGCGAAGTCCATGCCGCCGGCGACCTGCTCGTTGATGAAGTCCACCAGCAGGATGGAATTGCGCACGATGATGCCGGCCAGCGCGATCATGCCGATCATCGAGGTCGCCGTGTATTGCGCGCCGAACAGGGCGTGGCCGGGCATGACGCCGATGATGGTCAGCGGAATCGGTGCCATGATGATCAGCGGCACCAAGTAGCTCTTGAACTGCGCCACCACCAGCAGGTAGATCAGGATCAGGCCGACGGCATAGGCGGCGCCCATGTCGCGGAAGGTCTCGTAAGTCACCTGCCATTCGCCGTCCCACTTGATGGCGTACTGGGCGTAGGGGTCCTTTGGCTGCTTGAAGAAGTATTCGCCGAGCGTGCCGCCCTGAGGCAGTTTCAGGTCGGCCAGCTTGTTGCGGATGTCGAACATGCCGTAGAGCGGGCTGTCCAGCTTGCCGCCCATGTCGCCGGTGACGAAAACCACCGGCAGCAGGTCCTTGTGGTAGATGACCTTCTCGCGCAGCAGGCGCTTGACCTCGACCACTTCCGACACCGGCACCAGCTGGCCCTCCCGGCTGCGCAGCTTGAGCTTGAGCAGCTGATCGATACTGTTCTGGCGCTCGGCCGGCAGTACGATGCGCACCGGAATTTCGTACTTGGCGTCGCCGTCGTGCACCGGCGTCACGTCCTCGCCGGAGAGCCCCATGCGCACCACTTCGACCACATCCTTCTGCGCCACGCCGAGCAGCGCGGCCTTGGCCTGGTTCACGCGCAGCACCAGCTTTTCCGCGTCTTCGTCCACCGTGTCGTCGACGCTGATGATGTCGGCCGTGCCCTCGAAGGCCGCGCGCACCTGTTTGGCCACGGCGATCTGGCCCGCATAATCCGGACCATAGACCTCGGCCACGATGGGCGACATCACCGGCGGGCCGGGCGGCACTTCCACTACCTTGGCGTTGCCGCCGTGTTTCGTCGCCACGGCGACCACACGATCGCGCACCGAGACGGCGATCTCGTGGCTCTGGCGATCGCGATGCTTCTTGTCCACGAGGTTGACCTGGATGTCACCCATTTCCGGCGCGCTGCGCAGGTAGTACTGGCGCACCAGGCCGTTGAAGTTGATCGGCGCTGCGGTGCCGGCGTAGGCCTGGTAATCGGCGACTTCGGGCACCTGGGCGATCTCGGCGGAGATCTCGCGCAACACCTTCGCGGTTTCTTCCAGCGGCGTGCCGACCGGCATGTCGAGCACGATCTGGAATTCGCTCTTGTTGTCGAAGGGCAGCATCTTCAGTACCACCAGCTTGAAGAAGCCGAGGCTGACCGACCCCAGGATCGCGACCAGCACACCGATCCACAGCTTGCGCCGCGCAGCGCGGCCGGTGCGCGGGTCGAGCAGCGGCGACATGATGCGGCGGAACAGACGGTCGAGCTTTTCGGTCGTCGCATCGCCGGGATCCGAAAAAAGGGCCTGGTTCGATTTTTGCGCTTCATCAAAATCGAGCCTGGCCCCTTTTTCCTGCGCGGCCGGCTTCATCAGCTTCAAGGCCAGCCAGGGCGTGATGACGAAGGCGATGGCCAGCGAGATGAACATGCCCATCGAGGCGTTGATCGGGATCGGGCTCATGTAGGGCCCCATCAGGCCGGTGACGAAGGCCATCGGCAGCAGGGCGGCAATCACCGTGAAGGTAGCGAGTATCGTCGGGCCGCCGACTTCGTCCACGGCCGGCGGAATGATTTCCCACAGCGGCTTGTCCGGATGCAGCAGCGTCCAGCGATGGATGTTCTCGACGACGACGATCGCGTCGTCCACCAAGATGCCGATGGAAAAAATCAGGGCGAACAGCGACACGCGGTTGAGCGTGAAGCCATACGCCCAGGAGGCGAACAGCGTCGCCGCCAGCGTCAGCGTCACCGCCGCGCCGACGATCACCGCCTCGCGCCGGCCCAGCGCAAACAGCACGAGCAGTACGACGAAGGCGGTGGCGAAGACCAGCTTGCCGATAAGCTTCTGCGCCTTGTCGGTGGCGGTCGCACCGTAGTTGCGCGTCACCGTGAACTCGACACCGTCCGGGATCACCGTGCCGCGCAGGGCCTCGGCGCGTGCGATCACCGATTCTGCGACGTCGGCGGCATTGACGCCTGGTTTCTTCGACACCGACAGCGTCACCGCAGGAGACTCGCCTTGCTTGGTGCCGTGCCAGACGTAACGCGAAGGCTGGTCGGCGCCGTCGATCACCTGCGCCACATCGGCCAGGTACACCGGCTTGCGCTCGAAAACGCCGACCACCAGTCGCTTCACGTCAACAGCGGATTCGATGTAGGTACCGGTCTGCACCAGCAGCTCACGGTTGCCGCTGACCAGCGCGCCCGCAGGCTGCGAGGCATTCGACACCTGCAGCGCTGCCTTGAGGTCCTGCGCCGTGATGCCATGCGCATTCATGCGGTCGGCATCCATGATGACGCGGATCACGTGGCCGGGGCCGCCGATGGTGGCCACGTCGCGTGTACCGGGGATGCGCTTCAAGTCGATCTCGGCGGCGCGCGCCACCTGCTGCATCTCGAAAGCCGACTTCATGGGATCGGCGCTGTGGAAGGTCAGGGTGACGATAGGCACGTCGTCGATGCCCTTGGGCTTGACGATCGGATCGAGCACGCCGAGGTTGGGCGAGAGCCAGTCCTTGTGCGAATTGATGGTGTCGTAGAGCCTCACCAGGGCCTGGATCGGGTCCTCGCCGACTTCGTATTGCACCGTGATCACCGCCATGCCGGGGCGCGATACCGAATACACGTGCTCGATGCCGGCGATGCGCGACAGCACCTGCTCGGCCGGCCGCGCCACCAGGGCCTCGACGTCACGCGCCGCGGCGCCGGGGAAGGGGACGAAGACATTGGCCATGGTGACGTTGATCTGCGGCTCTTCCTCGCGCGGCGTGATCAACGTCGCGCCGATGCCCAGCAGCAGCGCGATCAGGGCGATCAAGGGCGTCAGGGAATTCCTGAGAAAGTACTCCGCGATGCGGCCGGAGATACCCAAACCCGTGCCCATGGGGGACCCCGTTTTATTGCGCGGCGGCGGGAGCCGCCTTGAGTTCGATGCCGGCCTTCAACGGTGTCAGGCTGACGCGCTCGCCGGAACCGATGCCGGCCAGCACCTCGAGCTCGCCGCCGGCGACGGCCTCACCCAGGCGCACCTGGCGCAGCCGCGCGACGCCCTTGTCGTCCAATACATAGACGGCGGTAACTTCGCCACGGCGCAGGACTGCGGCCGGGGGTACGGTGAGCTTCTGCGCCTGCCCGATCGTGAAATGCGCGCGGGCGTAACTGCCCGGCACGACGCCTTCGACGTTCTCCGGCAAGTAAAGGCGCGCCGTCGCCGTGTGGCTGCGGGGATCGACGGTGGGCAGAATTTCGATGCGCTGCACGTCGATCCATTTCCCGCTCTCGGGAAACTCGATGCGCGCGCGCGCGGACTTCTTCAGCTCGGCCAACTTGTACTGCGGCAGGCTGGCGATCACGCGCAGACTCTTCGGATCGAAGATCGTGATCAGCGGCTTGCCGGGCGCGGACATCTCCCCGGCCTCGACATGGCGCTCGGCGACGACCCCGGCGATCGGCGCCGTCACGTTGCCGTGCGACGCCCCGGCGCCCGACGCGGCTACGGCGCCTTGTGCGGCCTTGAACGTCGCCGCGGCCTGGTCAAGCGCGGCCTGGCTGATGAACTTCTGCGCATGCAGATTTTTTGCGCGCTCGTAGGCGGCAGCGGCCTGGTCCAGCGTGGCGCGGGCGCTGGCATCGGAACCGGCGGCTTCGCGGACGTCGATGCGCATCAGGAGTTCGCCCTGCTTCACGCGCTGCCCGGCATCGGCCCGAACCTCCAGCACGCGGCCGGCGATCTGCGCCGCCACCGTCGCCTGGCGCACGGCTTCGACCGTCGCCTCGACCGGAAAGGCGAGATCGACGTCGCGCGCCTGGACGACGACGCCGGCGGGAACGTCGGCCGCCAAAGAAAAACTCGCCGGCGCTAAGCCGGCGAGGAAGGCAAGGGCGGAGAGGAGGAGAGAGCCCTTGCGGAGGAGACGATCAGGTCTGTTCATGTTTATCAGTATATGCTTATATACGCTAAATTTCAAGCGCCTGTTACCCATTTCCAAAGTTCCATGATGAGTTTGTGCAAATGCAGCTCGCGTCTTGGAGGCGACCCCGCCGGAATTGACGGGAGTCAACGACTCTACCAAACATACAGGGCATCTTTCGCCCTCGCCAAAACCAATTTTTCTTTTAAATATCAATAATATATAAGGAGTTACCGTGAAACAAATCAAGCTCTTACCATCGCGCCAGGTCTGCATCGCACTCGCGATGGCCCTGCCGTTTAGCCTCAGTATGGCCTTGGCACAGGAACGTGCCAAGCCGGGCGTGACGGCAACCGAAATGCAGTATCAGGCAGGTGATTCCCCCCTGGGCAAGGTCGAAATGCACCAGAACGTCAACCCCAAGGCGCCGCCGATGACCAAGGCCGAATTCGACCAGGCCAAGGAAATCTACTTCCAGCGCTGCGCCGGCTGCCACGGCGTGCTGCGCAAGGGCGCCACCGGCAAGCCATTGACTACGGACAAGACCCTGGCCTCCGGCACCGAATACCTCAAGGTTTTCATCAAGTACGGCTCCCCCGCCGGCATGCCGAACTGGGGCACCTCGGGCGAACTGACCGACGCCCAGGTCGACCTGATGGCACGCTATGTCCAGCAGGAGCCGCCGACGCCGCCGGAATGGGGCATGAAGGAGATGATGGCCTCGCTCAAGGTCACCATCCCGCCCAGCCAGCGTCCGACCAAGAAGATGAACAAGCTCGACCTCGACAACCTGTTCTCCGTCACCCTGCGTGACGCGGGCGAGATCGCGCTGATCGACGGTGCGAGCAAGAAGATCGTCAAGATCCTCAAGACCGGCTACGCGGTGCATATCTCGCGCATGTCGAAGTCCGGTCGCTACCTTTACGTCATCGGCCGCGATGCCCGCATCAACCTGATCGATCTCTGGATGGCGGAGCCGACCAATGTCGCCGAAATCAAGGTCGGCCTCGAAGCGCGCTCGGTGGAGACCTCGAAGTTCAAGGGCTATGAAGACAAGTACGCGATCGCCGGCACCTACTGGCCGCCGCAGTTCGTGATCATGGAAGGCGACACGCTGAAGCCGCTGAAGATCGAATCGACGCGCGGCATGACCGTCGACACCCAGGAATACCATCCGGAACCGCGCGTCGCCGCCATCGTCGGCTCGCACTATCACCCGGAGTTCATCATCAACGCCAAGGAAACCGGCAAGATCCTGGTGGTCAATTACAAGGACCTCGACAACCTCAAGATCACCAGCATCAACGCTGCCCGCTTCCTGCATGACGGCGGCTTCGATTCCACCGGTCGCTACTTCATGGTCGCCGCCAACGCCTCGAACAAGATCGGCGTGGTCGACACCAAGGAAGACAAGCTGGCGGCGCTGATCGATGTCGGCAAGATCCCGCACCCCGGTCGCGGCGCCAACTTCGTGCATCCGAAGTTCGGTCCGGTCTGGGCCACCAGCCACCTCGGCGACGAGACCGTGAGCCTGATCGGTACCGATCCGAAGAAACACAAGGAAAATGCCTGGAAGGTGGTGCAGACCATCAAGGCCCAGGGCGGCGGCTCGCTGTTCATCAAGACCCATCCGAAGTCGAAGAACCTCTGGGTCGACACCCCGCTCAACCCCGAGGCGCCGGTTAGCCAGTCGATCGCCGTGTTCGACATCAACAACCTGGAGAAGGGCTTCGAAGTCCTGCCGATCGGTGAATGGGCCGGCATCAAGGACGACGGCGCCAAGCGCATCGTCCAGCCCGAGTACAACAAGGCCGGCGACGAAGTGTGGTTCTCGGTGTGGAGCGCCAAGGACAAGACCTCGGCCCTGGTGGTGGTCGACGACAAGACGCGCAAGCTGAAGGCGGTGATCAAGGATCCGAAATTGATTACCCCCACCGGCAAGTTCAACGTGCACAATACGCAACACGACGTATATTGATGGTTTAGAGTGCCGGCGGTACCGATACCCCATGGCGGGGTATCGGTACCGTCGCGCCGGATCATCACAAGGGAACATGAAAGACGACCTTTCATCGCAGATCTCGCGAAATTTCAGAAAAACCCTCGGCGAGCTGCCGCTTTTCGCCGACATCGCGCCGAGGTCCCTTGACGAGCTTGCGCAAGGAACCTGCAACGTCATCTACCAGAAAGGCCAGGCGGTCTTTCGTGCCGGCGATCCTGTCGGACAGTTGCATGTCCTGGTCTCCGGGCAGGTCAAACTGTCTCTGTCATGCCGGCGCGGCAACGAACGCGTGCTGGAACTGGTCGATCCCGGCCATGCCTTCGGCCAGGCCGAGCTCTTCGTGCCCGGGCCCTACCTGATATCCGCGTTCGCCGTGAAGGCCTCGCACGTGCTGGCGGTCCGTCGCGATACGCTGTTCCGCGTCATGGCCGACGAACCCGGCATCGCGCGCCGCGTGATCGAGGTGCTGGCCCGCCGCCAGCTCGAAACCGAAGCCGACCTCATCGCCCAAAACTCCTGGTCGCCGGGGCAGCGCCTGCTGGGCTACCTGCTCGAGCTGGCCGGACCGAATCGGAATGGCGCGGACGAAACCACGGTGACGCTGGAAACCAGCAAGAAAGTGCTGGCCTCCCGCTTCGACATGCAACCGGAAACCCTGTCGCGCAACCTGCGCGACCTCACCGAAGCCGGCCTTATCCTCGTCAACAAGAACCGCGTGGTGCTTCGCAACCCTGAAATAGAGCGCCACCTGCTGACAAATCCGGATCCGCGCCTGATCGACATCGGGAGCGCGCACCGCGTTTGCGCGGCGACGGGGGATCCCAACGAGACAAGGCATCACGGGCACCGCCGGGAATCCTGGTCACAGTGCAGCTGGATCAACGGCGCGGGCCGTCAACGAGCGCTATCCCAGCGCATGGCGAAGTCCTGGCTGATGCTGGAACAGGGGCTGCTCGCCCGCCCGTCGCGGCTGGTCCTGCGGCAGTCGATCAGGCATTTCGACAGCCGCCTCAAGGAGCTCGAGGTACAGACATCCGGTACGGAAAACCATGCCGCCTGGGCCGAGCTCGCGCGCTTATGGCCACGCTACCGGGCACTGCTCGAAGTGCCGCCGAATCCCGGGGACGCCCAAGAACTCTTCGCCATCAACGAGGAGGTTCTGGAAGCGGCCGACCGGCTGGCGCGTGGCTTTGCCTCGACCGTGGGTACGCGCAAGGGACAACTGGTAAACCTGGCCGGCCGCGGCAGGATGCTTTCCCAGCGTGCCGCGAAACACTTCATGTTCCGCCAGATGGGAATCCAGGTTGCGGACTGCCGTTCGCGGCTCGACGATGCCAATGCGGAATTTTCGGCGACGCTGGCCGAACTCAAGGCATCGGCCCTCAACGAACCCGGCTTCACCGCCCGCCTGGAATCGGCCTTCAACCTCTGGAAGCTGTTCCGCTCGGCAATGGAAGTACGTGATCCGAACGAGTTTCCGCAGGTCGCACGCAAGGTTTTCCGCATCAGCGAGGACCTTCTGAATCGCACCGACGCGATGGTCGAACACTGCGTCGGGCTTCCCGAAGACACGGCCCCTGCTGCGGCCGAGTAGGCCGTCAGACCTCAGGCGGCCGCAAGTCCCTCAGCTGAACGGCTGGGCGCCAAGCGCATAATCAGCCATCGCCGCCAGTACCGATGCGGCCTCGCCCACGGGCGCAGCGAGTTCGATGACCAGTCCCTCGTGGCGATCCATGGCGTCTGCCGCAAGGCGCGGCAGGTCTTTCTTCACATGGCTGCCGGCCGCCATGAAGATCGGGACCACGATGATTTTCGTGGCGCCCTGCTCCACCAGGCAATTCACGCCTTCGTCGAAGGTCGGCCGCATCAGTTCCAGAAAGCCCGGTTCGACCAGCGTTCGCGGGTCGCGCGCCTTGATCGCCTCACGGATGCGATGGAAAGGCTGCGCCCATTCGGGGTTGCGCGCGCCATGGCCGTAGAGCAGTATTCCCTTCATTGCCTTTCCTTCGCAGTCCAGATGTTGCGGCAGCCGGTTTCCTTTACCAATAGTGTTGCCAGCCATCCTGCAACGGCCGCCGCCGTCAATAACATCATGCCATTGCGCCAATCGGCCGCCGAGTATATGCGCACGCCGGCTTCCGTTCTGCCATCCCAGGTGCGCTCCATGAGCCAGCCGACCGTAGGCTGCAGAATCGCCGGGCCGAGAAAAATGCCGACATTGACCACGCTGGTGGCCATGCCCGAGAGTTGCGGCGGATTGACTTCCTTGGCGCAGGCCCAGGATAGCGTGAAACCTGCCGTGGCCAGGCCCATCACCGCACAAAGAGCATAGCTTGCCGCCGGTGGCAGTGCGCCATCGGCCCGCCAGGTCACCCACAACCAGACACACCAGCCAAGTACATGCAGACCGGAGACTGCCAACGCCACCGATTTGCGTCGCCCCAATGCGTCCGAGACGCGGCCCCACAGCGCCGAGCCGATGGCAAAACCAAGGAAGTAAATGCTCACATGATTGGACGCCGCCGCACGTGACATGGCATGCATCTGCGTCAGGTAGGGCACGGCCCACAGTCCGGCGAAGGTGAAGAAGGCGCCGGATAGTCCGGCGTTGGCGAAAAAGCCGGGCCAGGTGGCGCGGTTCTTCAGCACCGAAACCAGACCGGAGAGCCAGGCCGTGCGATCGACCTTACCCGCCGGGGTTTCGATCACCCAGGCGCGGCTGGCAAAGGCCAGTGCGAAGGAAAGTATCCCGACCACGACGAAGACCTGGCGCCAGCCGGCGGCCTGTGTCGCCCAGGCCAGCGGTGCACCGGCGAGGATCGAGCCGAAATTGCCGATCAGCATGCACAACCCGGTCAGCGTGGCGAAGCGACGTTCGTCGAAACCCAGGGCCAGCAGCTTGAGCATGGCGATGAAGGTGACCGACACACCGAGGCCGACCAGCGTGCGCCCGAGGAAGGCCAGTTCGAAGCTCGGCGCAAGGCCGAACAGGATCGCGCCGCCGCCCGCGATCAGGCCGCCCCACCAGAGGATGCGGCGCGGCCCCAGGGTGTCGGCTAGCACCCCGGTGGGAATCTGCATCAGGGTGTAGACGTAGAAATAGGTGGCCGCCAGCGTGCCGAGTTGCGCGCCGCCGATGGCGAACGTCGCCTGCAGGTCGCCGGAGATCGCCGCCGGGGCGACGCGGTGGAAGAAGGACAACAGGTAGGCGGCGATCGCCACGCCGAGGCCGAGCAGCACGGCCGGACGGGTGGGATTCATCTCAGATTCCTGCCGGGCCGCCCCAGGGGAGGCTGAAGCCAATCCCCCGGAGATGGCGAAGCCATCGAACCGCCGTCACCCCTTTCCGCGGGGCGTAGGCGGGGTTTCGCGGAGCACTGCTCCGCGCCACCGCCGTATTTGTGCCAGGCGAGCAGCATGTTGGCGTCCATGCCGAAGGCCGGGCCGGAATTCCACAGCGCCAGCGCATTCTGCTTGCCGTAGTGGTAGCCGAGCACGCCATGGCCGCCGTCGAGCGTGCCTTTCGATACGGCTTCCAGCAGGCCGAAGGCGGGCACCACCGAACCGGCCGGCAGCACCTCGATCTTGAGGTCGCCGCCGGTCATGTCATTGACCTTCTTGGCGAAGTCCAGCGCGTATTCGTGGAAGATGTCTTTCGCCGGCCAGGTCGATTGCCAGCGCATGTTGATCGGGCCGGCCTGGGCCTTGGCGATCATCGGGAAACCCGCGGCGGCGGCCCCGACGCTGCCTGTGACGGCGGCGGCGAGGAACTTGCGGCGGGACGGTTTCTGTTCGGGTTGCTTGGTGTCGGACATGGACTCCTCCTGTGGAAATGTCGGGTGCGGCGGCTTCGGCGAATGCCGTGACGGCCTGCGATCTTGGAATTTGTATCCTGGGAACTGCGACTGACGAAACCACTTTACCAGAAAGAGGATTTGTCTGACAATAGGACAACTAGAAATAATTCCCATGCCAACACCCGCCCCGCCGACCGCCGACCAGATCACCGAAATCGGCCGCATTACGCGGCCCTTGCGCCTCTCCGAAGAGGTTTCGGGTGATCTGCAGCGCCGCATCAGCCGCGGCGACCTCAAACCCGGCGACCGCCTGCCGACGGAAAAAGCCCTGGGCGAGGCCTTCGGCGTCAGTCGCGCCGTGGTGCGCGAAGCCATCGCCCGGCTCAAGGCCGACGGCCTGATCGAAACCCGGCAGGGGTCGGGGGCCTTCGTTGCCGTGGCGCCGAAGGCCATCAACCTGCGCTTCTGGCAGGGCGCCGGCCCGGAACTCGACGAACTGCGCGACATCTTCGAACTGCGCGCCATGGTCGAGGGCGCGGTCGCCGAACTCGCCGCGCAGCGTCGCGACGACGACGACCTGCGCGTCATGGCCGAACATCTGCAGGCCATGGACGACGCATTGGAAAGCGGGGTCGACGGCACCGTGGCGGACGACAATTTCCACATCGCCCTGGCGCGCGCCACGCACAACGCCTACATCGGCCGCCTGGTCGAATTCCTCGGCCGGCACTTTTCCGACTCGCGAAAACTGGCGTGGCATGACACCAGTCTCCGGCTCCGGCTGCCGCAGGCCTCCCAACTCGAACACCGCGCCTTGCTCGAGGCAATCGCCCAGGGCGATGCGGAAGCGGCCCGCAAACGCGCGCTCGAACACCTGCGCGGCGCCGCCGGCCGCCTGGGTATCCCGCTGGCACTCGACATCGATGGTGCCCGACTGGCCACCCGAGTCCCGCGCAAGCGCTAAACTCCAACCCCCGACGCCTCTCCCAAAACCATGCTCGACATCACCACCGCCGCCTTCTGGATCGCGGTACTGCAGATCATCCTGATCGACATCCTGCTCGGCGGCGACAACGCCGTCGTCATCGCCCTGGCCTGCCGCAAGCTGCCGCCCGAACAACGCAAGAAGGGCATCTTCTGGGGCGTGATGGGCGCCATCGGCCTGCGCATCGTGCTGATCTTCTTCGCCCTGCAACTGCTGGCGATTCCCTGGCTCAAGATCGTCGGCGCGCTGCTGCTGTTCTGGATCGGCGTCAAGCTGCTGCTGCCCGAGGAGGACGCCCACGGCGAGGTGGCGGCAGCGACCAACCTGGCCGGCGCGATCAAGACCATCATCGTCGCCGACGCGGTGATGAGCCTGGACAATGTGATCGCCGTTGCGGGCGCCGCCAACGGCAGCATGGTACTGGTGACCTTCGGCATCCTGGTCTCGATCCCGATCGTGGTCTGGGGCAGCCAGCTGGTGCTGAAACTGATGGACCGCTACCCGATCGTGATCACCGCCGGCGGCGCCCTGCTGGGCTGGATCGGCGGCGGCATGATGGTCAGCGATCCCGCCCTGCCGGCCGGGCTGTTCGACGGCATCCCCTATCCCAAGCAGCTGATGTCCGCCGCCGGGGCCTTGCTGGTGATTGTCATCGGCAAGTGGCTGGCAGCGCGGACCGCGCCGCGCGCCGCTATCGAACTGACAGCGGGCGATTCCACGAAAGGCTCATCATGACCCAAAAATGGCTGGTGCCGATCGACGGCTCCGACATCGCGCTGCATTCCGTCGCGTGGATCGTAAGGCACGTCGCGGAGTATCGCGAGCCGCCGCAGATCCACCTGATCAACGTGCAGGCGGCGCTGCCCGGTGACATCGGGCGCTTCATCGACGCCGAAACGCTGCGTGGATTCCATCTCGAAGCCGGCATGAAAGCGCTTGCCGCTGCCCGTTACCAACTGACAGCGGCCAGCCTGATCCCTGAACTCCATGTGCTGGTCGGCGACGCGGCTTCGGCCATCGCGGACTTCGCCGAAAACCACGACTGCACCCTGATCCTGATCGGCACCCGCGGCCACAGCGGCCTGACCGGCACCCTGCTGGGATCGGTGGCGATGAAGGTAGTGCATCTGTCCAGGGTTCCCGTACTGCTGATACGCTGAATTGCCGTGCCGTCGGCGCCGACTTTTCCGCCCTTCCCCATGCCGCCGCAGGCGGCCTGACTCCGTCACCCCCTTTCCCTGAAAGGGGGCGGGGGGATAGCCCATAAAATGGCTCCCACCAATCGCAAAGCGATTGGTGGGAAGTCCGCCGATAAGCCGGGTTCTGTCG